>Ga0129308_1002411_pt1 | contig 15917 bp, 18 predicted proteins | sample L827metagenome_FD_94440 | JGI IMG/M metagenome (GOLD analysis project Ga0129308, IMG submission 94440) | Ring-tailed lemur group fecal microbial communities from Wisconsin, USA - L827 metagenome | ecosystem: Host-associated > Mammals > Digestive system > Large intestine > Fecal | place: USA...
GACAAATCATTTTTAGTTTTGGTTCTAAATAAGATGTTTGAGGTGCTAATATAATCATATCATAATCTTTATATACTTTCTCTACTTCATATATAGGAACAACTTCAAATTGATAAGGCAATTTCATTAATGAACTTAATTTTTGTAACTTATCAATAAAAACAGATGAAGTGATACCACAACTACAACTCATACCAATATGTTTTGGTTTTTGATATGAAAGTAATTGATGAAAAAAATCATTGATAAATTTTTGAGTTGTTGCAAGATTAAAAATATGAAAATGTAAATAAAAGAGAAGTTCTTCATCTTGATTAAGAATTGTTTCTTCAATAATATGTTGATCATACCAAAATTGAATAATTCCCTTTAAATCTTGAAATTGATAAATCAATTTTTCAGGATATTGTTCATCAATATGAAAATGAATATGTTGTTTTTCATATTTATCTTTATTGACAATTAACCATTTATACATTATTTGTTCATAAATATTTGCATAAAATTCATCCATATTCATTCACCTTCTTCATTATATAATCTTATTATATTCTTTTTTTCATAAAAGCTTAAAAATTTTCTCAAATAGAAGAAAAAAGAAGTCAACACTTCTTTAATGAAAGAAAAATGGAATAATCATTGCAGGCAATAAATTTGCCACCTTGATTTTATTTCCAAAACATAAATTAATACCAACAGCAAATATTAACACTGAACCAACAAAAGAAAGATTCAATATCACAGTTTCAGTTAAAAATGGTCTTAAAAAAGATGAAAACAATGTAATACTTCCTTGATAAACAAATAATGGTAATGCTGAAAAAGTGACACCAATACCAAGTGTTGATGCAAAAACCATCACAATAATAAAGTCCAATATTGCCTTAGCAAATAATGTACTTGGATCACCTTGCAATCCATCTTGTAAAGAACCAACAATTGCCATTGCTCCAACACAAATAACCAATGCAGAAGTCACAAATCCTTCAACAAATGTTGTATCATTCTTTAAATGAACTTTACTTTTTAGCCAAGTTCCCAATTGTTCTAAACGTAATTCAATATTAAAAAATTCACCAACCAATGCACCAAAAACCAAAGAACCAATCAATAACATACTTCCTTGTGTTTCAATACCACCATCAACTACTTTCAACATGCCACTCATAGCACCAGAAGCCCCAATAAACATGGTTGCTAGACCAAGTGCTTGCATGATAATTTGTTGATATCTTTCTTTTAATCCACCTTTAATTACTAAACCAATACCACTGCCTATAACTACCGCAAGTGTATTGACAATCGTTCCTAATCCAATCATCTTTCTTCCTCATATTCTCCAACTAAATTTAATTCTTTCATCACTTTATATATACCATCTTGATCAGGATCTTGAAAATAATATTGTCCTAAATCTTTTAATTGTTGTGGAGCATTTTCATAAACAACACCAACATTCACTTCTTCTAACATTTGATAATCATTCATACTATCTCCAAATCCTATAGTATCTTCCATTCGTCCATGAAAATAATTAATGACTTTTATAATACCATCTGCTTTTGTACAATTCTTAATGATAATTTCACCATTAATAAAATCATCTGTTTCTTTAGAAAAAGTAACAATATTAAAAAACTCTTTTAAAAATGGTATACATTTTATAAAACTCTCTTTTTGAGATGCAATAAAACAAATCTTTGTAACTCCAGTTTTTAAAATATCAAAAGTATGAATAGGTTGTCTATTTTCACCTTGTCTTCTTAATTCTAAAAAACGCATTAATTCCACATTGTCTTGACTATCTCTTTGATGTTTTTGATGAAAAAACTCTTGAACACCAGGTGTTTCATAAATGGCATCTTTTGTTTCTAATGTAAATAAAACATGATTATTAATAAATAAAGTCATCACTTCTGATAATATATATTGATTAATAAAATTTTCAAAAATATACTTTCCATCAATAATCACAAATCCCCCAGCACTACAAACAATACCATCAAATCCAATTGTCTGAATATCTCCAACAATTGAAGTTGGTGCTCTACCTGTACATAAAAAAGCCTTATGACCATTCTTTTGTGCTTCATGAATAGCCCATTTTGTTTTCTTTGTCACTACTTTAGACTTTCCAGTCAAAGTACCATCAATATCATAAAATAAATATTTCCCCATTTTTACCACCTGTATCATTATACTCAATTTCTATTTTAATGTTAAGAAAAAAGATGAAGTTTGTTATAAAACTTCATCAATTAAAATAGGCTTTTCAACATATTCATCTTGAAAAACATAAGCCTCAATAATCTCTTGTTTCAATTCTTGAGATAAACCTTGATTGGTATGAACATAGACAAGTGTTTCACCTTTTTGAACATAATCCCCTATTTTCTTATTCAAAACAAGTCCAACAGAGTAATCAATAGTATCATCAATATATTGTCTACCACCACCTAATTTCATACTCACTAAACCTAAATTCTTTGCTTTAACTTCCTTAACATATCCTTCAGTCAAAGAAACAACGGGTATCACTTCTTTTGCCTTTTCAAACAATTCAGGATTTCTTATATATCGTTCATCGCCACCTTGAGCCTTTACCATCTGACAAAACACATCAAAAGCACTATGATCTTCAATTGTCCTTTCCAACATCTTTCTTGCTTCTTGTGGTGATGTTGTCTTTTTCGCTTGTAATAACATTTGTGTACCAGATTGTAAACATAACTCTAACAAATCTTGTGGTCCTTGTCCTAATAAAGTTTCTATAGCTTCTTTCACTTCTAAACTATTACCAATCGCATTGCCTAATGGTTGTGACATATTGGAAATCGTTGCTCGTGTATCTTTTCCTAATGAATTTCCTATATCAATCATTGTTAAAGCAAGTTTCTTTGCATCATCTTTTGTTTTCATGAAAGCACCATTTCCATATTTCACATCTAATAAAATAGCATCACTTCCAGCAGCTAACTTCTTAGACATAATAGAAGAAGCAATCAAAGGAATACACGCTACAGTTCCTGTAACATCACGCAAAGCATACATTTTTTGATCAGCAGGTACAAGATGCTTATTTTGTCCTATTATCGCAAAATGACAATCGTTCACTTGCTTTATAAAATCCTCTTGATTAATTTGAATTCGAAAGTTAGGAATAGATTCTAATTTATCCAAAGTTCCACCAGTATGTCCTAAACCTCGTCCACTCATTTTCGCAACAGGAACACCACATGCTCCAACCATTGGACCTAAAACAAGTGAAGTCTTATCCCCAACACCACCTGTACTATGTTTATCAACCTTTATCCCTTGAATAGAACTCAAATCAACAATCTCTCCACTATTCATCATTTCCCTTGTTAAAATCGTTGTTTCCTTTTGAGTTAAGCCTTGAAAACAAATAGCCATCATCCAAGCACTCATTTGATAGTCAGGAATTCTCCCATGCACATAACCATCAACAATAAAATGAATATCTTCTTCATTATGTTGTAATCCATCTTTTTTCTTTTCTATCAAATCAACCATACGCATACCCATCACCTCTTATTCTCATTATAACACTGCCCATATTTTCATACCAGTTAAGCCTATCTTCTTTTTTATATAAAAAAGAACACAAAAGGGTAGTTGATGACCTCAACTACCCTTATATTTATTATATATCTATTTTTCAAAAGAGAAATGCCCTAACCCATAATATAAATCCAATATAGCCTTAAAAGTTATCTATTTCCTATGACTATCAGTAATTCTATTTTAACATACCAATGCATTACTTTGAAGATTTATTCTTATGCTTTATATTTATATACTTCATAATCAAAGTCATATATAAAAGTCGATTGATTACCTTGAGATATAAAATAATGAGATGAATTGCACGCATTAATAATATTAATTCCAACCAATATTATTAATAATAAAACTATATCTATTCATTTCTTAATAAAAGGGAAGGTGTATAACGATAAAGCATATACAAATAAATAATGAAAAAGAATATAATAATGAATACTATTTGTATAATTGATAGTATAAAGATATATATAAATGATAAATCAAATATAAATGATAAGAGTAATGATAAAAGAATAATAATAATACTTGTTGTGATATAAATATTTTTATTTTCATATAGCTTCATTTTTATTAATGATTGATTTTCAATTCCCAATGTTTTTAGTAATGCTAAATCTGTTTTAGATTGAAGAACTTGATATATTTGATAAATAATAAATATACTCATGATTGATATATTGATCCATAGGATAATTTGTGGATTAAAGATATTTAATGTGTTTAATTTCATTTCTATATCTAATAAAGATGGTATAACATATTGATTATCTATTTCATGAATAAGTGATAATATATCTGCATTATCATCTAATGCTAATAAAGAATATTCTAATGGAACATTATATATACTCATATCAAATTCTTTGAGTATTTTTTGAAAATGATTAAATGGAACATAAATACAATATTCACTAGAAAATGATGGTTTTAATATTTGAGATGTTATATAGGTTTCTTGATAATCTCCTATTTCAAAATCAATTTGTATATTCTCTTGATTGATTTTTCGATAAAGTTCATATGAAATATAAGTATCACTTGATTGAAAATCATATTGTAAATATTGATTGAGTTGTTGATGTGGATAATATGGAGCAATACTTACGTTTTCTATGATTTTGTTTTGATATTTGATTTGACCTGATATTTCATAATATGGATATAATGGTGCTGATAAAGAACTTTTCAATTGTCCAAATTCTAATGGCGAAATAGTTGTTTTATCTTTTTTGACTATTTTTAATTCATGATGTAAATGATATTGTAAATTATCTTGAAAATCTTTTTGAAATTGATAAGAGAAAACAAATGAAAATGATGTTAATGTCATTAAAACACCTAATAATAAAGATATAAAAACATGAAGTATTTTCTTTTTTTGATTAATGATTTGTATATACTGATATAACAAATGATTTGAGAAATGTTTTTGAGATCGAGGAAAAGATTGTTCATGATAATTGTCATTTCTTTTTAAAAGTAATTTTTGATGATTGATTTCATACATGATATCTAATTCATCTATAATCAATGATTCATGCGTTGAAATCACAACAGCTTTATGAAAATCATATGCTAAACTTTTCATCATCTTCATCATCATCTTTTTATTATCTAAATCTAAATAAGCAGTTGGTTCATCAAAAATGAATAATTTTGCATCTTTGACCAAACCACAAATAACTGCCAATCTTTGTCTTTCACCACCTGATAAAGTTCTCACATCACTATATATATCTAAATCTAAATTCATTTTATTCATGTATTCATATATATCTTCATCACTAATCTGTTTTTCTGATAAATGAGCATAGAATTCTATATTTTCTTTTAAATTCAATTTCTCAAATAAATGAATATCCTGAAAAATGAAAGTTATATCACATCTACGTAATTCATTTTTTTCTTCTTCACTTAAACAACTTATTTCCATTCCATCAAATTGATAATCAAAAACATCATTAGATAATAAGCCTATCACTTCTAAAAGAGTTGTTTTCCCTACTCCACTCTTTCCAACAATTCCAGTTAATTTTCCATAGGGAATACAAATATGTCCATTTTTAATTAATAATCTATCTCTTATTAAATTTATATTTTTTATTTCAATCATATCTATTCAAAACCTTCTTTAAAATGATTCTGTTTAAAAAATAAAGAATAAAAGTGATAATAAGACTACACACAATCCATAAAATACAATACATAGCAATATGAAAACTTTGTCTATAATAGTAACCAGATATTCCCATAATAATAAAAGAGCATAAGCAACTTCCTATTGCTATCATTCTATAATCGGAAATAAAATAAGTATAAATATATGGTCGCAATCCTTCTTTAGACAAACGACTTGCTTCACTTTTACGAATATATATAGTATATATACCCAAAATAATTGAGCCAATCATCATTACAAAAACAATGAGTGCTGAAATCAAGAGTTGTTTATTTCCTTGAGCAACATCATCACTATATTCTACTGAATAATTCCCAAATTGATCTTTCACTCTATAAGCACTATCTAATTGTTCAATCCTGATTTTGATATTTTCTTTTTGGGTACTATCTCCATATACAAGATATTGTCTTGAAAAATAGGGATCAATATCACTTTGATAAGATTTTATAAAATTATCTGCCATTTCTTGAGGCATGTATATAACGCAATCCTGATTATTATCACTAATCATAAATTCAGAATCAAGCAAAACACCATCAATATCAAATGATACATTTTCACTCTTATATTCATTTTCATATATTTTAACATCTTCATACGGTGTTACAACATTCCCACTTTCATCATATGATCCAATACTTGTGAAAGCAAGTTTCATTGATGAAGGAATCATAGCTGTAAAATCAATTGTTTTCCCTTCTACATCATAATTTAGTAAATTCGCAAATGTTTCATTAATATAAATTCCTTGTATTTCCTTCCCGTTATGATGAATATTTTGATATGGCTGATAGCCAACCAGATAAACATGACCATTTATTTCAATTGGCATACCTGCTGATTCTACAGTCATTGTATTTTCTACTTCTTTTAATATCTTATCGTTCTCACTAATTTGAAACATAACATTATTATGTGTCAATAATATTCGATAATAAACATCTACGTGTTCAACACCATCAATCTTTTTTATTGTTTCGATTTCATTATCAGTAATTAAATCACAATTTTCATCATCAAAATCAAATCCTCTTTCATCTAACGATTTAACCAAAATCAATCCAGTATTTTTGACCGTTTCATATGTTTCTTCAACCCTTTGACTATAATGTGTTGATACTGATATTAAATAAGAAGAAAATATAACACAAACACATTGAAGAATAAATAAAGAAACAAGAATAATCTTTTGTTTAAGATTCTTAAATCGTCTATATCTTACTTTATGAACTTGAATATCATTATGATATTTCATTTCTACTTCTTTCAAATCATCTTTTATCAATCTTATCTTTTGTTTTTCTATCATATAGACAATATCACTCATTGATAAAATATCTTCATCATGAGTAGCACATATAATTGTTTTATGATGAGTTTCAATAAGAGATTTCAAAATATCAATCATAATTTTTTTACTTGTCATATCTAATGATGCAGTTGGTTCATCTAAAATCAATATATCTTTATCAACAAACAATGCTAATGCCAAAAGAAACCTCTTTCTTTCTCCAGTTGATAATTTAGCAGGAGTATCTTTTATATGAACATGAGAAAGTTGTACCATATCTAAACATTTATTCATATCATTATTCACATGATATAATTCTTGATAGAATTGAAAATGATCTTTTATAGACATATTGTCATAATATGAACTCATTTGATCAATATAAAAAACCTTTTTCAAAAGATATTCATCTTTCTGTTCCTTATCTAGCACTTTTCCATCATACAATATCTGTCCATCTTGTAAAGATAACATTCCTAATAATAATTTAATAAGACTCGATTTCCCACTTCCACTTTGTCCACTAAAAGAAGTCATTTTTCCATCTTCTAATGTTAAAGTACAATCATCAAAAATAGTTCTTTGAAAAGCTAAATTGATATTTTTTAATTCAATCATCACATTCCCTCCCAGTTATCAAAATAGAGGAATGATAAAGTCAATTCCTCTATTTATTCAATATTAATCACTTAATGACATATAACCTGTATAAGTTTGTGCACTCGTAACTTTATACAAAGTTTATTAAAATATGTCATATCTGAAATGTATAAATCACTTATTTTATAAGATCTGAGTATATTTATTTTGAATTGAAATATGAAATACTCATATTTAATCTTTATTTCCTTTATACATAAATTCATATTATAATAATTTAGATAAAATAACTTAAACAAATACGAGAATACTCAATTTTTTCTCCAACACTTCTCAATAGCATTTTCTTTTACTCATATATCAACAAAAGCTATTAGAATCATTCAACGAAAATATGAAACCAATATTATTGTTTTGAAGTTTTATTCTTATGCTTTAAATACCATTCCCTTATGATAGGATAATAAACATATATTCCAAAAATACATATCAAAACTTTAATCAACTGATTTTCTCTAAAATAAGCATCTGCAATTTTTATACAAATAAGCAACAATGTCATTTTTATAGTCCTCTTATCAATCATGATGAATAAGCAATTGGTCTTATAAAAGACCTCCAACCTCCAGATTTAAAACTTCTCATTTTTATAAATTCATAAGTAGCCATTGTTGTTATTGAAGATAATTTGTTTTCTTGCACTTTTCTATCAGTTGTAAATATTGTTGATAAATCTAATTCATTAGTATAAACAATACCTATCAAAACTAGTATAAGAAAATAATAATATAAATATTTTTTCAAAATAATTTACTCCTTTCTCTTAAGCATTTGATAAATTAATTAAGTTTTTTCATAAGGAATAGTTTTTGTCTTAACTTCATATAATAAAAGCAACAAATTCTCATTATTTTCTTTTCATTCTTTTCTCATTATCTTTATTTCAAATATCATTCATATTAGTTTAACTGAATAAAAACTTCAATATAACTATCATCTTTTTGAGAATCCATACGCAAAACTGTTATTTTATCTTCATTTTCTTTTACACATGAAGTGATATTATAATTATTAAAATCATCTTTGAATATATCATTCAAACCAAGACCATATTTATCATCATTTTTACTTACACTAATAGAAGAACTGTCTGAATCAATACTTATTGTTAATGTTCCTTTTTGTTTATAATACATTGAAGATAAATCAAAAAGATTAAAATTATCAACTCTAAATTCAGGTGTTAAATCATATTCTGCTATTAATTCTTTCTTAGATAAATCATCAGACTTTAAAGCATAAACTCCTAATGCTTTATATTTATACACTTCATAATCAAAGTCATATATAAAAGTCGATTGATTACCTTGAGATATAAAATAATGAGGTGAATTGCACGCATTAATAATATTAATTCCAATCAATATTATTAATAATAAAATAATGATGATGTTTCTCTTTTTCATTACTTATCTATCTCCTTATTGTATTGAAAACGTTTTCTTAATTTTATTCTATCATTATTTATCTATTTGTCAATAAATATATACATAGTTATAAAGGTATTTATTTTTTCATGCTTTTAGATATAATAAATAATAGAGGAAAGGGTTGGACATAATGCCTAAAAAGAATATATATTTTAAATTCGATATGTTAATATTACAGATTCTTTCAAATAGAGATTGCTATGGATATGAAATTACAAGTTCCATAAAAAAATTATCTGACGGCGTTATTGATATTAAAGAGGGTTCTTTGTATCCAAGTTTATATAAGATGTTAGATAATGGATATATTTCTAGTAGAGATGAAATTGTCAATAGAAAAATAAGAGTTTATTATCATATCGAAGATAGCGGGAAGGAATATCTTAAGCAGATGATTCAAGAATACAATTTATGGGAAGAAAAAATAAGAGTCATTCTTGATTATAAAGGGGAGATTGAATAAATGAACGAAAGTGTTAATCAATATTTAAAAGATGTTAAACTGTTGTTTCCAATATTTCAAAAAGAAGAAAAAGCATATTTTCAAAGAATTAAGGAAAATATTTTAAAAGAAGCAAATTATGAAAATATGACATATGATCAATGTGTTGATAAGTATGGTGAACCAACAGATATCATCAATTCATATTTTGATGAAATGGATTCACAAAGTCTTATCATGAAAATTAGAAAACAAAAGATAACAAAAAGAGTGATATGGACTATAGGTGTTGTATTGATTTTATGTATTTTTATTGCATTTTTATGGAGAATTTATATTTTAAATAAAGAATATGAAGATTTCCATAATAGCATACCTACAGAATATAACGAAGTTATAGAGGAGATTGAATAAATGAACGAAAGTGTTAATCAATATTTAAAAGATGTTAAACTGTTGTTTCCAGTATTTCAAAAAGAAGAAAAAGCATATTTTCAAAGAATTAAAGATAATATTTTAAAAGAAGCAAATCATGAAAATATGACATATGATCAATGTGTTGAAAAATATGGTACACCTCAAGACATAATCAATTCATATTTTGCTGAAATGGATTTACAAAATATTATTATGAAAATTAGAAAACAAAAAATAAAAAAAAGAATGATATGGACTATAGGTATCGTATTGATACTATGCATACTCATTGTATCTTTATGGAAAGTCCATGTGATTAATGAAGCTTATGAAGAATTTCAAAAACAGAATTTTTATTGGGAAGATACAATAGAGGAGATTGAATAAATAGAACTTTGTTATCCTATCTTATATATAATTAAAATATATTCTATAAATTTTATTTATATTTTAATTGAAACTGTTGAAAGAATAATGCCAGTTATCAGTTCAGATACATCTGTTATTTCTTCAAAAAGTGGAAATAAAGCAATTGCTAAAGCTACTGCAAAATGTTATTCTGATGGAGCTGTTATTAGTACTACTTCAAAAACTGTTACTTTAACATGTGATAAAAATGGTAAACTATCTTAAAAAGCATATCTTTGAATTGATATGCTTTTTCTTTATTCAAACTTTGTATTGACTTCAAAAATGTTATGTCCGTTTAAATAATCTTTGACTGGCATTCTTTTTTTACCTTCTAATTGTAATTCTGTAATGAGATAAACACCATCATAGACTTTGACACCAATAGCATCTTTAAAAATTTTAACGATTGTTCCATTGTCTTGATGTGCATGATGTTTAATGGCATTTTCACATTGATGTACTTTTCCTGCCCAAATTTTAACTGTTTTACCTAAATATGTTGTATAACTTCCAGGCCATGGATTTGTTCCTCGTACTTTATCATAAACTTGTTTAGCAGATAAATCCCAGTTAATACGTTCATCTTCTCTTGATAATGTTGGAGCATATGTCACTTTTGATTCATCTTGAGGAATGCTTGCATTTGTTCCATTGAGAATAGCTGGCAATGTTTCTTTAAGAAGTTGTGCTCCTAATTCACTCAAACGATCATACAAAACACCAACATTATCATCTTCTAAAATAGGTGTTTCTTTTTGACTAATTATATTTCCTGCATCCATCTTTTTAACCATATACATAATTGTGACACCTGTTTTTTCATTACCATCAATAATAGCTTGATGAACTGGCGCTCCACCTCGATATTGTGGTAATAATGAAGCATGAACATTGACACAACCTAATCTAGGAATATCTAAAACTGCTTGAGGAACGATTTGTCCATAGGCAGCAGTAATAATTAAATCTGGTTTTAAATCAAGGATTTCTTGATAGTCCGTTCTTATTTTTTGAGGTTGTATAACTGGAATATCGTGTTTTAATGCTTCTATTTTGACATCTGGCATAGTTAAAACTTTTTTTCTTCCAACATAACGATCTGGTTGTGACACAACACCTACAACATTATATTTTTCTTGAATTAACATCTTTAAAACTGCTAATGAAAAAGATGCCGTTCCCATAAATACAATTCTTTCACTCATATTAACATCACTCTCTTTCATTCATTAGTATACCACATGATAAATAAACATACTAACGAAATTAGAGAAAACCAAAACAATAAATTCAATAATTTTAACACAGTATTGACTAATTGTTTCAAAGAAAGTTGATACTTGATTATCAGATGTATCTTGGATTGTTATATAGGATTGATTGATTTCTTGATGAGTTGTTACTGTTTCTTCAAATTGATTAATAGAACGATCAAATAATGTTTGAGAAACATTATAATGACCAAAGAAAATATTAATGACACATACCAATATAATAACTAAACATAAATCTATAAAATATTGTTTCATTGACTTAAATATTCATCAATAACCAAAGATAAAATATTTAATGAATTTTGGACTTCTTGATATGTGTTTTCATTTGCTCCTACTTCAATTAATACCATATTTTCTGTAACATCTTGATTATAATGACTTTGTTTGATATAAATACCCCTACTAATTTGAGGAACTTTTTTATTTAACAAATCAGATAATTCTGTAGACATCTTTTTGACTTTTTCATAGTTTGAACTTCCTTTTCCTACTACAAACATTAATTTAGCATATTGCTTATCTTTATAAGTCAGGGTTGATGTGGATTTAGGAATAGAATCTCTATGAAAATCTATAACCAAATCATATTTTCCATGTTCTTTGACTGCTACATTTAAATATTTTTTTGATACAGTATATGAATATTTATAATTAATATTATTTTTGGTTTTATAGAGTTCAAAATCTGTTGTTTCATAATCAACATCATATCCTCTTTGTTGTAATAATTGCATAAGATATTTACTCCCTTCTTTCACTGATTTTGTTGCGTATTTTTCTCCTTGATGTGTATTATAAATATGAATAGATTTTCCATTAGATTGCTTTTGAACATCTATTGTTGTCAAAGACGAAACAACATTTTCAACTTGTTCACTATAAACCTTCTGTAAAGGAAGATTGAATAATATGACAACCACTAAAATGAATTTTAAAACTATTTTCATATTATTATTCATACATCATCCTCCTATAACTATACATCTATGTATATGCAAAAAAACAAGGAATAAGTACCTTCTATAAAATATTTTTATATTGATTCTATTTTCAATCATTTGAATGATGATAAAAATAAAATAGAAGATGTTGTTAAAACAAACATCCTCTACAGCTATTAAAAAATAATATTTTAGTATCTTAATTCATTAATTGATTGTGATAAAATCTTTGAAATCATTTCTATATCAAAATCAATTTGTTTATCACTCATCACAAATTGATTTTCTAAAGGATTCAAAACTTCATTCAACAATTGAATCCTTTTTTGTTCATCTAATTGCCCTATTTCTCCTAAAATCAATCGTCTTTGAACTTCATTTAATCTTCCCTCGTAACGTTTTCTCTTACCAACCTTTAAAGAAGTAGATGGATCCATTGACTCTTTAAAATACCCTTCCAACAAATTATAAACATCACTGACTAAACTAGAAACATGAATCACTGTTGGTACTCCAATTGCAATGACAGGTACTCCCATAGATGTTTGGGTAATACTTTTACGATGATTTCCAATCCCGCTACCGGGATATATCCCAACATTATTCATTTGAATCACATGACATATTTTTTCATAACTTTGAGCACATAATGCATCAATCACAATAATCACATCTGGCTGAAATTCATTCACTAGACAATGAATAATATCAGCAGTTTCCATACCGGTATGTGCCATAACTCCCGGTGCTATACAAATTGTATCATAGTATTGTTGATGATGTCTTTCATCTAAAGGATAATGATGTGTTGCTCGAATATGTTTCAATGTTCTTGGTCCTATTGCATCACTTGTTAGGGTTTCATTACCTAATCCAACAAATAAAATTCGAGGATCTAATTTTGATGTTGATGATTTGATAAAGGAATGTAATTGTTTTTGGAAATGGAAGGATAGTGTAGATATATCATCATAATTTGGAAAACTCATTTCTACGTATTGTCCTATTTCATGGGGATAAAGATCACTTTTTGTTAGAATTTCAAATGTTTCAATAGTCATATCTTTGTCTTTTTGAATATCATGGGTATAATCTTTATCTTTTGTTGCGTAGGCTAATGACTCAATTGCTAAATCACTTCGTGTATAATATTTTTTCATATTCTCACCATAATAATCTTTGACAAATTAAAAAAATATAATCATTTCACAATAAAACATTGCATTTATCGTGTATTTTTGATAGAATAACTAGGCGAAAGATAAAAGCGAGGTGAAGAACAATGGCAAACATGAAACAACAAATTAAACGTTATAAAAATGCTGATAAAAAACGTGCTATAAATACATCTTATAAATCTGCTTTAAAAACTGCAATCAAAAAAGTAAAGGTTGAAGTTGAAGCTGGAAATAAAGAAGCTGCAATTGCTGCATACAATGTTGCTGCATCAAAACTTGATGCTTCTGTTACTAAAGGAATTCATCATAAAAACTATGCTAGCAGACAAAAATCAAGATTAGCTAAATTAGTAAACTCTATCGGATAATCGATAGAGTTTTATTTTATCTTTTCAAAATATACATATTTTCCTTCTACACGAAAAATATAACCACCTTTATATTGAGTCATTTGAGCATTATAATCAAAATACTTATATAAACTTTCCATTTCATCTATTCTCACATGTATAATATTTTTATTATTTAATCTTAATTCTATAAGTAAAGGATCATATTTTTCAGGTATAAAAAGAATATCACTAATGTCATTACGTATTAAATCAGGTAAATCTTTATATGCTTGGGCAAATTGTTTCAATACATCCAATGTTAAAGTTCCAGTACATGTTGGAAGCATTTGATTCACTTCTTCATCTTTAGACAAAGTAACAACATTTCCAGCACTATTACAATAATAAGATGTTTTATCTATTTGAGCATATGCTAAATTTTCAGCAATATCTGTTTGAATATCAATATCTCCTATCAAAGATACTTGAATTGTCACATCTTTTAATCTCAATTCTTTTAAAATATCTTCTTTCATAGTTTCTTTATCTAAAAACCAATAATATTGGTTTTGATATTTTTGAACAAGTTCAGTTACACTTTCTTTAATCTCTTTATCTTTACATATAATATTTATTGATTTTACTTTTAAAATTGGACTCAATATCAATCCAATCACTATTATAATTAACAACAAAACAAAAACTCTTTTTCTTATTTTTCTTTTTTTCTTTTGTCTTTGTTTTTTTTGAATCTTACGAACTGGTGATTCATCATATTCATTATAATTCATCCTCTCACCCCTTTTCTATTTTATCACTTCTTAAAATATTGTCACTACAATTGACAAAGATTTCTTAAAGACATATCATATAATTTATACAAGGAGGTCATTATGGAAAGAAAAGATATACAAGAAAAAGATACATGGGATTTATCTTTGATCTATAAAGTCAATCAAGATTTTTATATTGATTTAGATAAATCCAAAGAATTGCTTCAACAATTATTACAACAAAAAGATACATTTTTGAATACAATTCAAGATTTTCTACAATTTCATGAAAATTATATAAGAATGGGAAGATATATTCAAAAATTACATTGTTTTGCTCATTTGCATTGTGATGTTGAACCCAACAATCAAGAATATCAAACAATGTATTCTGCTATTTTAACATTTTATGATCAAGTCTCTTCTTCATTAGATTTTTATACAGTTCAAATGATTGAACATAGTGATGTTGTTCAATCATATTTAAAAGATGATCAATTAGCAGATTATCGTTATTCAATCAATGAAATCTTAAGACAAAAGAAACATACTTTATCACAAGAAATGGAAACATTGATTTCTAAGACAGCAACTATTTCAGATGTTTCTTCTCAAGTTTTTGATGCTTTGAGATTAGATTATGATCCAGTACATGTCAATGGTGAAGAAAAATTCTTAAATAGTGCGACTTTATCTGAATTCTTAAAAAATAAAGATCCAAAAGTCAGAAAAGAAGCTTATCATAACTTTTTTAAGGAATATAAAAGATATGAAAATGTTTTTGCAGCGACTTTATCAGGAGTGATGAAAAAAGATGCTTTTTATGCAGATGTTAAAAAGTTTGATGGACCTTTAGAAGCCAGCTTATTTGATGATAATGTGCCTACTTCATTATTCTTTAAAATCTTAGAAAAAGCAAATAATGAATATCGTCCTTTGTTTCATAGGTATAATGCTTTAAAGAAAAAAATACTTAACTTAGAAACAATGTATAA
>Ga0129308_1002412_pt1 | contig 15915 bp, 12 predicted proteins | sample L827metagenome_FD_94440 | JGI IMG/M metagenome (GOLD analysis project Ga0129308, IMG submission 94440) | Ring-tailed lemur group fecal microbial communities from Wisconsin, USA - L827 metagenome | ecosystem: Host-associated > Mammals > Digestive system > Large intestine > Fecal | place: USA...
CGCGCTGTATCCCCAGGATGTGCTGCGGATCTCCGGCGAGGAGGCCGTGCAGGATTACCTGGTGCAGTCCGTCCAGGCGGTGTACCGCCAGCAGGGCGTTGAGATCAACGACAAGCACATCGAGGTCATCATCCGTCAGATGATGCGCAAGGTTCATGTGGATGATCCCGGCGACAGCCGCCTGCTGCTGGGCGCTGTGGTGGACAGCTTCGAATATGAGGATGCCAACGCCGAGATTCAGGCCCGGATCGATGCCGGTGAAACCGAACTGCGGCTGGCCCAGTGCTCCGCCGTGCTCATGGGCATCACCAAGGCCTCCCTGGCTACCGAGTCCTTCCTCTCTGCCGCTTCCTTCCAGGAGACCACCAAGGTTCTCACCGATGCCGCCATCAAGGGTAAGGTGGATCACCTGGTTGGTCTGAAGGAGAACGTCATCATCGGTAAGCTGATTCCCGCCGGTTCTGGCCTGATGGCCTACCGGGACTACCAGCCCGGTGCCACGCCCGAGTGCCGCCTCAGCGATGAAATGGTTGAGAATAATGCCAACTAAATGACATTTCCCCCTGTGGTTTTGGCCGCAGGGGGAAATGTGTTCCCCAGAAAAGCAGGTGTACGCAGAGAAAAGAAAAAATTCTTGACAACGGGGAAAATTGTGGTACAATCTGTCTTACATATGAACAAATGCGATGACGGAGTTACGCCCCTGTGTGGGCCCTTGCAGAGAGTTGGCGGGTGGTGCGAGCCAATGGGGAAAACAGGATGCGGTCTGCCTCCCGAGCAGGTTCGGCGAACGTTCCGGGTGCGGAATCAATAGCCGATCACGACTGGCCTCGTTACCGGCCATGGGCTTGTTGGAGCCCGAGAGAGATGCGTTTCCCTGGGAAGCGCAATCAGGGTGGTACCGCGCATTGTGTCAATGTGCCCCTGAGGTCAGGCTGACCTCAGGGGCTTTTTTCATCCCAAGACAAGGAGAATCTGCTATGAGAAACATCACCATCACCGACATGACCATGCGCCAGTCCGGCAAGCTCAGCTTCCGGGAGAAGATCGAGCTGGTCAAGTATCTGGACAAGCTGGGCGTGGATGTGATTGAGGTCAGCCCCATCACCAATCCCAAGGTGGACCGGCTGCTGATTAAATCCATCAGCTCCGCTGTGCTTGGCAGCACCGTGGCTGTGTCCGTCGGGTTGTCTGAGGAGAATATCTCCATTGCATGGGGGGCGCTGGAGGAGGCGAAGCATCCCCGTTTGCAGGTCACCGCTCCGGTGAGTGCCGTGCAGATGGAGTACCTGGCCGGGAAAAAGCCGGGAGCCATGCTGGAAGCCATCAAAGATCTGGTGGAAAAATGCCACCGCCTCTGCCCGGAGGTGGAACTGATTGCCGACGATGCAACCCGGGCCGACCCCGGCTTTTTGCAGGAGGCGGTTCGCACTGCCATTGAGGCCGGCGCTTCGGTGATTACCCTGTGCGACGCCGCCGGGATGATGCTCCCCGACCAGATCACGTCTTTCATTCAGAACACCTATGAGGCCGTGCCGGAGCTGAAAAACGTGACGCTGGGCATCGCCTGTAAAAACGAGCTGTCCATGGCGGATTCCTGCGCCGTGGCGGCCATCCGCCGGGGGGCGGGGGAGGTCAAGTGCGCCGCATACGGCGAGGATGTGATCTGCCTGGAGACCATGGCTAAGGTCATCTCCGCCCGGGGCAGCAGCTTTGACGTGACCTGCGCCATCCGCACCACCCAGATGAAGCGGATTCTCAGCCAGGTGGCCTGGATGTGCCAGACCGGCCGGAGCAGCACCTCCCCCTTCGACAGCGGGGTGCGGCCCGGAGAGGGGCTGTTCCTCACCGCCCATGACGACCTCACTGCCGTGATGAAGGCTGTGGCAAAGCTGGGCTACGACCTGTCCGAGGAGGACGGAACCAGAGTCTATGAGGCCTTCTCCCGGATTGCCGCCAAGAAGGAAAAAGTGGGAGCCAGGGAGCTGGACGCCATTGTGGCCTCCGCCGCCATGCAGGTGCCACCCACCTACCGGATGGAGAGCTACGTCATCAATTCCGGCAATACCATCAGCGCCACCGCCCACATCCGTCTGGAGAAGAACGGGGCGGTGAAGGAGGGCATCAGCCTGGGGGACGGCCCCATTGATGCGGCCTTCCTTGCCATCGAGCAGATTGCAGGCCACCACTACGAGCTGGACGATTTCCAGATTCAGGCCGTCACCGAGGGACGGGAGGCCATGGGCGAGGCCGTGGTAAAGCTGAGAAGCGGCGGCAAGCTTTTCTCCGGCCGGGGCATTTCCACCGACATTGTGGGAGCCAGCGTCCACGCTTATATCAATGCTCTGAACAAAATTGTCTATGAAGCGGCTGCTGACTGAGGAGGGGAATAAGCAATGAATCTTTCATTTTCGACCCGGGGCTGGCAGGATGTGAGCTGGGAGGAAAATCTCTCCACCGCCCAGATCATGGGCTTTGGAGGCATTGAGCTGTACAACGTTCACAAGGCCCAGGATTTGACCGTCCGGGGAGGCCCGCTGCACAAATTCAACACCGCCGCCACAGTCCGCACCCTCCATGAAAAGGGCTTGAAAATCCCCTGTATGGACACCTCCTGTGATATTTCCCTGCCGGGAAGCCAGGAGGACATCCTGTTCGTCATGGAGACCGCCCGGGACATTCAGTGCCCCTGTGTGGGCGTCACTGCCCAATTCGATCAGGAGGACACCGTCCGGGAGAACCTGGCGGCCTTGCAGGAGAAGGCTGCCGAGCTGGGGGTCTGCCTGCTGCTGAAGACCAGCGGCATCTATGCCGACACCGCCCGGCTGCGCTCTCTGCTGGATGAATTCGCCTGTGACGAGCTGGGGGCTCTGTGGGATATTCACCACACCTACCGGGACTTTGGGGAGAGCGGGGACACCACCATTAAAAATCTGGGGGCCTATGTCCGCCATGTCCACCTGCGGGACTCCGACGACGACAACGGCTACAACCTGATCGGCGAGGGAACATTGCCTGTGGGCTCCATGATCCGGGCTCTCAGCTCCGTGGACTACGACGGTTTTATCTCCATCGAGTGGAAGCCGGAGTGGATGGAGGATTTGACGGATCGGGAGATCATATTCCCTCATTTTGTGAACTTCATGCACAGGTTCCAGTCCACCCGGGGGCAGAAGAAGGCCCTGTATGAAAATGCCGCTCACACCGGCGAATATGTCTGGAAGAAGGATGAGCTGATTTCCGAGACCTTCTCCCAGGTGCTGGACCGGATGGTGGAGGAGTTTCCGGATCAGTACGCCTTCAAATACACCACCCTGGACTACACTCGTACCTATGCCGAGTTCCGGGAGGATGTGGACAGGTTCGCCGCCGCGCTAATCTCCCTGGGCGTCCGGCGGGGGAGCAAGGTGGCCATCTGGGCCACCAACATTCCGGAGTGGTTCATCACCTTCTGGGCTGCCACCAAGCTGGGGGCAGTGCTGGTAACGGTGAACACCGCCTATAAAAGCCACGAGGCGGAATACCTGCTCCGCCAGTCCGACACTCACACCCTGGTGATGATTCGCTCCTGCCTGGATTCCAATTACCAGGCCATCATCAATGAGCTCTGCCCGGAGCTGGCCGGTGTGAAGCCGGGACAGCCCCTGCACTGCAAGAAGCTTCCCTTCCTGCGCAATGTGATTACCGTGGGCTTCCGTCAGCCGGGGTGCCTGACCTTCCCCCAGGCCATGGAGCGCAGCAGCCTGGTGCCCCGGGAAGAGGTGCTGCGAATGGCTGCCCAGGTTCGCCCCGGGGATGTGTGCAACATGCAGTACACCTCCGGCACCACAGGCTTTCCCAAGGGGGTTATGCTCACCCACTACAATGTGGTCAACGACAGCAAGTGCATCGGCGACCGGATGGATCTGTCCACCGCCGACCGGATGATGATTCAGGTGCCCATGTTCCACTGCTTCGGCATGGTGCTGTCCATGACCTCCTGCATGACCCACGGCGCTACTCTGTGCCCCATGCCCTATTTCTCCGCCAAGGTGTCCCTGGCCTGCATCAACCAGGAGCGGATTACCTGCTTTAACGGCGTGCCCACCATGTTCATTGCCATGTTCAACCACCCGGACTACCGGAAGACCGACTTCTCCTATATGCGCACCGGCATTATGGCCGGCGCCGGGTGCCCGCCGGAGCTGATGCGCCGGGCCGCCCGTCCGGATGAGATGAATATGACCGGCATTGTCAGCGTCTACGGCCAGACCGAGTCCGCCCCTGGCTCCACCATGAGCGCCTGGGATGACCCCCTGGACGTGCGCACTGATACGGTGGGCTACGCTTTCCCACACATCGAGTGCAAGATCATCGACCCGGAGACCGGGGAGACTCTGCCCGACAACCGGAACGGCGAATTCTGCTCCCGGGGCTACAACACCATGAAGGGCTATTACAAAATGCCGGATGCCACCCGGGCCACAGTGGATGAGGAGGGCTGGCTCCACTCCGGCGATCTGGCCTGCCGGGATGAGCGGGGCAATTACCGGATCACCGGGCGGCTGAAGGACATGATTATCCGGGGCGGCGAGAACATCTACCCCAAGGAGATTGAGGAGTTCATCTACACCCACCCGGCGGTGAAGGACGTCCAGGTCATCGGCGTACCGGACAAAAAGTACGGCGAGGAGGCCATGGCCTGCATCATCCTGAAAGAGCCCGGCGCTGTCACTACAGACGAGATGCTCTCCTACATCAAGGCCTCCCTGGCCCGGCACAAGGTGCCCCGGTACATCGAGTTTGTGGACAGCTTCCCTATGAACGCTGCCGGAAAGATATTGAAGTATAAAATGCGCCAGGATGCAGCCAAACGATTGGGATTGGAGAATGCCGCCGGAATCGACACCGCCAAATCCGGGGAGGGGAATTAGGAATTGGGGTAGTACCCCGGCAAATTGTAATTTGGCGGTACGTTGAATGGTGAAGCCATTCCCTTCCACTACTCAACATTCTACCCAGAAAGCGTTACCGGGCTTATATTGGGGTAACGACCACAGACCATCCCCGTGCGAAATTGGCTGCGGGCCCTGCCCGCTTGAGCTGCATCGAAAAAATTGATGAATCAAATCGAAATAATGGTTGACAATTTCATAATTTAATGATAAAATCTGAGGCATATAGCGATAAAGGCTGTGACGAAGACGGCGGAAGGGATTGCCCGCAGAGAGCCAGCGGTTGGTGCAAGCTGGCGGCATGAAATTCAGAAGCCTATCACTTCCGAGCCGGGGGCCCGAAGGAATTTTCCAGTAGACGTCCCACGTTTGCCCGCGTTAAGGGATAGGATTTGTTGGAATCCGAAGTGGCAGCGCTGTTGCTGCAATTTGAGTGGTACCACGGGTATGTATTTACAGACTCGCCTCAAGATTTTGTCTTGGGGCGAGTCTTTTGTTTCCCCCACAATCCCCCAATTAAGGAGAGAGCACTATGAATTGTCAAACCACCACCAGTCCCCTAATGGATGTGGCCCAGCGTATCCGGGAGATGCGTGAGATCATCGGCTACTCCACCGCCACCATGGCGGAGCTTTTGGAAGTGCCTGAGGAGCTCTACCTGCAATATGAGTCCGGCGGAGTTGACCTCCCTTTCACCTTCATGCATAAGTGCGCTTTGGCCTTTGGCGTGGAGCTGACGGAGCTGCTGGAGGGCTACAGCGCCCGCCTCACCAGCTACACCATCACCCGCAGCGGCAAGGGGCCGGTCACCGCATCCGAGGACGGCATCACCATCCAGAACATGGCCGCCATGTTCCAGAACAAGCTGGCTACCCCTTACTGGTGTACTTACCAATATGACCCCGCCCTGGAGCAGCAGCCCATCCACACCGTCACCCACTCCGGCCAGGAGTTCAACCTGGTGGTCAGCGGCGCCCTGAAGGTTCGCATTGGGGCCCACGAGGAGGTTTTGCATCAGGGGGACAGCATCTTCTTCAAGAGCTCCACCCCCCATGGGCAAATCGCCGTGGGCGGGGAGGACTGCGTGTTCCTGGCCATGATTATGGCCTCCACCGAGCGGGAGCAGTGGACTACCGCCAAGCCTCTGATTCAGGAGAAAACCGACAAGAGCCTGCTGTGCCGGGAGTTCATCCTCCCCGAGGAGGGGGAGGACGGCAGCCTGAAAGCCCTTCACTTCCAGAATACGGAGCGCTACAATTTTGCCTTTGACACCGTGGATGCCATTGCCCGGAAGACTCCTGACAAGCTGGCCATGGTTCACGTGGACAAGGAGCTGACCGAGCGCCGCTTCACCTTCAAGGATATGAAGGACGCCTCCAACCAGACGGCCAACTACTTCACATCCCTTGGCATCAAGCGGGGAGACCGGGTGATGCTGGTGCTCAAGCGCCACTATGAGTTTTGGTATTCCATCCTGGCTCTGCACAAAATCGGCGCCATTGCCATCCCCGCTACCAACCAGCTTTTGCAGCACGATTTCGAGTACCGCTTCCAGGCGGGCGGGGTTTCCGCCATCGTCTGCACCGCCGATGGGGACACCGCCCATCAGGTGGATTTGGCGGAGGCCGCTGTGAAAATGCACCTGACCAAGATCATGGTGGGGGGCAGAGCAGAGGGCTGGCATGACTTTGACGGCGAGTACGGCCTGTTCAGCCGCCGCTATGTCCGCACCGCCGACGCTCCCTGCGGCGACGACCCTATGCTGATGTTCTTCACCTCCGGCACCACCGGCTATCCCAAAATCGCCGTTCACTCCTACAAATACGCCTTGGGCCACTTCGTCACCGCCAAATACTGGCACTGGGTGGAGAAGGAGGGGCTGCACTTCACCATCTCCGAAACCGGCTGGGGCAAGGCACTGTGGGGCAAGCTCTACGGCCAGTGGCTGTGTGAGGGAGCGGTGTTTACCTATGATTTCGACCGCTTTGACGCTGAGAAAATCCTGCCCATGTTCGCAAAATACAACATTACCACCTTCTGCGCCCCGCCCACCATGTATCGGATGCTGATTAAGGAGGATTTGTCCCGGTTCGACCTGTCCTCCATCCACCATGCTACCACCGCCGGGGAGGCCCTGAATCCCGAGGTCTTCTACCAGTTTGAGAAGGCCACCGGGCTGCACATCTCCGAGGGCTTCGGCCAGACGGAAATGACTCTGGGCATCGCCAACCTTACCGGCGACCGAATCAAGCCCGGCTCCATGGGCAAGCCCATTCCCGGCTATGGCATCGACATCCTGGACCCGGAGGGGAGAAGCGTGGAGGATGGTGTGCCCGGCGAGATTGTCATCAGGGCGGACCGGAACGAGCACCCCTGCGGGCTGTTCCTGGGCTATTACAATGACGAGGAGAAGACCGCCGCCGTATGGCACGACGGCTACTACCACACCGGCGATGTGGCCTGGCGGGATGAGGACGGCTACTTTTGGTATGTGGGCCGGGCGGATGATGTGATCAAGTCCTCCGGTTATCGCATCGGGCCCTTCGAGATTGAGAACGTCATCATGGAGCTGCCCTATGTGCTGGAGTGCGGCGTCAGCGCTGCGCCGGACCCGGTTCGGGGCCAGGTGGTCAAGGCCAGCATCGTGCTGGTGAAGGGCACCCAGGGCACCGAGGAACTGAAAAAGGAAATCCAGAACTATGTGAAGAAGCACACCGCACCCTATAAATATCCCAGAATCGTGGAATTCCGGGAGGAACTGCCCAAAACAATCAGCGGAAAGATTATGAGAAACAAGCTGTAAGCGCAATCTGGTAAATTGGCGTTTAGCGGGATGATTCGCTCCTTGTAGGGGCATCAAGACATGCCCGTTGGCTAACGCTTTTATGAGCGGGACGTTGAGTGGTAATGGGTAACGGCTTTTGAGGGAGGCTCCCCTGTGTAAGGGGAGCTGTCAGCGAAGCTGACTGAGGGACTGTGCAGTAAAATGTTACGAATTCGCAGCAAGTTAGGCGAAAAGGTAAGACTGCGCTGCACAGTCCCTCAGTCACGGCTTACAACCTGCCGAGCCTTCCTCAAAAGCCATTGCCCTCCACCATTCAACGCACTGCCCGGTAGTTGTCACCTGGTTGGCGGAGTCATGACTCCGCCCTACGCAATAACCGTACAAATTATAATTTATCGGATAAACCCAATATGAAATCACCAGAAGGAGGCGATGCCTTTGGACTATAAACGTGTTACCCTTTTTGCCGGGCACTATGGCAGCGGGAAGACCAATATCGCCCTGAACTATGCCCGCTGGCTTCGGCGTCAGAATTTGAACGTGACCATTGCGGATTTGGACATTGTGAACCCCTATTTCCGTACCAAGGACAGCGAGGCGGCTCTGGCGAAGGAGGGGATCGGCCTGATCGTCTCGGCCTTTGCCAATTCCAATGTGGATTTGCCCGCCATGCCCAAGGAGGCTTACGCCCTGGTGAGCGACCGGCAGACCTACGCTGTGCTGGACATCGGCGGGGACGACCGGGGGGCACTGGCCCTGGGCCGCTACACCCCGGCCATTAAGGAGGAGGGGGACTACGAAATGCTCTTCGTGGTCAACCGCTCCCGGCCTCTGACCCGCACCGTGGCGGACACCCTGGAGGTCATGAAAGAGATTGAAGAAGCCTGCGACCTGCCCTTCACCGCCATCGTTAACAACACCAACTTAGGCCTGGAAACCAGGCCGGAGGATGTGCTGACCAGCCTGTCATACGCCCAGGAGCTGTCCCAAAGAACGGGGCTTCCCGTGAAAATGACCTGCGCCGCCCAGCCGCTGTGCCAGGCGCTGGAGGGCAAGGTCCCAAACTTGTTTCCCCTGACCATCCAAAAACTCTATTATATGATCGATTCGGAGGTATCCTATGGCAAAACTCACCTTTAACGAAGAGCTGTGCAAGGGCTGCGGCCTGTGCGTGGCCGCCTGCCCCAAGCATCTGCTGGCCCTGTCCCAGGGGCGGCTGAACCAAAAGGGCCACACCCCCGTGGAGCTGACAAAGCCGGAGGAGTGCGTGGGCTGCGCCTCCTGCGCCATCATGTGCCCGGACTGCGTCATCACCGTGGAACGGTAGAAAGGAAGTGCGTTATGCAGGAAAAAACACTGATGAAGGGCAATGAAGCCATTGCCGAGGCCGCCATTCTGGCAGGGTGCCGCCATTATTTCGGCTATCCCATCACCCCCCAGACCGAGGTGGCCGCCTACATGGCCAAGAAGATGCCCAAGATTGGAGGCACCTTCCTCCAGGCGGAGAGTGAAATCGCCGCCATCAACATGGTCTATGGCGTGGCCTCCACCGGGAAGCTTGCCATGACCTCCTCCTCCAGCCCCGGAATCGCCCTGAAGACGGAGGGCATCTCCTACCTCGCCGGCGCGGACCTGCCCGCTCTGATTGTCAACGTCCAGCGGGGCGGCCCGGGCCTGGGCGGCATCCAGCCCTCCCAGTCTGATTATTTTCTCGCCACCCGGGGCCCCGGCCACGGCGACTTCCATGTGCTGGTGCTGGCTCCCGCCTCTGTCCAGGAGATGGCTGACCTCACCGGCAAGGCCTTCCAGCTTGCCATGAAGTACCGGATGCCCGCAATGCTCCTGGCCGATGGAACCATGGGCCAGATGATGGAGCCGGTGGTGCTCCCGGAGCCCAAGAACCCTGCCGCTCAGCCCCCCGCCTGGGCCGCCGTTGGCACCGAGGGAAAACGGGCTCATAACGTGGTCAATTCCCTTTATCTCGACCCGCTGACCTTGGAGCGCACCAATTTTGAGCGCTTCCAGCGCTACGCCCAGGCAGAGCGGGAGGAGACCATGTGGGAGGAATTCATGATGGAGGATGCCGAAATCTGTGTGGTGTCCTGCGGCATCACCGCCCGGGTGTCCCGGAATGCCATTGTGGAGGCCAGAAAGCGGGGCATTAAGGTGGGCATGATTCGGCCCATCACCCTCTGGCCCTTCCCGAAAAAGCCGCTTTTTGCCGCAGCGGAGAAGGTAAAATCCTTCCTCTGCGTGGAGCTGAACATGGGCCAGATGAAGCAGGACGTGGAGCTTGCCATCCGCTGCAAGCGGCCGGTTGACCTCTGCTGCCGGGTGGGCGGCATGATCCCGTCCCCGGACGAGGTGCTCCAGAAGATCGTCAAGGCCAATGAACAGGGAGGTTAGGCATATGGTCGTATTTGAAAAACCCAAAGCTCTCACCGATAAGGTGTTCCACTACTGCCCCGGCTGCACTCACGGCATCATCCACCGGCTGGTGGCCGAGGCCATCGACGAGCTGGACATCGAGGGCAAAACCATCGGCGTGGCCCCCGTGGGCTGTGCGGTGCTGGCATATGATTATTTCGCCTGCGACATGATCGAGGCCGCCCATGGCCGTGCTCCCGCCGTAGCCACCGGCGTCAAGCGCTCCATGCCCGACCGGGTGGTCTTCGCCTACCAGGGGGACGGCGACCTGGCCTCCATTGGCATGTGCGAGACGGTGAGCACCGCCGCCCGGGGAGAGAACGTCACCATCATCTTTGTGAACAACGCCATTTACGGCATGACCGGCGGCCAGATGGCTCCCACCTCTCTGATCGGGCAGGTGACCCAGACCTCCCCCTACGGCCGGGACCCCAAGACCCAGGGCTACCCCATCCGGGTCTGCGAGCTGCTTGCCACCCTGGATGCCCCCCAGTATCTGGAGCGGGTGACCGTGAACAGTGTGAAGAATGTGCGAAATGCCAAAAAGGCCATCAAGAAGGCCTTCCAGAACCAGATTGAGGGCAAGGGCTTCTCTCTGGTGGAGGTGGTCTCCGCCTGTCCCACCAACTGGGGCATGACGCCTCAGAAGGCGCTGGAATGGATTGACGAGAAGATGCTGCCCCAGTACCCCCTGGGCTGCTACCGGGACAAGGATCAGGAGGTGTGATATGGAATATCAAATCGTGATCGCCGGTTTCGGCGGCCAGGGACTGCTGTTCTCCGGCAAGGTGCTGGCCTACGCCGCCCTGATGGAGCAGCGGGAGCTGAGCTGGCTGCCCTCTTACGGCCCCGAAATGCGGGGCGGCACCGCCAACTGCAATGTGATCATCAGCGATACCCCGGTGGGCTCTCCCATCGTCCAGAACCCCAATGTGCTGATGGTGATGAATACGCCGTCCCTGGATAAGTATGAGAAAACCGTGGTGCCCGGAGGGAAGATTTTCGTGGATTCCTCCCTGGTCTCCCGGAAGGTGGAGCGCACCGACGTGGAGGCTTTCTACATCCCTGCCACCAAGATGGCGGGAGACATGGGCATTCCCACCCTGGCCAATATGATTCTGCTGGGGGCCATTGTCAAGTCCACCGGCTGCGTGGGAGAGGAAGCGGTTGTGGCGGGCCTGAAAAAAATCGTCTCCGCCAAGCACGCCAATCTGCTGGATGCCAACCTGCAGGCCATCCAGGCGGGGAAGGACTATCTGGGATGAAGGTAAGCTGCATTCAGATGGATGTGAAGCTGGGCTGCCCGGCGGAAAATCACCTTCTGGCAGAGCAGCTGATTCGTCAGGCCACCGCAGCGGGGCCCGATGTGATTCTTCTGCCGGAGCTCTGGGACGTGGGCTTCTTCCCCAAGGAGAATTTGAAGGAGCTGGCGGACCCGGACTGCACCCAGGTAAAGAAGCACATCGGCGCTTTGGCCGGGGAACTGGGCATCAACATCGTGGCGGGGTCCGTGGCCTGCCTCCGGGGAAACCAGGTGTATAACACCGCCTGCGTCTTTGGCAGGACTGGAGAGCTGCTGGCCCAGTATGATAAGACCCATCTGTTTTCCCCCATGGGGGAGGATGATTTCTTCACGAAGGGGGATCACCTCTGCCGGTTCCAGATGGATGGCCATTGGGTGGGGCTGCTGATCTGCTACGACATCCGATTCCCGGAGCTGACCCGTGCCATGACGGTGCCGGGGCTGGAAATGCTCTTTATGGTGTCCCAGTGGCCGGACATCCGCATTCCCCATCTGCGGGTGCTGACCCAGGCCCGGGCCATTGAGAACCAGATGTATCTCGCCTGCTGCAACGCCTGCGGCGAAGCGGGGCAGACCCGGTTCGGTGGCTGCTCCTCGGTGGTTGACCCCTGGGGCGCCGTCCTGGCCCAGGCAGGGGAGGGCCAGCAGATCATCACCGCAAACTGCGATTTCAATGTCACGGAGGAAATCCGCAAATCCATGCACCTCTTCATGGACCGCCGCCCGGAGCTGTATTGAGACAATTAGGAATTAGGAGTTAGGAATTAGATTTCCGCCGCACCAGTAGGGGAGGCTATTAGCCTCCCGCCAAGTGATGGATTTTGAGTACCCCTCCACCACCCAACGCACGGCCAACTTATACGATTTATCATTTACGATTTATCATTGAAAATCACCAAATACAAAGGAGAAATTTACAATGGAGTATACATTTCCCGTTACCAGAACCACCCATCCCAAGCCCCGTCCTGCCGATGAGACCAAGCTGGGCTTTGCCAAGTATTTCACTGACCACATGTTCGTCATGGATTATGACGAGGGCCAGGGCTGGCACGACGGCCGGGTGGTTCCCCATGAGCCCTTCCTGATCGAGCCTGCCTGCGCCGTGCTGCACTATTCCCAGTGCATGTTCGAGGGCATGAAGGCCTACCGCAATCCCCAGGGGGGCATCCAGCTCTTCCGCCCCGACATGAACATTGCCCGGATGAAGCGGACCAACGAGCGGATGTGTATCCCTGAGCTCCCCGGCGACCTGTTCCTGGCCGCAGTCAAGGCCGTCATTCACGAGGACATGGACTGGGTTCCCTCCGCACCGGGCACCGCTCTGTATATCCGGCCCTTCATCTTTGGCGACGAGGTCTCCTTCTCCGTGCTGCCCGCCAAGCACTATAAGTTTATGATTATCCTCAGCCCCGTGGGCTCCTACTACGCTGCCAACGACGGCGGCCTGTCCACCACCCGGATTTACGTCCAGGATGAATACATCCGGGCCGCCCGGGGCGGCACCGGCTTCGCCAAGTGCGGCGGCAACTACGGCGGCGCCATGCGGGCATCTTTGGACGCCATGAAGTACAGCTGCAAGGATGTGCTGTGGCTGGATGCGGCGGAGAACAAGTATGTGGAGGAGATCGGCACCTCCAATGCCTTCTTCCGCATCGCCGACGAGGTCATCACCGCCCCCCTGGACTCCGGCACCATCCTCCCCGGCATTACCCGCAACTCCGTCATCCAGCTGCTGAAGCACTGGGGGGTGAAGGTCAGCGAACGGAAGCTGTCCATTGACGAGATCATGGAGGCCTCCAGGAACGGCACCTTGCAGGAGGTCTTCGCCTCCGGCACCGCCGCCGTCATTTCCCCCATCGGCTGGCTCTGCGTCAAGGGCGAGGATATCAGCGTGGGCGATACCAAGGTGGGTCCTGTGGCCCAGAAGCTCTACGACAACCTCTACGGTATGCAGACCGGCACGGTGGAAGACTACATGGGCTGGATTTATAAGCTGTAATTTCATAAGGATGCAGCAATTCCCGGTCGAAGCAGGCGTCACTGCTTTGACCGGGAATTTTCAAATTAAAGAACACCGGCTTCCTGGGCCATGTCGTCGATTTTTTGAGAGCGGATGGAACCGTATCCGGAGGCGGTTTTTATCACATCCTCCGGCGTGTTGGTGTGGATATGAACCTTACACAGAAGGCCGTTGGAGACGCACAGATAGAAGCTGCCGTGGGCTTTGATGGCTTGTTCAAATTCCGGCATGTCCGTGTCCGGAGAAATCTCCATCACAAATTCCGTGCAATAGCGATGGAGAAGCTCCGGGGCGGCGGCTGACTCCTGACTGGGCAGGCGAATCTCCCCGTAGGGTACCGCTGACAATTCGGGCGCAATGCTTTTCAGAAAACCGTCCAGAATCAGGCAGAAGCCGTATGCGCCGGAGTCGATCACCTGAAATTTCCGAAGGATCGGATTCTGGCGGGGCGTTAAAAGGAGGGCGGAATGGGCTTCGTCTGTGATTCGTTTGAAAATGAGACCGGCGTCCTCTGTCACATCCAGCATGGAGATTCCCGCCCTGGCGCTCTGGGACGCAACGGTGAGGATTGTACCGGCCATGGGGACGGGGACGGCGTTCTCGGCTGTCTGTGCGCCTGCCTGAAAAGCAAGGGCGAGGTCACGGCCGGATATTTGTTCTCGGGCGGGAAGGGCAGCGGAAAACCCCTCAAAGAACAGCGTCAGAATGGTTCCGGAATTTCCGTGGGCGTATTCCAGGAGCTGTAAATAGGCCTCCTCCAGAATCTGGGCAGGCGTCCCTGACAAGGGAAGAGCCATGGCCGCCCGTTCCATGGAGCGGGTCATATTCACGCCTGTATCCCGGTCGGCAACCGGAAACACATTTAGGTGATTCAGGATTTTCTTTTGGCCCTTCAAATTCTCGGAGGCATACGCAAAGCCGGTGCGTATCTGCTCCCCATTGACCCATACTGACATAAGATCACTCCAAACAGCAAATTCAGCGCACTTATTATATCTTACTTTTCAGATTGTGGCAAGACATGTTTTGCCTGGCAGAATTTTCGCCTGGAATGGAGAGAATTTGCACCATAAAAATACCCCTTTTACCCTCCATTCATGAAAGAAGAAACAAATTGGGGTTGCAATTTGTAATGAATTGTGGTAAAATATTACAATAGTAGTCAAAGAATTACAAAATGTTAATTCTGAATTGTTTTGAAATCACAGGGAGGTTATCGGATGGAATCCAGAAGAATCCGTTTGATTACCCACACCGGCTGCGACATGCAGCTGGAGGAGGCGCAGGCCCTGCATGTCAGGATGGTTCCCGACAAGGTGATTTTTGGAGATACGGAATACCGAAACATGACAGAGATCACAGCGGAGGCGTTCTATGGAAAGATGGCAGCATCCAGGGAGCTTCCCACCAGCTCGGGGCCTTCTGTGGGAGATTTTGTCCGGGCTTTCAAGGAGGCGGCGGAGGATGCGGACGAGATTCTCTGCCTGATGATTACCTCCCAAATGTCCGGCTGCCATTCCACGGCGGCAGCGGCTGCGGGGACGGTGAAACGGCAGGGACTGAATGTCCCGATTTATGTATATGACACCCGGCAGTGCTCCCATGGAATGGCGCAGATGGTGCGTGCTGCAGTGAAGATGGCTCAGAACGGGTTCTCCGCTCCCCAGATCATGGAAGCGCTCACCGCACTACAGAGCCGGATGGGCGTTTACTTTGTATTGGAATCGTTAAAAAATGCCAGAAAAGGTGGCCGTGTGGGGGCAATTAAAGCCCTGGCGGCGGATGCCCTTGGAATAAAGCCCCTGCTTCTGTTTGCCGATGGAGTGGTCAGGGATTACGCACTGGCCAGGGGAATGGCGGACGGAATGGAGCGTGTGGCCTCCCAGTTTTTTGAGGAGGGGGACCCGGAACAGACCATAACGGTCTTTCACGCAGCTGCTCCGGAACGGGCAGAAGATATGAAGAGGATTATCTTAAGAGAGGTTCCCGCAGCGGATGTCCGGATTGAACCGGTCGGGCCTGTGATCGGTATTTATACAGGAAGCGGCTGTGTGGGAATTGCGTTTACAAAGAAGGAGTAAAAGTGTTTTGGGTGCTGGTTGGAACCGGTGCCTTTGGGCTGCTGGTTTTGTTTGAATATTGGAAATGCCGCAGCATTCGCCGGGGCACCACCGGGAAAAACGGCTGGTTTCTGGCGGGGACGCTGCTACTGCTGCTGTCCTGCGGGGTCATGGCCGGAGAAAGCGCCCGCTCCCGGGGCGTGCGGCTTCTGGCCGGAGTCATCGTTTTGCTGGTTGGGATTGTCTCTTATGGGGTGGTGCTGTCAGTGGTGCCGGATGCGGGGGAATACACCCAGGACAGTAAGAAATGTCCGGTCTGCCGAAAGGGACTCTACGGATGGATGCGTCATCCGGGGGTGTGGAGCTTCCTGATGTGCGGGATC
>Ga0129308_1002413_pt1 | contig 15911 bp, 15 predicted proteins | sample L827metagenome_FD_94440 | JGI IMG/M metagenome (GOLD analysis project Ga0129308, IMG submission 94440) | Ring-tailed lemur group fecal microbial communities from Wisconsin, USA - L827 metagenome | ecosystem: Host-associated > Mammals > Digestive system > Large intestine > Fecal | place: USA...
ATATAAGTTGTGCATACGATATTTGTCTATTAAAAGTTTGGCCACCTTTAATTTACTAAATATCAACAATATGCACAACTTTTTATACATAAATCTTTTATAATTTAATTCCGCCAACAGGTTGTATTCATATATTCAATGATTCCTTGGGACATATGCATACGCATGCAGAAAAAACACAGTGCATTGACTGTGGCTTGTGTGTAAAAAGTTGCCCTGCTATACAGAAATCCAATTATAGGAAACCGGACAAGGCGTATGCTTTGTGGAGGAAAGACGATACACTAAGACGTCAGAGTTCTTCGGGTGGATTGGCTGCGGTATTGTCTGAACGAATGATTGCAGAAGGTGGTGTTGTTTATGGATGTGCTTTTGAAAAGCCTTTTTCTATTAAACACATTCGCTGTACTATCCCTGAAGAATTGGAGCCTTTGAAAACCTCTAAATACGTACAAAGCAATATGAATGGGATTTACCCATTGCTTATGAAAGATTTGCGTAATGATGTAAAGGTATTGTTCATAGGTACTCCATGTCAAGTGGATGCCGTAAGGCATTATGCTGCCGGACACGAAGAAAATCTATATACAGTGGATATTATTTGTCATGGTGTGCCATCTATAAACGTATTGAAAGACAGCATACCACAGTATGTAATAGATGCGGATATAGATAAGCTGATGTTCCGAAACGGGAATAATTTTAAAATTAGTACATACAAAAATAATCTGTTGTTTTATGAACGGGAACTCTGCGATGATTTGTATTTGAAAGTTTTTTTTAAATCCATCTTCTACAGAAAAAGTTGCTATGAATGCAAATATGCCCGAAGTGAGAGAGTGAGCGACCTAACCATCGGGGATTTTTGGGGAGTGGACAAATCCCAAATACATACGAACACTGACTATGGATTGTCACTTGCGTTAGTCAACTCTGAAAAAGGTCATGCTATGCTTCGGAATATAGCTTCAGAGGTGAATATGGTGGAAAGACCGGTAGAGGAAGCCATTGCCGGCAACAAGCAACTGAGATTCCCTATGAAAAAGACATGGCGGGCTAAAATATTCAGAAAATTGTATCCTGTTTGCGGATTCAAATGCTCGGCTGTTTGCTCTATGCCCGACATTGTTCTTAAGAATATGATTATAAGAAAATAACCGATATGAAAATAAATACTCTCACTACATACGATGTTTATAACTACGGTGCATCGTTGCAAGCCTATGCCTTGCAACAATACTTGATGAGGTTGGGACACGAGGTGGAAATCATCAATTACCAGCCCCATTATCTGACCCGTAAGTATGATTACAAATGGGTGAACCCGGAATCAAAATTAAGCAAATATGCCTTGACACGCGCCGCCTATCGGGTGATGAAATACCTGCAACGCCAAACAACCTTAGGCAGAAAACGGATGTTCGACATCTTCAACCATCAGGTACTAAAGGAAACACCCGTGAGATATACTTCGTATGAAGTCCTCCGCAATAATCCCCCTCAAGCCGACCTTTATGTAGTGGGAAGCGACCAGATATGGAACGTGTTTTATGAGACGGGACGCGACCCGGCTTTCTATCTTGACTTTGTGACAAATGGGAAAAAAGCATCCTATGCCGCCAGTTTCTCCTACGTGGACATCCCGCAAGCGGAGAAAAAAAGAATTGCCGGGTATCTCCAGACATTTGATGCTGTATCAGTTAGGGAAAGCCACGGGTTACAACTGCTTAGGGAGATGAACATCCCGGGAGAATGGGTTCTCGATCCTGTATTTCTGCTGTCCGTAGAGGAATGGAAGTCGCTGATGACGGATTACCGCAAGACGGAACCTTACCTGCTGGTATATGACTTTGAAGGGAACGATGCGTTGAAAGCCTTTGCACAGCGGTATGCACGGAAACACGGGTTGAAAATCTACAATATCAATGACACGTATCCACGGTTATATGCTGACAAGAATTTCTCAAAAGCGGGTCCACGAGAGTTTCTTTCACTGATTTACCACTGCGATGCGTTTGTGAGCAACTCCTTTCACGGCACGGCCTTCTCGATAATGTTCCATAAGCCCGTTTATGTATTCAACCGTCATCGACACAAGGTGAATTCGCGCATGGAGAGTTTGCTCGACCTTTTCGGGCTGAAAGGCTGCATTGAACCGAAGAGCGAACAGGTCTTCGACTGGGAGGCCATTGAAGTCATAAAAGAGAGGAATTTGGATAACTCTGTGAATTATCTTAAACAACTGGTAGAACAGTGAGTTACTGTTATTGTAGCCTAACTCCCGATGGCTCCCGTGAAGATAGTAGAACATTCATTGCAGTTTGGCGCTAATATAAGTCAGATGGTTGAGACTACTTGCAGGCAGTAAAGCGGGATGTTTGTCATCCAGTCCTGCTCGCGGTAATCCGACATGGAGAAGCGGAGAGCGGGATACAGATTGTATTTCTGCGAGAACAAGCGCAGACTCTTTGACTTAAGGTTCTCTTCGGCTTTGACCTCAATAGGAATAACAGTGTCGGACCTCTGCAAAAGGAAGTCTATCTCGCCATTTGAATTGTCCGACGACCAGTAGTATATGCCAGTATCTTTACAAGAGAGCAATTGCTGAAGCACATACTGTTCGGTGAGGCCGCCTTTGAATGCTCCAAGGATGTCGCTACCGTCAACCACCGCTTGCGGACCGAGTTCGCATAAGGCGCAGAGAAGACCTATATCAAGAAGATACACCTTAAAGGAAGATGAATCCATATAAGCTTTCAAAGGCAACTCGCCCTTCTTTGTGCGACAGACCTTATGCAACAATCCGGCATCGGACAACCACTCCAAAGCCAACTCATATTCGCGTGCCCGGGCTCCTTCGCGAACAAGCCCGTAGATAAATTTCTTGTTTTCCTTGGCTAATTGTGAAACCACCGAGTTCCACACAAGCCGGATGCGGGGCACAAGACTCAAAGGGGCGTGCTTGGAGAAATCGTTGTCGTATGAACTGATGAGCGACAACTGGATTTGCCGGACTGCCGCAAGGTCTTTGGTAGACGAGTATACGGAAACGACCCGGGGCATTCCGCCCACATAATAATAGAGGCGCAAAAGGTGGGTGAGCTTGTCTTTCACACCGGTTATGAGCTCCCATTTCTTTTCAGAGATGATTTTGGAAAAACGTTCATGGCCTGTTGCCCATAAGAACTCCTCGAAATCCATCGGATACAGGTCTATAAAATCCACTTTCCCCACGGGGAAAGAATCATTCTGGTGCATGGAGATTCCGAGCAACGATCCGGCAGCTACCACGGGCTGTGAGGGTAATTTCTCGGCAAAATATTTCAATGCTGTTATCCCATGAGGAGCCTCTTGTATTTCATCCAATATAATCATCGTGTCGGACGAAATGTCCGTGTCTTTTTGGATGCTGATGCGCTCCAGAATACGCTCCATGTTGAAATCTTGCTCAAAGATGTCACGTAATTGTTTGTCATCCTCGAAATTGATATAGACCGAACCGGCGGCACGGCCTGATGCAAAATCCTGTATCAACCAGGTTTTACCTACTTGACGGGCGCCACGTATAATAAGTGGCTTACGATCCGGGGAGGCATACCATCGCCCTAACTCAGAACTGGCTTTTCTTTTCATTATTGCTACGTATCGTTATTGAACTTAAACATACAATATTTGGCTGCAAAGTTACAGTTTTTTTTGATAGACGGGTATCTTTCCGCCTGAAAACGTGTAAAATTTCACATCTTTCCAACTAAAAATGTGTAGAACATCACAATTTTCCGACTAAAGATGTGTATTCCAAGCATTATAACTTTGAAAATCAACCTATTTTTCATTTATGGACTTATCAATTATAATACCTGTTTACAACGCTGAGGCATTATTGGAACGTTGCTTGGATTCTATCTTTAATCAGACTACTCAATATTCTTACGAAGTGATATTGGTAGACGATGGAAGCACGGATGATTCCGTGGAAGTAATCAAGACCCGAAAAGAATCTAACATCACATTGTTGCAACAAAAAAATGAAGGGCCTTCTGCTGCCCGCAATAATGGAGTTAAAACAGCACAAGGCCGCTATTGTGCTTATTTGGATGCAGACGATTATTGGGAGCAAGGGTTTATCGAGAAAACGGTATCATTCTTAGACAACCATCCGGATTGCGTGGCAGTCAATGTAGCGCAACGTCACCTCACTGTATCCGGTTCCTTTGAAACTCCCAGTTGCTACCAGGAAAACAAAGAAGCTTTCGTATTAGAAGATTTTTTCACTTTTTGGGCAAAGCACATGCATGTATGCACAGGAAGTGTCTTAATACGTAAAGATGTGATTGATGCAATTGGAGGGCAACGCAATGACCTTAGAATCACCGAAGACCTGGAATTTTGGGCATTGGTATCCACTTATGGTCGCTGGGGATTTGTTCCGGAAATTCTTTTTGTAAGCGATGGTGGAAACGTGACCCGTAGCCAAGGCTGGCTAAACAAAATGATGATACGCTGGAATAATGCGCCCAGTATCACTGACTGGGAAAAGCGCATTATTACCCGCCTACCCAATGAATTGCCTTCTGGCTATTTAAAAGCCCGTGGCCGTATTTCACGCAACCTCACTTATTGCCAGCTGCTTTCCGGTCGTTTGGCATTAAGCCGCCAAGAGGCTTTGAAATATGGCAAGTATTTCACAAAAGACCCGATTGGGAAACTCATGAATATGGCGAAACATACTCCAGCCACTTGGTGGATGCTGGCGAAGTTGCTGCAATATAGGGAGTATCATCGGAAGTAGTGAAAAAAGTGCGAAATAAAAATAAATAATAGAATGATATTCGATATTTATCATAAAAAAATATTATCCGAATATGGTATTTCATGAACAACAACAAAAAATCAGTCGGTGTTATCCTGCAAGATTTTAATAGGGCACATCGGAAAGCATTTATAACCTTTTCCACACTCCAGACCATTTGAACGCCTCCGGAGCGGACAAATTCAGCAGTGAAATAGCACATTGGCTGAAGTCTGTACTTTGAACTTAATTGACCAAAACATGAAACCAAGTGTTCTTTTTATCATGCACATGCCCCCACCCGTACATGGTGCATCCATGATGGGGAAGTATATCCATGACAGCAAAGTGATAAACGAAGCTTTCGACTGCCACTATCTTAACCTAACCCTTGCCAAAGACATCAATGACATAGGGAAAGGGGGGATAAGGAAACTTGTCGTTTACTTAAAGAAGCAACTACAAATAGCAAAAGCCGTAAGAAGGATAAAGCCCCAGTTATGCTATCTGACTCCCAATACCAAAGGCGGAGCTTTCTACAAAGATTTTTGCACCCTATTCCTGCTAAAATGCCTGGGGCAAAACATCATAATACATTTTCATAACAAAGGCGTGAAATCAAAAGAAGGACGATGGCCGGACAAATGGCTGTACAAAGCCTTTTTCAAAAATATACAGATAATACTGCTGGCTCCCCCACTCTACAATGACATCCGGAAATTTGTAAGGCCGGAACAGGTGGTATACTGCCCCAATGGCATTCCACAAAACGTAGCCAATGATTTTTCCAAGAAGAAAAACAATCCTTTCAAATTATTGTTCCTCAGCAATATGTTAATGGAAAAGGGGGTGTGGGATTTGATAGATGCACTGAACATCGTAAAAAATAATGGTTATTCATTCCATTGCGACTACATTGGAAAATGGAGTGACATTACGGAAAATGAATTCAACCAAAAGGTAAAAATTAAAAATCTAGACAAGTATATACAGGCACACGGAGCCAAATATGGAGAAGAAAAAGATTCTTTTCTTAAGCAAGCAGACTTATTCATATTTCCCACTTATTACCATAATGAATGCTTCCCATTAGTGCTCCTTGAAGCGATGGAACAGGGACTTCCTTGTATCAGCACGAATGAAGGAGGAATAGCCGGCATCATAGAGGAAGGCAAAACCGGATTTATCGTGGAAAAACACAGCCCGCAACAGCTGGCAGAAAAGATAGAATACCTGATAGACCATCCCGATGTGTGCAGGGAAATGGGAAAGGCCGGAAAAGAAAAGTTCTTAAAAGAATTCACTTTGGAGAAATTTGAGGAACGGATGAAGGAGATATTGGAAATTACTTCTGTACAATCTTTATAGTATTAAGAGCCTGTTTAAATGCCAGTCAACAAAAAACATAGGCAAGCTATCCATTCTCACCACTACACACAGAGTCAATGAAAAACGGATACTGCTCGAAAGTCTGAGAAGAGACGAAAGAAAATCAGCACCTCACGATGGAAGAATTCTTCCTGATAGGTTTTGCTATTCATTAACATAAAAATCATATTACAAAATATTTTTTAAGAGATATATGGAAACCCACATTGTAATTATGGCAGGCGGCATCGGAAGCCGCTTTTGGCCGATGAGTACACCGGAATACCCCAAACAGTTTATTGATGTAATAGGATGCGGCAAGTCGCTGATACAACTTACTGTAGAGCGTTTCAAACCACTATGCCCAATGAAGAATTTTTGGGTAGTAACCAGTGAGAAATATACGAATATCGTAAAAGAACAATTGCCTGATTTGCCCGAATGCAACATTCTGGCAGAACCAACGGCACGCAACACAGCACCCTGCATCGCATACGCTTGCTGGAAAATAAAGAAACAGCATCCGCAGGCAAATATCGTGGTGACACCATCGGATGCACTGGTGATAAACACTACTGAGTTCCAACGGGTAATGCGCAACGCACTCGGCTTTACTGCCGACAGCAATACCATCGTTACAATAGGTATCAAGCCTAACCGCCCGGAAACCGGTTACGGATATATCCAGGCGGCAGAACGCATCAACAACTCCGAAATATATAAGGTAGCCGCCTTCAAGGAAAAACCAGACGTGAAGACTGCCCAAGAATATGTGGTACAAAGCAACTACCTATGGAATGCCGGCATCTTTGTATGGAATGCGAACACCATTACAGAGGCAATGCGCAAGTTTGCCCCCTCTATAGCCGCCATTATGGACAAAATGGCACAGCACTTCTATACTCCACAAGAAACAGATATTGTTAAAAAACTCTTCCCCATTTGTGAAAAGATTTCCATAGACTATGCCATAATGGAAAAGTCAGACAACATCCATACGTTACCTGCCGAGTTTGGCTGGAGCGACTTGGGAAGTTGGGGATCGCTGAGAACACTGTTGCCGCAAGATGAACAAGGCAATGCGGGCATCGGAAATAACATCAAACTGTATAACTGCACAAACTGCATCGTGCATGCTACTGAGGAAAAAAAAGTGGTGGCAGAAGGACTAGACGGATACATCATTGCCGAGAAGAATGGTGCCTTACTGGTATGTAGCTTGAAAGAAGAACAGAGAATCAAGGATTTTGCCCAATAAGACACAAAAAGGTAAACTACTTATTTCCACAAAAACGATATATCTATGTTAGAAAAAAATGCAAAGATTTTTGTAGCGGGGCACCGTGGACTGGTAGGCTCCGCCATTTGGAACAACCTGCAACAAAGAGGTTATACGAACTTGGTAGGACGCTCGCACAAGGAACTGGACTTGCTGGACGGAGCAGCCGTGAAGAAGTTCTTCGACGAAGAGAAGCCGGAGGCCGTGGTGCTTGCCGCCGCACATGTGGGAGGCATCATGGCAAACCTGCAATACCGGGCGGACTTTATCTATCAGAATCTGCAAATACAGCAGAACGTAATCGGTGAGAGTTTCCGTCACGGAGTAAAGAAGCTGCTCTTCCTGGGAAGCACCTGCATCTACCCGCGTGAAGCTCCGCAGCCCATGAAGGAAGAAGTGCTGCTGACCTCTCCGCTGGAATACACCAACGAACCGTATGCCATAGCCAAAATAGCCGGACTGAAAATGTGTGAAAGCTTCAACCTGCAATACGGCACCAACTACATAGCCGTGATGCCTACCAACCTATACGGCCCGAACGATAACTTCCACCTGGAAAACAGCCATGTGCTGCCTGCCATGATACGCAAAGTCTACCTTGCCAAATGCCTCAATGAGGGGGATTGGGAAGCCGTGCGCAAAGACATCGACCTGCGCCCGGTGAGAGGGATAAACGGCAGCCATAGCAACGAGGAGATTCTGGCAGAACTTGCCAACTTCGGGATGACCCCGGAAGCGGTCACCTTGTGGGGAACCGGCAAACCGCTGCGTGAATTCCTATGGAGCGAAGAAATGGCGGACGCCAGCGTACATGTACTGCTGAATGTGGACTTTAAAGACACATACGCTGCGGGCAGCAAGGAAATACGCAACTGCCACATCAATGTGGGTACCGGAAAGGAACTCAGCATAAAGGAAGTGGCCGAAAAAATCATAGCCGAAATAGGATTTAAGGGTGAGTTGCGATGGGATGTCTCGAAACCGGACGGCACACTGCGCAAACTGACGGATGTGACCAAACTGCATAACCTGGGATGGCATCATAAAATAGAAATAGACGAAGGAATACACCGCTTGTACGAATGGTATCTGAAAGGTATCTGCATCAATCATCAGACCAACTAAAAATTACATTTTTCACATTCCTCTTGTTTATTACACACTTTATCTTTACATTTGCCGCGTTTTTCGCACAAGCTCATCGCCCTGTTCAGAACTTTTATCCCTGTAACAGGCGAGAGCGTAGCGTACTCTGCGGAAAATAACTACCCCCCTTTTACACATGTTGAAGTTAAAGACGATTTCGCTTCTGGGACACAGAAGTGAGCTTGACGCATTGCCCGAAGGCAAACTGCTGATTAACACCATCAATGCACACTCGTACAACACTGCACTGAAAGACACTGACTTTGCAGAAGCTTTAGTGAAAGGAGATGCGTTGATTCCGGACGGAGCCAGCATCGTACTGGCATTCAAATTCCTGAGACACGAGAAGATAGAGCGTACTGCGGGATGGGACTTGTTTCTGTACGAAATGAATAAGCTGAACCGGAAAGGAGGCACCTGCTTCTTCCTGGGAAGCAGTGAAGACACCCTGAGGAAAATAAAGGTAAAAGCTGTCCGGCTATATCCCAATATCCGGGTAGAGACCTATTCCCCACCCTACAAGCCGGAATTCACCCAAGAAGACAACCAGGCCATGATAGCTGCCGTGAACCGGGCACAGCCGGATTTGCTATGGGTGGGCATGACCGCTCCCAAACAAGAAAAATGGGCGTATGCACATCTGAAAGAGTTGGAGGTAAACGGTCCCATCGGTACCATTGGCGCCGTGTTCGACTTCTTTGCCGAAAACGTGCAACGTGCTCCCGTATGGTGGCAAGAACACGGGTTGGAATGGCTGTACCGGCTGGTAAAGGAACCCAAAAGAATGTGGAGAAGGTATATCATCGGGAACTGCTTATTCTTATGGAATATCACAAAAGAGAAATTTACATCATAACATAATTTTAAAACCCGAATCATGGATAAGAAAACAGCATTGATTTCAGGCATCACCGGTCAGGATGGATCGTTCCTGGCCGAGTTCTTAATAGAAAAAGGATATGAAGTGCACGGCATCCTGCGCCGTTCGTCATCGTTCAACACCGGACGCATAGAGCATCTTTATCTGGATGAATGGGTGCGGGATATGAAGAAGAACCGTCTCGTGAACCTGCACTACGGGGACATGACGGACAGCAGCTCGCTTATCCGCATCATACAGCAGGTGCAGCCGGACGAAATCTACAACCTGGCCGCACAAAGCCATGTGAAAGTGTCATTCGACGTGCCGGAGTATACTGCGGAAGCGGATGCCGTAGGAACACTGCGCATGCTGGAAGCAGTACGTATCCTGGGGCTGGAGAAGAAGACGAAAATCTATCAGGCTTCGACTTCCGAACTGTTCGGCCTGGTGCAGGAGGTACCGCAGAAGGAGACAACCCCGTTCTACCCGCGCAGCCCGTATGGTGTGGCCAAGCAATATGGCTTCTGGATTACGAAGAATTACCGGGAAAGCTACGGCATGTTCGCCGTAAACGGCATTCTTTTCAACCACGAAAGCGAACGGCGCGGAGAAACCTTCGTAACGCGCAAAATCACACTGGCTGCCGCACGTATAGCCCAAGGCTATCAGGACAAGCTGTATCTGGGTAACTTGAATTCGCTGCGCGACTGGGGATATGCCAAAGATTACGTGGAGTGCATGTGGCTGATTCTGCAGCACGATACTCCGGAGGACTTTGTCATAGCTACCGGAGAATATCACACCGTGCGCGATTTCACTACGCTTGCCTTCAAGGAGACCGGCGTGGAACTGCGTTGGGAAGGAGAAGGCGTGGATGAGAAGGGCATTGATGCCAAGACCGGCAAAATACTGGTGGAAGTGGATCCCAAGTACTTCCGTCCTGCCGAAGTGGAACAACTGCTGGGTGACCCGACCAAAGCCAAGACACTGCTGGGCTGGAATCCGCGCAAGACTTCTTTTGAAGAACTGGTGAAAATCATGGTGACACACGACATGGCATTTGTGAAGAAACTCTACATGAGGACACAAATGGATGGTGAAAACACTCTTTCCCAGACATGTTGAAACCGGGAATGAAAAAATGGTACCTGCTTCTCCTGCTGCTTGGTTGCAGCATGGGGACGCAGGCCCAATATTCCATGGGGAACACCGGACTGCTGAACATTCCGACAGCGGACATGCAGGAGACCGGTACCTTTATGGGAGGCGGCAATTATCTACCGGAGGGCATGACTCCGTTCAGCTTCAACACCGGAAATTATTTCGCCAACATCACATTCTTGTCTTTTCTGGAGTTGAGCTATCGGTGTACGCTATTGAAAACCACCCGGTATGACGGTAAGAAAGGATATTTCCAGCAAGACCGCTCTTTATCGGCACGCATACGTCCGATAAAGGAGGGAAAGTACCATCCGGCAATAGTCGTAGGTACCAATGACCCCTTCAAAGACACCGGAACCAACTACTTTGCCACCGTGTATGGTGTGCTGACCAAAGGTTTCTCCATCGCAAAAGGAGACCGGCTAGCACTGACCGCCGGATACTACCTGCCACTGAACAAACACAGCATACAAGACGGCCCTTTCGGAGGCATCAGCTACTCCCCTGCCTTCTGCCGGGAAATGTCTTTCATGGCGGAATATGACTCGGAAGGTTTCAATGTGGGAGCTGCCGCCAGGCTATGGAAGCATCTCTCCATCCATGTGTTTACCCGAGAATTCAACAGCATATCGGGAGGAATACGGTATGAATGCAGGTTGTTGCACTAAGAGAGGGATTAGGGATTAGGGATGAAGGATGAAGGATTGGAGAATAGGAGAATAGGATGAAAAACAAGAGACAAAGCAGTTTGAAGTGGATACTGGCAGTATGGTTCTGTGGTATTTCTGCAATGGCAGATGCCCAGGTGACAGAGAGCCTGAAAGCCATCGGAATGGAAAACATACGATGCGTACAGACCCCAGGGGTAACCACTGTAAGTTTTGAGAACAATGTATATAGAAGTACCTACACCGGAGTGGGTAAAGCCATAGAGGCCTGCTTGGGAAGCAAGACGAAGGGCGGGCTGCAATTGGTGGTACTGGAAAACCGGATTCCCAGGCTTTGTATCAATCTGCCGGATACACTGACAGAAGCATACAGGAACGGAGAAATCAGCCTGACGCAAGTATACCGGCAGATGGGAATTACGGTGGATACGGACACGGCCATGAAGGCATTGGAAAACGCCGGTCAGGAAGAAGCACCGTCTGCATGGAAAGTGGATTTGGTGATATACCCCGATTTGTTTTTAGAGAACAATACGTTTGACGAACTCTATACGTATGCCATCAACCTGAATCCTGCTGTGGAAATGGCTCTGTGGAAAGGCGGAAAGATGACAGCACAGGTAGTACTGCCCGTAGCAACCAATCTGAAGAGCGGAGAAATGAAAAGGGTAAGACCGGGAGTCATAGCCCTCTCGCAGGATGTACGCTTCAGGCACAACATCTTCGGGAAAGTGACGGTGGGCAACTTCACCAACAACAGATACGGTGCACAACTGGAAATAAAATACCGCACCGACAACGGTCGTTGGGAACTGGGTGGAACGGCAGGCTCCACCGGATTCTCTGCCATCACCCGGGAAGACGGCTGGTACATGGGCAGGAAACAGCGTATCAATGCCTCACTGAACGCTTCGTACTACGAACCACACCTCAACCTGCAGTTCGACCTGAAAGCGGGAAGGTATATTTACGGTGATTATGGCGTGAGAGGAGACTGTACGCGCCACTTCGGAGAGTATGCCATCGGCCTGTACGCCCTTTGTACAGACGGGGAAATAAACGGAGGATTCCATTTTGCCATTCCCCTGCCGGGAAAGAAATGGAGCAGGAAAGGGTTTTTCAGAGCAAAACCGGCCAACTACTTTGCATGGGCATACGGCATGGTGGCAGATGGGGAATACATCGAAAAACGACTGGGAAAAAGCTACAGCACACGCCCTGACGAGAACCGGAGCAGCAACTTCTACCAGCCGGACTATATACGCCACTTCCTCATAAAGAGCACGGAAAAAGAGAATAGAAAGAAAATAAATACAAATAACAATAAGTTTAACTAAAACAAAAATGAAAAAATGAGAAAAGAAAAATTGATTTTCAATGGACTGCTGTTCATAGCAACCATGTTTGGCATAACCGCTTGTGGCGATGATGACAAAGAAAATGAGATTGTGCCCGACCCGATGGAGACACAAAAGGCATACTACATCGTAGGTACGGTGAGCGATGCCAATGGAGCCGTGACCGGTGCCAATGTGGAAGTAAACAACGACATCAAGACCACAACCGGTTCAAACGGTGAATACTCACTGACCGTAGCAGAGGCCAAGACTTATACCGTAAAATTCAGTGCCAATGGTCTGGATAGCTATGAAGCCGAAGCCGTGATTGCATCGAATGCGGCCAACCGCAGTCAGGTGGCTTTGAGTGTGACGCTGGCAAAAGCCATCGACTTCTCTGAAGCAAACACCGAAAACGCCTCTCAGGAAGAAGATGTGACAATCAAAGAACCTGTTGCCGAAGGTGAGGAAGAGACGGCTGTCACAGTAACCATTCCTGCCTCGGCTGCTCCCGAAAACACCAGCATCAGCGTGGTGAAGTATGAAGAGCCTGTCGTTGCCGACAACAGCGCCCAGGCACAGAACAAGGAAATCGAGGCTTCCATAAAGAACATAGCCATCACGACTACTCCTGCTGATGCCGTGGCCGAAAAAGACTTCATCATCAGTGTGCCTAACTTCACTGCCAGCGAAAGCGAAGGTTATTTCGACCCTGCCGCCATAGTAGCAACCAAGGAAGCCGTCAGCACCCGTGCCGCACAAGAAATCGGTGACGTGAAGATTGAAGGCAACCACTACGTGATTACTATCCCCAAGGGTTCATCGCTCGCTGGCAAATATGCCGCAAAAATCAAAGCCAACGTAAAGGCTAGCGACGCTGTTGCCGGAGAATACAACAAAGTGAATGGCAAGGCCGAAGTGCTGCGTATGGAAAACCGCGACTATGCCGCCATGGAAAACGTGAAACTGACCGTAGAGGTAACCAACGGATGGGAATATACGACCACACCCGAAGCAGCCTTGGAAGCTGCCAATGTATCGACCGAACTGGCCAAGGAAATCAGAAAAGTCATCACGGCCAATGAAGGTAATGAAAAAGTATTCACTTCCACGCTGGAGCTGACCACCAGCATCAGCGGCAACCATGTAGTGTTCTACGGCAACAAGGCCAAAATCCAGAACAAGACTTACACCTTCAAGATTGTGAACAAGGGTGGAAAGAATGCTGAAGCCACTGTGGCGCTGAAAAAGTATGTAGGCTACACCGAAGAATACACCAACGCCCCCATCAGCCAGCACTCCGGTGGAACTACCACTGCAAGCAACTGATAACTCCCTTTCCTTTACGGATAAAAAAGCATCATGACCATAGCTGTTGATTTTGACGGAACCATCGTAGAACACCGTTACCCACGGATAGGAGAAGAGATTCCCTTCGCCATTGCCACACTGAAGATGCTGATAAAGGACCGGCACCGACTGATTCTGTGGTCGGTAAGGGAAGGAGAGCTCTTGGAGGAAGCTGTAGAATGGTGCAGAGAACGAGGGGTGGAATTCTATGCCGTCAACCGGGATTATCCGGAAGAAGCCCCCTCGCACAACGGTTTCTCACGCAAAGTAAAAGTCGACCTCTTCATTGACGACCGTAACCTGGGTGGACTGCCCGACTGGGGAAGCATCTACCGCATGATACGCGACGGACTGACCTATGAAGAGCTGTTGCGTGAGAACCGGGAAACGGTGCGACAGAAAAAGAAAAGCTTTTGGGCACGGTTTGGAAAGAAATAGTTTTCAGAGTGCATAAAGAGGGGGGGCAAAACCCTCTTAACACTTTCTTTTAGGCGCGGATGACGCGGATTTCACGGATTTATGCAACTGAATCCGCGCTATTCCGTGTCATCCGCGCCTTCTATTATAGCATGATGGAAGCGTTCATATACTTTCGGCACATCCTCTTTTTTTTCAAGAATGCCCGAGAGAGGCGTATCAGTACAGGCTCCCCTGCCCCACTTCCACCAGGAGCTTCGCCAGTTTCTCCACAACGAGCTTCACATAACGCTCTCCTTTCTCGGCAGAAGCTTTTCGGGGGTTCCCTACCCCGCTGTCGACTGTAGCCTTATCCCAATGGCGGGGAGCCCAGCCCACCTTTTCGTTCAGGGAAGGAATGGCAAACGGTTTGGATTCCCCGTCACCGGCCTCAGCCAGATTCACCAGCTCGGGATGGTAATGCATCATGACGGAAGTCTCAGACTCGCCGGCATGGTCGTCGACAACAGCCTCAAAATAGTCTTTAGGAGGGACGATGCTGAACCAGTCGGCGGCGATAATCAGAAAATCGGAATACACGAACGCCAGGTCACGAATCATTCCCTTGAAGTTGTTGCCGCCATGACCGCTGAGAATAATCAGCTTGCGCACGCCTTGTGCATAGAGGGAAGCAACTATGTCTTCCAGAATGGCCTGCTGGGTGGAATAGCGGGTATGGATGCAGAACGGAAGTTCGCGCTGCCCCGGATTGTGCGCACCGAAAGGTACGGGAGGCATCACCATGCAGCGTACACCGGAATTCTGCAAAGCCAGTGCAGCCGCGTCTACGGCAATGTCATGCGGCAGAATACAATCAGTGAGATAAGGCAGATGCAGATTATGGGGCTCCGTAGCTCCCCAAGGCAGGATGACAACGTCATACTTCACTCCTTTCACCTTCCCATAGCAGGAAACAGTAAGGTCAATTTCTCTTTTTTCCATGATAGTTTATTTTGGGGGTAAATCTTTACCGCAAAAATAAACATTATTCCGTCACGTTGAACCTATTGCCGGCGATATTCTTTAGGTGACATACCGGTGTGATGCTTGAAATACTTGCCAAAGAACGACTGGTTGGCAAAGTGCAGCTCGTCTGCAATTTCCTGAATGCTCAGCTCGGAAGACTTCAACAAGGCTTTGGCTTCCAAAATGACGAGACTGTCAATCCATTCGCCCGCCGTCTTTCCGCTGATTTCCTTCACTACGGTGGAAAGGTGCTTGGCAGTGAGGAACATCTTATCAGCATAGTAGGACACACTGCGCTCTTCCTTATAGGACTCGGAAATAGCACGGATAAAGCGCTCGAACAAGTCTTCCTTCCTGCTTTTGGGAATGCGTTCCTGGATGACATGTCCTTGATAGATATTATATATCTCATAAAAAAGGGCCAACAGCAACCCCTGAGTGATTTCCTTACGGAAAGGATTGTCTTTCAGCTTCACCTTGCTCCAAAGAAAAGAGTGATACTCCTGAAACGATTGGGATTCCTCCG
>Ga0129308_1002415_pt1 | contig 15894 bp, 14 predicted proteins | sample L827metagenome_FD_94440 | JGI IMG/M metagenome (GOLD analysis project Ga0129308, IMG submission 94440) | Ring-tailed lemur group fecal microbial communities from Wisconsin, USA - L827 metagenome | ecosystem: Host-associated > Mammals > Digestive system > Large intestine > Fecal | place: USA...
ACTCGGATTCCTTTCGCACCAGTGAAGCGTTGAGCTTCAATTTGTTATTCATAAAATCTCCCTCCGATCATTTCAAAAATTGCTTTTACTTCCACATCTGCACCACGTCCTTTCCTCAGAAACTAAAAAAGACCGCTTTGTTTAACATCACGAATTTCGTGACATTAGACAAAACGGTCTTTCAAACTTTGTATACTTTTCTATATATTAAAAAAGGCAGATTTAAGATCATTTTTCTCAAATCCGCCTTAGATTTATCCTTAATTTGCTTGGTTAAGGGTTCGAATCCCATATCATTGTAAAAACGGGTAAAAAGCATCTACGGTTTTTCACTAAAAATTTTCGGCTCTATAACGCCAAAAAACCGCTATAAATAGCGGTTTTTTGGGTGTGCATCTATTTTGTTCCACTAATATGGGGTGGGAGATGGGATTCGAACCCACGATCTTCGGGACCACAATCCGTTTCGGCTATGATTTCAGTCGTATCTGATTGATCGTAAATGGGTTGATTTTTCCCTATATTACTAGGAATATTCCCACTCCACAAGAATTATAGCATTTCGCTGGATTTTGACTTATATTAGAAAGATATTAGAAAATTTTCTGATTCAACCGCCGTTTCCGAAGTATAAATTTTCATTACAGCTTAACGTCTTATTCAGATAACGTTTAAGCAGAAAAGCGCAGAAATAAGGAAATGTATAAATATCATCACTGTATCCGATATTTCCTCCGGTAAATTTAATTCCGTATTTTATATCGGGATAACGCTCGGAATTGATAAGTGTGCGCAGGGATTTTGATCTGCCGTTTGTAGCTTTGACTTCAACGGGAATCAGGTTTTCAGCGGTTCGGACAAAAAAATCCTCCTCCAAAATCGAATCCTCACGCTTATAATAATACAGATCATAGCCGCTTTTTACAAGAGCCTCGCCCACTATATTTTCATACAACGCGCCTTTATACACTCCGAGATTCTTATTATCTCTCAGATCGTCCTGAGATTCTTCATCAAGCATCGAAACAAGCAGTCCGGAATCAGCAAAATACAATTTATATTTATCGTCAACATAATTCCCCTTCAACGGAAGCTCAGGAAAGTTCAGACAGTAGCAGACGTTGACAATACCTGCATCGATCAGCCATTCGATGCAGCCACGATAATCCTTAAATCTTGCACCTGATGCCACCTTAGATATCTGGAACTTCTTATTCTCCTTAGCAAGCTGAGGCGCAATGTGATTGAATACATTCATGATCCTCGTCTGGTCAAGACCAACGGCATATTTTCTTATATCCTCTTTATAGTCCTCGATAAGCTGACGCTGAGTTTCAAGCGAGCCTTCAAAAGTATTTTTTACGATATACTCACGCACAACCGCAGGCATACCGCCAAGAACGCAATAATCAAGGAAAATAGAATGCCCCACGTTCAGTTCAAGTTCGCTGAACGCTTTCATTTCCTTCATATGCGCAAGCAGATTGTCCGTGAACGAATTATCATATCCCTTTGCCCACAAAAACTCCTCAAAATCCATAGAACGCATAGTGTAGTCCGTTTTATATCCAACGCTGTTGCTTTCAATTTTTCTGTAATTGATACCAAGCATTGAACCGCTGCATATAACATCGAAACGTCCGTCCTGTTTAAAAAATTTCAAGGAAGTTGCAATATCGGGGAACTTCTGTATTTCATCAAAGAAAATAAGCGTTTTTCCGTTTATGAACTTTTTTGACGGATCAAGCAGAGAAATATTCTTGATAATATATGCCGCTTTATATCCGTCAGAAGTAATCATTTCGTATTTGGGTTCTTCAACGAAATTTATCTCAATTATACTTTCATAGTTTTTTGCGGCAAATCGTCTGATAGATTCAGTTTTTCCAACCTGTCTCGGACCTTTCACGATAAGCGGTTTGCGCTCAGGATTCTCTCGCCATTCTTTCAGAAAAGTATCAATTTTTCTCATCATATACATAACGGATCACCTCTGTCAAGTATAATCATATCATAATTGCAATGAAAAGTCAAGCAATATTCAACTTTTTTGCAACGAATTCATACAGCTTATACGACAAAATTCTATCGTTTGGTACATATATTTGGAGCGCTTATTTATGTTCGGCTATGAGCTGATTTGCTGTAAGGTCAGTTTTATTGTAGTCTATTCTGAAATAATCAAGGATAGCTTTCATATCGTCCTGCATTGAGAGAAATACATCCAGCAAACGATTCTTTTTCCCGTCAAGCTGCCATTCTTTTAATCCAAAATAGTAAAAATACTTGATATTATCGTCTATAAAAAAAGGAACGATATTATTTACAAGACATTGTTTCAGCATTATAAGCCTGCCAACACGACCGTTTCCGTCGTAAAACGGATGTATCTTCTCGAATGCGGCGTGAAACTCTGCAACATCATAAAGGTCAATCTTGGATTTGTTGGTGTACTTGCGAAGCAGATCTTGAACAAGCACTGAAACATCCTTTGGAGATGCTGTTTTTATTTGTCCTACTTCATTGGGGTATTTTTTATAGTCGCCGATAACGGAGTAGTCGTCGTTATCTATCATCAGACCGTTTTTCAATATACGATGCAGTTCCTTGATATACTCCTCAGTTATAGATTCTGAAACCGTATCAAGAACATAGTCAAAGCATTTGAAATGATTAGCTGCCTCAAAAACGTCATTTACGGGGGCAGTTCCGTCAATAGTATGAGTTTCGTAAATATATCTTGTCTGATCGTGTGTAAGTCTGCTGCCCTCGATATGATTGGAATTATAGGCAAAATCTATCTGCATTCTATGGTATATGCCACCTTTGATTTTGTTTTGCTTTTCAAACACTAAAGTTTGCAGAAGCTCTCTTGAATCCGACATAACTGTCCTCCTTAATCATTTTCACCCGAATAGTACTTCTGATTCGGACTTGATGGAGCATCAGGAACAGACATTTTGATTGTTCCTGAGTCAATAAGCGGCTGAACGTATTTCTTCATTGCATATGTCACAGAGCTTAGTCCGAGATATTTTGCTATTTCCTGACGCGTTCTCGGAGTTTTACAGAAGTCTATAATATCAATATTGTTGTTTTTAGTTTCGATTTCGTCGCTTAGCCTGAAGCATATGGTGAATTCTCCACGCTCATTGCGAAATTCCGGAGCAGGCAAACCATGCTCCTTCAACTCCCTGCGAATAGTTGGAATACCTGAATAGCGGTTTTCCGTCACGTCCATAACCTCCAAAGCAGTTGCAAGGACGGGATTTCTTGTGTCGGGCTGGACTTTTCCAAGCGTGTCAAGCGTAAGTCTGCCGTACAGTCCGCCGGGATTAGTTATTTCAAGCCGGTCTGCAAATATGCTTAGCTGTATGGGCATTCCCTCGGTATGAATACTGTAATCCCTATGAACCAAAGCGTTGAGCAGAGCCTCACGAACTGAGTTTATGGGATAATCTGTTTTATCTCTGCGCTTTCCTGTATCGGGATCTATAATAGTTTTCTTTCTTGTGTTCCTGCGGACAAACTGCAATGCCGCATCGACCATATCGGGGATAGTTCCTTCTATTCGCTGATTATCTATGAACCGTGAGCCGTCAATATCGGTATCTCCGATCTCAGTACCGGGTACTGATACGGCTATTATGCTAAGCTGAGGAAAATACGCCTGCGGATATAGTCCGAACATGAACTCGGCTGCAAGAGTAGGCTTACCCTCACGAATTATGCTCATAAGCTCCAATATCTGACCGTCTTCAAGACTGCTGAGATTGGGCTTATCCTTTTTCAGCAATTTCAGATATTCTTCTGTTTTTTCGTAGTTGAGTGAGGAAACAGTGGCTCTCTCCACGGGACGTATATCGTCCTGATATGAAAAGCTGGACAGAGTATCAAAAAGCCTTTCGGTAGCTTGCGTTTTGCTTCGCTTGACCTCAATTGTTTGAAATTCCGCCTGAGTATCTTGAATCCTTTTTTCAATACTTTTTAAATCTGTCTCGTTCATTTTAAATTTCACCGCCTGTATTTTAAATTTTAGCATAATATTTAAAATGTGTCAATAGGATTTTAAATTGTTTTTTTGGATTTGAAATACTATTTTAAATCTTTAAGAAACAGATTTAGAAAAATCAAGTCTCAATTTAATCAATAACAGCGCCCATTTTTCGGAGTTTTTCTTTATCTTCTCTTTTAAAAAATAATGCTTCCCTGAAATCACAATTCAGAAAGATTTTATTGTCATGGACTCTCATACGAATTACCGTGCTTTTGCGAAAATAAGACGGGTCAAGACCGTTATTACTGAAACAAATATCATTCGGCATAAAAATCGGCAATTTAATTTTGCTGAAATCAACTCCGCATATTATATTATTTCTTACCAAACTCATTGTCAATATAATATTTTCGGATGTTCGGTATGTTTCATAGTCACGTACCATATCAAGCAGACGATCAAGAGCTGTTCGATGATACACGAAATTATCCGAGGCAATATTTTTATAATCGCCGCAAATCTCGCCAATCAGCCTGTAAACGTCATGCATATCATACCACGCATATCCGCCGTACCACTCTTCTGTCAGCCCCGATTCATTCAGCATTTCAGCTCTTTTTTCCGGATCATCATAGGATATTTCAATTGCATCTATCAGATTCAGAATATGCTTCGCTGCAAAATAATCACGGTAATACTGGTGACTGAAAATCAATCGGTGTGTATCTGATGATAACTGCATAAAGCACAATTGTTCAAGAATCGCTTCAACCATATCGCTGTTTCGCCTGAATCTTATGATCTGCTTTTTATTTATTTTTTGAGGAGCAATATAATTCTGATAGATGCGTTCGTTCATTAAATAAAAATCAATTGCTTCATCAATAGCAGCAAGCAAATCAGCTCTGCTTATATCATAAGAAAATGTCGGAAGTGGAATTATATAATTCCAGCCAAACATACGCTTTGCCGCAAATGGCAGGGCGTATTTTAATATAAATTTCATCACATTACTGTTCTGAAAAGTTTGTTCCATAATATAAGAATCCAGTATTTCACCACGGGTATTCAGCGTTTTATTTGTTCCCTGACTTTCAAGATACATAACCAGAAACATCGGGATTTTCAGAATTTCCATAAGCTGAGTATTTCTTGATATATCGCCGAAATCCAGCAATGCGGCATCTCTTTCCGGGTCAGTAATACCACAGACTTCTATCTGACAAAAATTCCCGAAAACATCATATTCCGGTACATTTCTTCCCGTTACAATAATACGGATATTTTTCCAACTATTCACAATGCAAGACAATTCATCCACAAAATCTTCCTGTAATTCCGACGGCATTTCATTCAATCCGTCCAACAGCAAAACGTATCTCGGATTCCAATTATCAGGATTATTTTTCAATTGCTTATAAAGTTCATTCAATTGCTGTAAAACAACGTTTTCGCCCTCGCAGGCAACGCAGGATTCATAAGTCTGATACTCGTACTGATAATGATATTTCAACAGAATTTGCAGTAATATCCAACAGCTTTCAGGCTGCAAATTTTCGTGTATTTCATGCTTATACTTATACAGCGGAAAATAAAGATTTATTGTATTTTCATTACGAATTTGATTCAGCAATAATGTTGATTTCCCCACACCGCCAACACCGTGCAAAAACACATTTTCGCTGTTGGGAATTTCGGTTAAAATCTCATTCCCGTTCCGTAATTCAAGTTTGTATTTCATTTCTACCGACTTTTGGCGCTTGGCGTTTTCATGAATATTTTCAATTATATTCATTGAAATTTCTAAATCAAGAGAATTTTCATCATGGAATCTTATAATGTGAAATGCCGATTTTTCAGGCAAATCCAACAACTCAATATTTTCTGATTCGGCAGGATTTTTGTGAACATAGTACAATAATCCAAGCAAGAGAGTTTCAAGACAAATGCGTTTAGGATGGGCAGAACTGCCGAAAAATTTGTCCTTTGAAATGAATTCAGAACTGTACAGAATCTCCGTAATACTGTCGTCCTGACGGATAATTTCAAGCAGCGTATATGCAAGCTGCTCGATTTTATTTTCGCTCAGAATCTTATTGCAAAATTCAGTCATCTTGAAAATATAATTTTGAAAAAGAGGGTAATTGCCGATGCTTTTTTCAAATTTATCGAATCCGAAGAGCAAATACGGATAATCAGTTTCACCACGCAGAAATCTCAGGAGAAAGCGATCTGTATTTCCGCCGAAAAGCGACGAAATATCGCCCTTGCCGTCAATAATTATTTTCATAAGCTCAGCATAAATTTTTCCTCTGCCGATTCGTCCTTTGCCCGTTTTTTTAGCCTCAAAAATCGCTCCAAGCAGCGTGCGGACGCCTAATTTCAATTTCCCCACCTCCCGAAAATTTGGAATAAACTTACACATATTCGGAATAAACTTCTTCCAATATTATGATATAATTTATTTGACCGAAAGTATTTTCTTTATTTTATCACACGGCTGTGGAGTTGTCAAGAAAAAATGCCACAAATTTCTGCAATTTGCGACACACACTTCACACTTCAAATTATACTATACAATCATTATTCTGTCAAGTATTTTTGTGCATTTAAAACAAATCACGAACTGTTTTTGTATATATGCACAATGAAAAAATGATTTTATTGTCAAATATGCTACAGGTCAGAAGTATATCAGCCGTCATGATTCTGGTCGATAATTCGGGAGGGAGACTATGCCACGCAAGGGAGAAAATATATACAAACGTAAGGACGGTCGCTGGGAAGGTCGTTACAAAGTCGGGTATAACGAGTCAGGAACGGCTAAATATCGCTCTGTTTACGGCAAAACATATCAGGAAGTCAAGCTGAAACTTGTCGAATTTAAAGCGATTCCGATTCCGCAAAATTCGTCCGGCAAACTGACGGTCAAAGAACTTTTTGAGGAATGGCTCTTGGCGGTCAAACTTCGGGTCAAAGAATCCACCTACGCTAACTACAGAATGAAAGCTGACAAGCATATTTTGCCTGAATTTGGCGGAATGATATACGAACAGTTGACGGTACAAATGCTTCACAGTTTCATCGAAAACAAGCTAAAATGCGGACTTTCGGCAAAATATGTTTCAGATATAATAATCGTTTTTAAGTCTATGGCTAAATATATCAGTCGTGTGCATGGATTCAGAAATCCTCTTGCAGACGTTATTCTTCCGAAAATTGAGAAAAAGGAGATGAAATTATTTTCAGAAAATCAGCAGAATCAGCTTTGTAATTACCTGTTGAAGAATTCCGATAATACGTCAATTTGCGTACTCCTAAGCCTGTACACGGGATTGAGAATCGGCGAAATATGCGGTCTGAAATGGGGCGATATTGATTTTGAAAAAAGTATTCTTACCGTCAGAAGAACAGTTCAGCGGATTCGTACAGGAATCCACAGAACGAAATTAATTGTAGATTCACCGAAAAGCCGATCATCTCAGAGATCTATCCCATTACCTGCGTTTATTATAAATATGCTACGGAATTTCCGCAGCAGTGAGAACTTTTACATTTTATCCGGAAATTCAAAAATTACAGAACCACGAACAATGCAGAGGAAATTCAAGTCAATTCTGAAAAAAGCAAATTTGCCGTCAATAAATTATCACGCTCTGCGGCATATGTTTGCAACAAACTGCATTAAACTCGGATTCGATGTAAAAACGCTGTCGGAGATTTTAGGTCACGCTTCTGTTGAGACTACCTTGAATCGTTACGTTCATTCGTCTATGGAGAGGAAAACTCAGTGCATGAATTTATTGAAAATTGCAGCATAAAAAGTTTATTTGCCGTCACAATTTTCGTCAGTCATTACACCAAAAACGGCTATATTACGTGAATATTTAGCGTAATTACGTTAATTGCAGAAATTTGCGGTTGACCTAAAATTATTATAGCATTTTTAGAAATTTATTTCACCATATATGAACTGCAATACTGAGTATAATGTTAGATACATTTGTTTTAGTATTTTTAACAGGAGGGATAATATGTCGATAGAGCCTAAAGATGTAATCTGTTTTTTTAACGATACTACGGAGCTTTTAAAGCAAAATGAAGTTGGTAATGAATTATTGAAGCGTGCTTTGACTAAGAGCGGAGAAATAAGTCAAAATCCTAATCTTAATGGCTTTATTGCCGAAAATTGGCATGAGCTGACATTCAACTTTAATGCAGAGGCTTCCGGCAGTACATATAGAGCAAAAGCTCTCATTCCTGAACACGGATATGCTAAGAATTCAATGGATCTCGGAATATATGAAAATGGCACCGGACGTGCTGTGGGACGTTATCAGGCAAAATACGGAGCTACTCCTAAAGCAACATTAAACTATAAACAGCAAGGTGATTACCGAGGACAAAAATTACTTGTTCCTGATGGTCAGGAACAGTATATTGAAGGTTCGGTAAACAAGATGACTGCTCCAGACGGAACAAACAGCGATCCGTTGAGCAAACAAAAGGCTGTAGAATTACAACGGCAAATACAAAACGGTACATTCAAGCAGTATCAGACACTACAGCTTGCAAAAGGCACAGCTGTTCAAATGGGAAAAGGCGCTCTTGTCAGTGCAGCGATCACAGTTACTACTGAAATCATTTCCCGATATAAAGACTTTAAGGAAGGAAGAATATCTGGGACAGATTATATAAAGGAGATAGGCAAAGCACTCGGCGAAGGAGCAGTTACAGGCGGAGCAACGGCAGGCTTAATGGTACCTGTTACCTTTGGAATCAAAGCTGTAGGTGGAGTTGCTATGGCAACAAATCCACTTATAACAATTCCTGTTACGTTCGTTCTTGGCAAAGTAATTAATAAAATAGTCGCTCCTGCATTTGGAAGAGGAGACTACAAAAAAATACTTCAAGAAGCAAAGTATTATCAAAATCTTATGGAAATGAATAATGCTTTAATTGATGCTCTTGCAATTACGGCTCAGCAATTTGAAACATTTATGCTTGAATATCAAGAGCAACTGTATGCTTTTCAACAGCTTGAAAATGAAAACAACAATTTGCGACTTATGCATATAAACGCTAATGAATACATGGAGCAGAAGAATATGGAAAACAGGATGCTTCTTGAGAATCTGGAAGTAATCAAAAATAACATCTGAGGAAGGAAATCATTATGGGAATATTTGATGATATTATTATGGAATTATTTGTAGCTAAAGAAACCAAAGAAGCTCGTGAATGTATTGCGAAAAGCCAAGAAGCACTAAAACGCATTGAGAGCGGCATGGTAACTAAAGAAGACATTTCATCAGTTTTGGGGGAATGTACTCCGTTAAGCCAGACCTCCCTATCTCAAATGCTTCATAACGAGATACCACATATACCTTCCATACAACCTATTCTACCAGGAACAACAGCATCTCCCTTAGAAAAGAAGAATATGATAGTACAGTCAATTGTATGCGATAATGATATAAGATATTTTGCTCAACAACCTCAATCGGAACTTACATTGATGGTTGGACAAATGACTTCCTTATTGGACGCTATTTCTGATACTAAGAACAATACTGATACTTGTGTATCAAATCTTAAGAATCAAGGTTGGTTCAAAAGAATGTGGAACACAATAACAGGCAAGAATAGGGCTACTAAAGAAGAGATTCGCAGGAATCAAGATAAAATTGTAGGCTATATTTCAGAGGCAGTTGCGCAGCTTTATAAGATGAATCTCATAGAAATGCAGATTATGCAAAGCCTTGGAAACAGGATAAATCAGGTTTACGCTCAGCTTGTTAATGTTTACAATGAGCAGTTATATATGAAAACTCAGATAGCCGAATTACAACAAATACAGTATCAGACAATACAGTCACTTGGAGAAATTGCAAACGCTCTTAATGAGAAAATTGAAAGTATTGATAATTTTCATATGCTGATAACTGAAATTAAGCAGAAACAATACAATTCTTCAAATACAATATTGAACATATGCAACATAATCGCTCAGCTTGATCAACGTACCATGCAAGATGAACGCAAACTAAAAATATTAAAAGATGCACTTATACAGAATAAAATTATAAGTAAAAAAAATATGTCTCTTAGCAGCTGCATTATGGAAATAATTTCATTGCCAGAGGATAGGATAGGCACTATTTATCTTGAATTATGCAATTACAGAGACAGTTTTCCATCAAACATCTTTGCAGATAGTATAGAAACATACCATTTCCTTACCAAAACGGAAAAGTTATCCAAAAACAAAAAAATGTATATACAGAGTGTTATTAATAAATATAATTTAAACAATAATGCTAAACTATCACATTTGGATATTTATGATAACTTAGTTGAGAATAAGAAAAACAGTATTGTTGATTTTAATTCGTCTTTATTAAGTATGAATGCATAAGATGAAATACAACTATAAGATCTATGAAGAAACCTCCGGCGAAATGCCGGAGGTTGATGTAAAAATTGCCGAACAAATTTTGCTCGCAAAGATAAAGCAGTCCTACGAACAGCCTAAGCGGATAGTGATCCGCCCTAAAATATTGGTTTGGAAAGACGTATTTTTACTTATTCTGACGCTTGCTGTAATAGTCGTTTCTTTGATACTGATACTAAAGCTTACCGGTATCTCTCAGGCATTATTCGCAGCGATCTACATATTGTCGGGTGTATTATATTTGGCGGCATTCTCGAAAAAAATGCTGATAACAGTTATCGTCATATATCAGAAATATGCGCCGGAATTTGTTCGGTCATCGTGTCTATTTGAACCATGCTGCTCTGAATATATGAGAAAATCCATAATCAAATACGGAGTCTGCAAGGGCTTCATCAAAGGAATCAAACGCATATCACGCTGCCGTTATCCTAACGGCGGTATCGATGAAGCATAAGGAGGAAAAATTTATGCAGTACAAAACAGTTACCCTCGAACATCCCAAAAGATTGAAAAAGGATATCGCTCCTGAGCTGAACTCTGAATACGAACGCATTATCAATCAGCAGGCTGCTGAAGGATGGAAGCTTCTTGGAATACACCCTATTGAGATACGCAGAAAAATAACCTGCGGACAGTGGTGTCTCTGCGGATTTTTGTGGGGTTCAAATAACTATTTTCAAGCTGACGTTCTTGTATTTTTCAAGGACTGAGCGTACAGAATTTTGATTGTGGAGGTGATATAGTATGTTTATGACTGACTGCTATCAAGTTTATGGTAATAATACATCAATAAAAAGTAATAATGCAGCTTCTGTTTCCATTGCTCCGGAATCCGATGTTGAATCGTCCGAAGAAAAAGGAAAAGGTATGGAAACTGCAACTAAAGCTGCAAAAGCGTTTTTAGGCGCTCATGTAGCTGCCGCAAAATTTGCGGGAGGAGCTGTTTCCAAGCTATCAAAAAAAGCTGTGGATTATGCAAAATCTGACGACGCGTCCGAAAAAATAGATTTCGTTAAAGGTAAAGCAGGTTCGGCTTTTTCAGGTCTTAAAAACAAGGCGTCTGCCTTTGCAGACAATCATAAAAAATCGGCTGATGAAAAAATCTCTGCGGCAGATGAATACGATATTGTGGATAGCCATGACGTATCACCAAATGAAACAGTTTATCAAAGCAATGAAAAGTATGAGTACGGCACTCACGATTCGCCTGCTCCAACTTTAAATGTTCCGCAAAATCAGGGGTATATTATACAAAAGCAGAAAACAAGCCCCGTTTTGATTATTGTTATAATCATTCTTGCACTTATTGTCGGAGTTCTCGGCGGTATGCTTTTTATAACGATGAGGAATAATAAGCCTGATGATTCTAATGAAAGCGCCCCTGTTTCCGATGTTGCCGAAACAACTGCTGAAATTACAGAAGCTGCAACCGAATCAGAAACCCAAACTACAGTTGCAGCGACATCTGCGACGACAACTACGCAGACAACCAATTCAATTCCGGATCAATATACATCTGATGAAATTTCTTCTATGTTCTCTGCATATATAGCTGAAAATCCCGATCCAAACCGTGCATATGACAATTCAGATTATGGTTATGCTTTGATTGATCTCAATAGTGATGGTACACAAGAATTACTGATTACTGAGGGAGAAAAGGAAAAAGGATCACCGTGGATAATCGGAGTATATGCTATCGCAAATAGTAAATTAACTTTGTTAATGGGATTCGATATAAGATTCCCAGGTTTACTATGTGAAGATAATATTATATCTTACTATTCTTCTTTAGGACAAGGCGGCGGCACAGCATTTTACAAGTACAAATCAGGAGATTCTCTTGATATGATTGACATTGTTTCTTTTGATTATTCCTCAGGTAATAAGGTAATGTATCATAATAGTGATGTGATAACAGAGGGTGAAGCTGATTCTATAATTTCACAATATAAACCAATTCAATTTGAACCCAAACCGCTGAAATTAGAAAAAAGCATTGAAGTCAGCAAACCAGATACCCCAACTCTGAATAACACTGAACTTGGAAGAATGTATAATGAATTTTATATTTATTCTCTTCACGGATATGTTTCAGGAGGGTATATTGAAGATTATAACGGTGACGGCGTTGACGATCTCATATTCTGGTCAGCCCTTGCTGGATATTCTGTTGTTTATTATAAGAACGGAACTCTTGAAAGTGTTTTTATCCCTGGTACTTCTGACTACGATTATGATGAACCTTTATCCGGAATGAAGACCCAGTATTATGCGTGTGATATATTGCCTGACAAATGCAGAGAAAAGGCGGTAAACTGCGGATTTACGATAAACAAAGACTTTTATATGGATTCTACAAATCTAATAGGTTATATTAAGACAAATGACATAAACGGGACGCTTAATCTGCGTTCCGAACCAAATACCGATTCTGATGTATTAGTTCAGCTGCCCAATGGTAAGCTCTTTAATGTGATTCCAGAACCCACGGGAAATTACGGAGTGTATGGCAATAATGACTGGTACTATATAAGCGTTAATCAGAACGGTAATAACTACAAGGGATATATTTCAGCCGATTATGCAGTTGCATGGGATAATGCAATATAAAACACCTTTCAAATTATATTTTAAATGAAATCTGACAAATAAGAGACTATGACCGGTCATTACGACCGGTCTATTTTTCTGCCTTTATACTTAATATACAGCTTTATTATCAAAATAAAACCGTGTATTCTGCCATATTATCCGCACTGTAAAGAAAATCAATAAAAACACAACTGACAATATCGCCCGGTTATTTTAGAAATTTGCATAGCAAGCTGTCTGAGTTCAGAAAGACCGCTGTGAAAGAGTTTGCCATTATTGTAATTCACTGAATTCACAATAAAATGGATATGAAACAGCGAACCGCCTTGATTCTCCATGTGAACAGCCACTTCGAGCTGATAATCGCGTCTTAGCAACTCTGCAACTTTCATGGTGTATGCACAGGCAGTTTCTGAATCACGAACGCTGTTATCGAACGAAAGAATTAAGTGAATGAGCGGATTATCTCCTGTCTTTCCGAAATATTCTTTTACCGCATACATCTGGTTGAATGCAGCTTTCGGATCTTGGTTGCTGACACCATAGCCAATCGTTTCAATAAGTTCCTCCCCCGGTTCAATCTTCTCATTAAAACAATATCCAATCGCATTGTTGAGATAGCTTTCCCCACCGTCTGTTACACGTTTTACTTTAAGTATGTCCATAAGTCTTCTCCTTTTCTTCCTAAGATTTCCGCATCTGTTTCAGAATACTTTTTAAGCATATCACAGGCATCGTTCACGAAATCCTGAAACTGCACCATATCAGATGGAGTAACATTCGTTCTGCTGTGCTTGAGTCGTTCGTTCATTACGGCATTTGGCTTGATTCCACGTTCCTTTGCCTCCTGCTCAATGTCATCCGCAAGTGCCTTTGTCATAAGAACAGTCTTACGCTCTGTTTTTAGTTCCTCTTTTTTTCGCATTTTAGTTAGTCCTTTCAGATATATTTTCCAGAGTATACAACCTGTATACCACACTATTCATCCAATCTACCATAAATAGTTTCAATATATACAGGTCGCTTCGCTCCAGATTAACATATAGTAATACTTTTTTGAAGATATTTATAATTTCTTTTATTTTAGAATTTTAAATATATATAATTATTATGAAATAATAATTATTTCATAATATCAATTGATATTTTTTCTTGTATATAGGCATTTTCCGAAAATTTTGATTTTCCAAATATATATTATTACCGTGATACTATGATTCATAGTAATTTTAAATCGAAAGGAGAATCAAAAAATGTTTCAAAACGCGCGATATTTAACCCGTGGAGTTCAGTCGGAGATACCGATCGAACTCCAGCTTTTTATGTGGAGCTGTATCGAATCAGTTCCCGAGCCTGACTATTTGCAGATATTTCGTCTCGAATCAGCCGGTACGATGCAGAAGATAATTCATGAGCAGGAACAGCCTGAGTATCACAAGGAATATCTGCTCAAATCAGGAAATCCGATCACTGCTAAGGTTTACATCATTGACAGCGATATCTACAGCACAATGCTGCTTGCAAGCGAATACTAATCAACAAAGCCAGCCCTTCGGGGCTGGCTATTTTACGTTATTTCGGAGGAATTTAAAAATGGAAGAAAACAAAATTTACTGCTCCTGCTGTGGAACAGTTATTGATGACGACGATTACGAGGAACTGAACGGACAGATTATCTGTGACAGCTGCGCTGCGGACAGCACCTGCATTTGCGACTGCTGCGGTTCAAGAATATGGACTGAGGACAGCTATGGCGACGAGTACACCACTATTTGCAGCCATTGCTATAACCATTATTACACTCGCTGTTCAAACTGCGATGCCCTGCTCCATGAAGACGACGCTTATCATCTTGACGGCTACGATTATTGCCATGACTGCTACGATGAAGAGCGTGACAGGTGCCGATATATCCACGAATATGGCTACAAACCTGAGCCGATCTTTTACGGTGATTCCGACCGATATTTCGGCGTTGAGCTTGAAATTGACGGAGCAGGCAAAGACGGTGACTATGCCGAAGAACTACTCAACATTGGCAACGAAAGCGGAGAACATATTTACATCAAATCCGACGGCTCACTTGATGACGGTATGGAGATAGTTTCTCACCCGATGACGCTTGATTACCATAAGAGTTTCTGTTGGGAAAAGATTATGAGGAAAGCGATTTCCCTTGGCTATCGTTCTCACCAGACTTCGACCTGCGGACTGCATATACACGTTAATCGTGATTCTCTTGCAGAAACTCGTGATGAGCAGGACGAGATCATCAGTCATGTACTTTATTTTGTTGAACGCCATTGGAACGAATTGCTGAAATTTTCAAGGCGTTCTGAGTACGCAATGAATCGCTGGGCAGCACGCTATGGATATGAAAACTCATCAAAAGCAATTCTTGAAAAAGCAAAAAAGGGTGGAAAGGGACGTTATGCGGCAGTAAATCTTATGAATTACAACACAATTGAGTTCCGTCTTTTTAGAGGTACACTCAAGTACAGCACCTTTCTTGCAACGCTCGAATTGGTAAACGCTATCATCGAAACTGCTCTTTACTACAGCGAAGAGGAACTTCACAAGCTCTCATGGTCGGAGTTTGTACGCCGTCTGAAAGAACCAGAGCTGATTCGGTACTTGAAGGAAAGGCAGCTCTACATAAACGAAGAAATCACAACAGAGGAGGATATGTGAAATGGGACTTTTAGCAGACATATTTGACATCGATCCACAGACCGAGAAAGACATCAAGGATGTTCTGAAGGTCGTAGGATTCATCGCAACCGTGATAATCGCAGGTGGCGCAGCGGAGGACATCTCTGCGCTGCCTTTCAACAACAATGATGAG
>Ga0129308_1002416_pt1 | contig 15891 bp, 15 predicted proteins | sample L827metagenome_FD_94440 | JGI IMG/M metagenome (GOLD analysis project Ga0129308, IMG submission 94440) | Ring-tailed lemur group fecal microbial communities from Wisconsin, USA - L827 metagenome | ecosystem: Host-associated > Mammals > Digestive system > Large intestine > Fecal | place: USA...
CAGATTCCGTCAGCCGGCGTATGGCCGCCTGAGCGCCGTCTCTGCGAAATATCTCCCGCGCATGCAGCGAGCCGAGCACTTCCAGCTCCGGCCATCTTTGACGCAGTCCGGGTACGCCTCCCACGTGATCGTAGTGCGAATGGCTGAGCAGCACGTAGTCCAGCGGCCGGCCGCCGAGCTCCTCTGAGAGCATTTCCACAAGCTCCCTGACGCAGTAAGTCATCGCTGTGTCGATCACAGCTGTCTTCTCTGTTCCCACGATCAGCGTACAGTCGCCGCCGTGTCCCGGCACGAAGCGCTTTACGCCCTCCGCCAGTGATTGATTGTTGCCGTTCCGATCCATTTATTTCCCTCCGGTTCTCTTATTTTCATCCGTGCCCTCCTGGGCCGCCTCAGTGCCTGCCTGTGCCTGCGACGTCTGTCTCAGAGGCGCGGTGTCCGGCAGCCGGCGCTTCCCTTTTTTCAGAAGCGCAAAGTTGACGATCATGGAGATCAGAAATATCAGGCTGAAATATCCTCCGATGGGATAGACCACCGCCACCAGATTGGAAAAGCCAAATAAACTCAGCCCATAGCCCGCCAACGCCACTGCCCAGATAACAAAGAGCCGGTAATTCCTGTCCGGCAGCTTCGTGGTAAAACCGTAAAAACAGCTGGTGCACGTAGCGAAGATGGCGATCAGCAGAAACATGGCGTAAACAGTCCGCAGCACAGGCGAAATGTCGTTGCAGAAACGGATCATGGGGAGATCCGCCGCCGCTGCGGCCTCCGGCGCGGACAGCGTGGCCAGATACAGGATCAGGCAGCATACGCCCAGCGCCGCTCCTCCCAGTACAGCGCCATTGCGCGCTGTCTTTTCTCCCCGGGCGCTGATCGAACAGTTGCCCAGCATGGGTATGGCCGCAGTGAGATTGTAAGCCACGAAAGCGATCGCCGCCGTCATCCAGTTGGAGGCCAGCGGACTGGCGTCGGCCACATAGGTCTGCCCTGCATGCTCTGCGATCAGGCTGTGATCCCTGACGATCATGTACAGCCCGATGATCAGCGTGCCTCCCACCAGGACCGGCGTCACCTTGCTGATCCGCGAAGAAACGCTCTGAAATCCCCTGATGGCGGTGAGAACAGCCATCAGCATGTAGATCAGGCTCCCCGCCTCATGGGGCAATCCGAACTGCGTTTCCAGAAGCGCTCCCCCCGCGGCGAGCATGGAAAAATACGCCATCAGCAAAAACAGGCACATGACCGTGCCCACAAAATTCTCGATCCCCCGATGCTCAACCGGAGAAACCATTTTGCTCAGATCGCTGGTTCCCAGCATTCTGGCGTTGGAGACGCTGAGGTAACCGAACCCCACAAAGATCACCGTGGCCAGCAGGATCCCCAAAAATCCTTTCCCGCCGAACACACCAAAGAACTGCCACATTTCCTTCCCGGAGGCAAAGCCCGCTCCCATAAGGCATCCGATGTACAGCAGCGCTATCTGTGCGGCCCGAAGGCCGTCCTGTTTCTTTTCACTCATATTACTGTCCTTTCCACGTTCCCCCGCTTCCTTTTCGCAGCGAACTCTGTTCATTTTGCGATCCCCTGCTCTCCCGGCTCCGGGACGGGCGCGGTCTCCACATGGTCCGCATGATCCGTATAACTTCCTCCGCCGCTTCCCCGGACCCCGCCCACAGTGAAGATCACCAGCGCGATCCATATAAATACAAAGGAGATGAACTGGACCCTGTCAAAGGGTTCATGATAAAGAAAGATCCCCAACAGCAGACCGATAGACGGCGATATGTACTCTGTCACTCCCAGCGTGATCATATCGATGCGGTTGGCCGCCATAGAAAACAGTATCAGCGGCACAGCCGTCATCAACCCGCACAGAAAAAGCAGCGCGATCTCTCCCGGCGCGGCCGTGGTAAAGGCTCCCTGTCCCGTGAATTCCATGTAAAAGATCACTGCCAGGGCGATGGGTACGAGAAACATCGTCTCATAGAGAAGCGCCAGCATGGATTCAGCCTGGACCTTCTTCTTGATAGCCCCGTAGGTGGCGAAGGTTCCCGCAAGTCCCAGGGCGACGGCGGGGAGCTGCCCGTAACAGATCACCATGAACGCCACGCCGCACAGAGCCAGCACAAAGGCGCCGATCTTAAACTTATCCAGCTTCTCATGAAAAAATAAGACGCCGAAACAGCACACTGCCAGCGGTTCGATATAGTAGCCGATACTGGTCTGAATGATACGGCCGCTGTTGATCGCCCAGATATAGATCCCCCAGTTAGCGGAGATCAGCACGCCGGCTGCGAAAAAGGTCAGCTTCGCCCCTTTTTTGCGCAGCGGCTCCAGCACCCCCTCTTTTTTGTAGATGATGAGATCCACAATGACGATGAGCACAAAGACCATGACGATCCGATAAAATATAATGAGCAGCGAATTGACGCTCTCGATCATCTTCCAATAGACCGGCAGGATCCCCCAGATAAATGCGCAGGCCAACGCGCAGATCACACCGGTTTTATATTCCTTTGACACCCTGTTCTGATCCAAGAATTTCAGACTCCCTTTCATCCATAAAAAAGACTGCGTTCCACAGTCTCATTCTATCTTAACGCAAGCGCCTGTGAAGCGCAAGATAAAAGCCTTACGCCCAGCTGGTCTTTTTGATTCAGAACGTATAAAAAAACAAATGACAATCACGAATAATCTGCGCCCGTCACTCTATTGAAATAATTTTGCGGTATAATGTTCGAAGAAAACAAAGCGGCCGGCGGCTGCACAGATAAAAGAAAGGAAGATAAACTACTATGGCGCGTATCCTTCTGCTGGAAGACGACGAAACCATCGCTTTTGGAATCGAGACGATCCTTCGAAAAAATAATCACGATCTGATCTGGCGCTCTAGTGTGGTCGAGGGCCTTGCCGCATTTGACAGCAGCGTTGACCTGATCCTGCTGGATCTGAACCTGCCTGACGGCGATGGATATGATTTCTGTACCCGCGTGAAGGCCAGAAGCCGCGTACCTATTATTATGCTCACTGTCCGCGACGACGAGCGCGATATTGTCAAGGGCCTGGATCTGGGCGCTGACGATTACATCGTCAAACCCTTTCAGCTGTCCGTGCTGCTTTCGCGGATCCACGCCGTGCTGCGGCGGACCGGCGGCCATCTCCTGTGTCGCCTTCGCTGCGGGGATATTCTTTTGGACAAGTCCGAGACCAGAGTCTCCCTGAAGGGACGTGATATCTCCCTGACCGCCGGAGAATACAGGCTTCTGCTCACATTGCTGGAAAATAAAAATCAGACATTGACTCGCAGGCGCCTGCTTGAACTGCTGTGGGACGCTGATGAAAACTTCGTAAATGACAACACGCTTACCGTGACCATGAAACGTCTGCGGGAAAAACTGGGCCGCCCCGCCTATATTCGGACGCTGCGCGGTATTGGTTATCGTATAGAAGAACCTAATGGAGAGGAAAAATGAGGATGCAGATCAAATTTAATTTAAATAAATATATTAATTTAATATTTATCATTTTGTTTATAACATGCGGCCTTGGGAATGCCTTTCTCTGCTCACGCCTGATGGACCTCCGTCAATACCGGATCGTCTCCCAGCTCGTGAGCCAGGCTGATATGCTTGATCCGCAGTTCTCACAGACCCTGATCCTGTCACTGAAGCATGCCGATGAGCAGGCCGTCTCCGCAGGAGGAGATTTACTGAAGCTTTACGGTTACCGGCCAGAAGTTTTCTTCCCTCAGAATTTTACATACTTCGCCTTGTTCTGTCTGATGCTTTCCCTCGTTTTCGCACTTCTTTTTGTCTCATATCGCCGTCATGAAGAATGCCGGCGGCAAAAACGGATAGAGGAATTGATCCTATATCTGGAGACCTCTGTCCGTGGCGGAGAGGGTCTTCTGTCCTCCCACGAAGATGAATTCTCCTTGCTCGAAGACCGGCTCTTCAAGACCGTCACTGAGCTGAAGGAGACTCGGGAGCAGGCCCTGGAGGAACGCAGGTCTCTGGCTGTAAACCTGGCGGACATCGCACATCAGCTCAAGACTCCCATCACTTCCATGTCCCTCATGGCCCAGCTTTTATCTGACAACTGTAACAACGCGGCGGCAGGCAGTTCGGCCGTTGATGACGTCGGCAGGCCGCAGGGCTTCGACACCGCCGCCGACCACACATCGAACAGCAGGCTGAGGAACGATCCAAAAACAGATCTTCCGTTACAAGTATACGAAAACCTTAATTACGTCAATAAAATCACAGCACAGCTTTCCAGACTGGAAGGTCTGGTCACCAGCCTGCTCACTATTTCCCGTCTGGACGCCGGCACTCTTATCCTGAAAAAATCGCCCCTGGATGCCTCTGCGGTACTCACACTGGCGGCCGAATCGTTGGAACCGGTATTTGTGCGGCGATCCCAGACATTTACCCTCATCACCGAGAACAGGTCCATCTTCATCGGCGATCAAAGCTGGACGGCGGAGGCTTTGATCAATATCCTGAAAAACTGCAGCGAACACACACCTGTGGGCGGATCTGTCTCCGCGGTCTGCTCATCCAATCCGCTCTACGCTCAGATCGTCATAGAAGACAGCGGCAGCGGCTTTGACCCTGAGGATCTGCCCCGTCTCTTTCAGCGCTTCTATCGCGGCAAAAACGCTGCCGCGGACAGTGCCGGCATTGGTCTCGCCCTGGCACGCTCTATCATCGAACAGCAGGACGGGACGATAAAAGCGGAGAACCGCTCGGAAGGCGGAGCCCGCTTTCTCATCAAATTTTACCGCTGACGGAGCCGTAAAACTCCTGGCTGACTGATTCTTCCGTCAGATATTCTTCTCCGTCAGACCGTTTCATCTTTCAACGCGTCTATAATGTTCGCCTTACGCAGCGACCTGCTGCCGGCGGCATACGCCCCGAAAATCGACAACAGAATGATCCAGGCGAAGATCAGCAACGGCAGCAAAGGCGCCTCACGCCAGTATTCAATAAAATACACTTCACACGATCTCCGAAAGACTTCCACAAAAAGGATGCTGACAGGAAGCGACAGCAGAATGGGAGTCATTCCGAAGAAGACAGCTTCCAGGGCCAACATGCGGCGCATGGCGTCGGGGGACATTCCCACCGATCGCAGCATGGCAAATTCCCGTCTTCTCTGCCTCAGATTTCCTGACACTGTGGCGAACGCATTCACTACGCCGATACAAGCCAGAAAGCCCGCCACAAAGGTCATTACATTACTCAGCATCGCTCTCCCCATCTTTGCCGTGCGGTCCACTTCTACCGTATTCCACAAGCTGAAATCCCCCTATCCATACCACTTTCCGACCAGAGATTCCACTCGATCCGACAGGTTCAGAATCCCCTGCTCGCTGTGGTCCGCTCCCTGAATGAACACATCCGTATAGCGAGCCCGTGTCTGGCGCGTTTCCTGCATATCAGATATGATCCCTTCGTAAACAGACAGGGGCATGATCTGATTCAGTCTGTAATTTCCCTGCTCATAACCGATTGTGGGCATCTGTTCTGCCACAAATCCGATCTCCGTCTCGAAGATGTACTCTGAGACATCCTCCTCGTAGACCTTTTCACTGCAGAGAATATGTTCTCCGGTCTGCAGCTTTAAGAATGGAATGAAGCTTTCCTGTCTTCTTCCCGGCACCGTGCAGTCCTTGATCTGGTTGACTGCGATCACATACGGTTTTTTCGCATTGTAAAACAGCTGAGGATCGGCGCCGATCCGACGGCAGTAATCCACGAAGGAGGCATCATCAAGCGCAATGATATCAGTCCGGACCCGATACCGCCCTCCCTCCCCATACACGTAATACTTTTTTGTGCCGGCCGCCCATGCCAAGCCGCCTGCCTCCTTCAGTTCGGCGCTCTCCTGTTCTTCTGTCACCCACATGGCGGCGGGAACGCTGCTGGAGAAGATCGCTGTCTTTATCCCGGGCAGCCGGCGCAGCTCATCCTGAAATTCCGGATCCACGGTGCGGCCGTCTACGATGGTGATCCCCATATGTCTCTGCTCAGAAGGGGCAGCGGCGTAGATCACCCGATTTTGAATATCGGTGATCGTCATCATACTCAGAAAGACGTTCAGCAGCAGAAAGGAAATGGTGAGCGAGATCAGCGCCGTTCTGTAAGACCTCTTCCGTGAGGAAAAAGAAACGGCTGCCAATTCTGTCTCTATATTCAGAAACGGGGCGGAACGCCTATGCCTCTTTGGCCTTTTTATTCTACTCTCCGATCCCTGACGTATGGCCTGGATGGGCGAAATTTTCCTGATCTTTCTCACGGGAAGCAACGCGGAGATCCACACGGTCAACAACGCCAGCAACACCGCAGGCAGCGCCGCAGGGATCCCGAAAGTAAAGACCACATCCATGCCGTTTCGGATTCCCCACATCTGATTGATCGTGTGGAACAAAAACCAATCCAGGCCGTATCCGAGAATCAATCCGACGGGGATGGCAAAAGCAGCGAGAAGGACTGCCTCAAAGATCACGGATCGTCCGATCTGTCCGGGCGAAGCTCCGATACTCTGTAAAATGCCCAGCTGATACAGACGCATGTCCGCAGACAGTGCAAAGGCATTATAAATGATCAGGATAAACAACGCCGCCACCAGAAGCGCGATCGTGCCGTACATCAGAGGCACGCCCAGCGCTTCCCAGCTGATCCCTCCCACCGTTTCAGGAAAGATAAAATATTTGGAAAGCAGACTGCTGTGGACCCGTACAGGATAATCGCCGAATTCATCCGGCCGAAACCCCACGGACCGGGCGATCGTCTCAATGTCCCCATAGGCGGTCCGCGGATTTTCAAAACGCAGATAAACGGTCAGTCGATCATCCGCTTCCACCGCCTTTTCATCCATCCACCCATAAGCCAAATAGGCTGGAGTGACAGAACTGGTAGCGCTGTCCAAGATACCCACTATGGTATAGGTCCTGCTCTCATCTTCCACGAACTGTTCTCCCTCCCTGTAGGAGTCACGCGGGTCAAGAACCTCCCCCCGGAAGAAGCGTCTGCCGGTGGGCAGCTCCAGCGTATCGCCCACCTTCACCTCCGGATGGTGTTCGAAATACTGTTTGGACACTGCCAGTTCGTGCGGTTCCCGCGGGACGCGTCCCTTCAGGATCATGCTGTGCTCCGGCATATCCGCCCAGTAGGAGGAAGTCAGAGGTCTGTAAATCAAATAAGGACGTCTCGGATCTTCGATCGCCGCCGCTTCCCAGGTGCCCTTTATCATCACTTCCTTTACATTGGGATGTCCGATCACATATTTCAGTTTGTCGCCTGCCGTATCATCAAACAGTTCCGCATGCCAGTTTCCCTCCGACTCGATCGTAAGTCGCACATTATCTGTATACAGAGTATTCAGGACTCCGCAGAGTGCGGAAAGCAGTGTGGTGGCGATCAGGATCGCCACCATAGCGGCGAGGCTGCTCTTTTTATTTCGTTTCATATAATCCAGCGTGTATTCTTTCAAAATATTCATTTGGGGACCACCTCGTCCCGAATAATTCTGCCGTCCTCCAGGGCGACGATCCGATCAGCCTCCAGAGCGATCTTCTCATCGTGAGTGATCAGCAGCACAGTCTGGCGGAACCGTTTGTTGGAGAGCTTCAGCAGCGCTACTGTGTCCTCCGAGTTTTTCCGGTCTAGATTTCCTGTAGGCTCGTCCGCCAGCAGGATCGCCGGACGGTAGATCAGGCTTCTGCCGATGGCCACCCTCTGCTGCTGACCGCCCGACAGCTCACCGGGCAAATGGTCCAACCTATCTGACAGCCCCAGTGTCTCCACGATCTCTGCCAGCCATTCCTCCTCCGGCTTCCTGTGATCCAAAAGCATGGGAAGTAAAATATTTTTGCGGACGTTCAGCGTGGGGATCAAATTGTAAAACTGGTAGATCAGTCCTACTTTTCTGCGCCGAAATATGGCCAGCTCCTCTTCGCAGAGCGTTGCGATGTCCGTATCCCCGATCAATATTTTTCCGGAAGACGGCCTGTCCACGCCGCCCAACAGATGGAGCAGCGTGCTCTTGCCTGAACCGGAAGCTCCTACGATGGCCACAAACTCTCCGTTTTTCACAGAGAGATCCACACGGTCCAGGGCCGTCACCATGGTCGCTCCCGCGCCGTAAATCCGTGTCAACTTCTCACATTTCAATATATCCATGATCAGAATATCTCCTCTCTTCACCTCCGACAGCCCAGGTCCTGCGCTGCTCCATACTGTCAGCAAAGCGCCCTGTCCCTTCTGCAGTTTTATACTAGCAAAGTAAAATGACAGTTCGGTGACAAATCAAAGATTTGCTCAGCCAGAAAGCGCAAACAAAAAGCGGGCAGTGCATTTCACTGTCCGCCTCCGGTCAAAGCCGCCTCCGGCCAAGACCGTCTCTGTTATGTAAGCTGCATACCTGATCGTCCGTGCCTGTCTTTTGCTGCAGACCGTTTGCCGGCCCCGCTAGAACAATCCGCCCAGGAATCCGCCTCTCCCTCCGTCCTCGCGATTGCTGCAGAACAGGAAGATAATGACGAGAATGATGATCCAGCTGGAGCTGCCGCCCCCAAAGCCAAAACCGCCGCCGAAACCGCCGCCGTCGCAGCACTCGTCTCTGCCTCCGCCGCCGAAGAGACCGCCTCCGCCGCACAGCAGAAGGATGATCAGGATAATGGGAAGCCAGCTGCCCCAATCCCAGCCATCTTCCCGGCAGGGATCACAGGGATCCTTCGGCCGGCAGGGATCGCAGGGATCGCACGGATCGCACGGATCACAGTGGCCGCAGGGATCGCAGCATTCCTTCGCCGGTCCTTTCCCTCTGCTTCCCACCTCTTTTCTGGGCGCTTCGCCGTACGGCTCGCCGCCGTCATTTCCCGGGAAAGGTCTGCGGTCACGATCAAAACTCTGTTTTGTGTATTCTTCACCCACCGTATAAACACCTCCATATTTGAAAAATCAGCACGCCGAAGACTGTTTTTGTCCAGTCCCCGCCCTTGCTCTTCTGACTCTTCCATCATATGCAGGTCCGTTCACTTTGGTGCGGATGGTTCCGTTATTTTCCCGATCTCCGCGCCCGCAGCTTTTCGATCAGGCAGATCATGTCTTCGGGCAGAGGCGCTTCCACCGTCAGGGGACTGCGCGTCACCGGATGCAGCAGGGAAAGGCTTTTCGCATGGAGCGCCTGACGGTCGATGAGCAGATCTTCCTGCTTGCCGTACAGTATGTCGCCCACCACCGGATGCCCGATGTGGGCCATGTGAACGCGGATCTGATGGGTCCTGCCCGTCTCCAGCAGCAGCTCCACCAGCGTATATCCCAAATAGCGCTCAAGTACGCGGTAATGCGTTACCGAGGGATAACCGTCCTGGCGCACCGCCCTGCGCACGTGGTCCTCCTGCTCCAGAGCGATGGGAAGATCCACAGTTCCCTCCTCTTCCTCCATCACGCCGCGCACCACGGCCGTGTATTTTTTTTCCACGCGGTTTTCCGCCGCCTGTTTGGCGAAATCATCCTGGCAATGAGAATTTTTCCCGATGAGAAGCACCCCGGAAGTGTCCATGTCCAGGCGGTTGATAAAACGGATCTTAAAGCTCTGATCCGTGTCCAGCATATACTGCATCAGGCCGTTGGCGATGGTGTGATCCACGTGTCCTTTTGTGGGATGCACCACCATGCCGGGCTGTTTGTTGATGAAAAGCAGGTCGTCGTCCTCATACAGCACATTGATCCTGATATTTTCCGGTTCAAACTGGCTCCGTTCCTCCGGCATAGTCACAGTAAGCAGATCCCCCGGTCTTCCTTTTTCATAAAGTCTGACGAAGCAGCCGTTCAGCTCCACGCCGCCCTGCACCTTCAGCTTACGCATAAGACGGGAAGAAAAGCCCAGTCTCCGGCGCAGCAATTCTTTGACCTTCAGCCCCTCGTCGCCCTCTTTTATGGTGTATACAAACGTTCTCTCGCTCATAACATCTCCTATGCCGTACGTGCTGCCTTTCCCGCAGGCAGCGGATCCCACGGTCACCGCTGTCGGCGTACCGGATCGTTTAGACGACTCTATAAAAACTTACTCTTTACTTTTGTCCAGAAATCATAGTTCTCCATCCGCAGCAGCCGCACGATATTGGGCCCAATATCCACCGTCACCTTATCGATGGAGGAAAAACGCTGCTCCATTCCGTCCACCACTACCAGCATCCCTCTGTCGTCCTCATTTTCCGGATAGATATTAACCGTGAGGCCCGAAGGAAGCAGCACGCTGGACGTAAAGGAACGATAAGCTGTGGTATTCATGGGACTGATGGGGGTGATCTGCAGCAGATTGAGACGGGGGTCCACGATACTGCCGCCCAGCGCGTAATTGTACGCCGTACTTCCCGCCGATGTGGCCACCAGAATCCCGTCGCCGCTGAAGCGTTCAATAAAACTGTCTCCGATGGACATATTCAGATGTACCAACTGAGACCTGGCTCCCTTGATAACGATCTCATTCAGTCCGACCTTGGCGCATTCCTTTTCGCCCACGGTCACGGAAGCTTCAACAGTCTTCAGATCCTGGACCTCATATTCTCCCTGTTTGTATTTGAAAATGAACTCATCCAGCTGGTCTGGATAAAGCTCCTGAAAGAATCCCAGATGGCCTGTATTCACACCCACGAATGGAATATCGGGGAACTCGTATCGATGCAGCGTTTTCAAAAAGGACCCGTCGCCCCCCACGCAGACGATGAGCTCCGCCGCCGCATCGAAGTGACGGGGCACCACAAAACCGCATTTCTCCAGCTTCTGCTTGAGTACATTGCGCGTCTCCTTCGATATACTGCTGCTGTTAGAAAATATATTGATGATCCGCTTCTCTTCCATCTGCCCTTTCCCCTTCCTCCGGCTCCCCCGATTTCGGCCGGGGGCGCGCATAAAAACAGGCCGCAGGCACCGGCCTGCAGCCTGTTCTTATATTTTACACCAGTTCTTCCAACTGTTCAACGAGGTTTTTGAACGCTTCCATGGCCTGACGTATAGGCTCCGGCCGGCTCATATCCACGCCCGCGATTTTCAGCAGCTCCACAGGGTAGTCGGAATCGCCGCTCTTGAGGAAACGGATATAATTCTCCCTGGCCTGTTCCCCTTCTTCCAGGATCTTCTGGGAAATGGCCGTGGCCGCGGAATAACCCGTAGCGTACTTATATACGTAGAATGCGTTGTAGAAATGGGGGATCCGCGCCCACTCCATGGAGATCTGCGGATCGGAGACCACCGCGTTCCCGAAATATTTTCTGTTCAGCTTTCCGTACTCCTCGCTGAGCCATTCTGCTGTCAGCACCTCGCCCTTTTCCACCGCAGCGTGGGTGATCTGCTCGAACTCCGCAAACATGGTCTGGCGGAACAGCGTAGTGCGGAACTCCTCGATGTAAAGGTTCAGAAGATACATCTTTTCCTTCTTATCCTTGGCGTTCTTCAGCAGATGCTTCATCAGCAGAGACTCGTTCACCGTGGAAGCCACCTCCGCCGTAAAGATCGAATGTCCTCCATAGATAAAGGGCTGTTCCTCTCTCGTATAACTTGAATGCATGGAATGTCCCATCTCGTGGATCACCGTGAACACATCCTGCAGCCGGCCTGTATAGTTCAGCAGCATATAAGGCATGCTGTCGTAGCTCCCGAAGGAGTAAGCCCCGCTGGTCTTTCCCTCGTTTTCGTAGACATCCACCCAGCCGGATTCAAAGCCTTTGTTCATGCGCTGAATATACTCGCCGCCCAGAGGCGCCACACCCTCTCTGACCATCTCCAGCGCCTTTTCATAGGGGATGTTCTCCTTTGGCATCTCCACCAGCGGAACGTACACATCGTACATGTGGAGCTGATCCACACCCAGCATCTTTCTGCGGATCTCCATATAGCGGTAGATGAGATCCAGATTTTCATTGACCACACTGATCAGGTTATCATAAACAGCAAGATCGATATTGTCACCCATGAGAGCCGCCTGGATCGCCGAGGGATACTTGCGGATCCTGGCGCTCACCACATCCACTTTGGTGTTGTAATTGTACGTGGCGGCAAGGGTATTCTTCTGCTTCTCGTAAGCCTCATACATGTGCTCGAAGGCTTCCTTTCTCACTTCTCTGTCATGAGACTGGAGAAGCCCGATGTAATTGCCATGGGTCACCTCCACCTGGTCGCCGTCCTCATCCACGATCTTGCCGAATCGAATATCGGCGTCGTTGATCATGGAGAAAATGTCGTTGGTGGCCGACGTCACCTCGCTGATCTGAGCAAGGATATTTTCCTCTTCCGCGGACAGAATATGCGCCTTCTCCCGCAGGATCTCATCGAACATGTGCCGGTAGATCTGCAGCCCTTCCTCCTGGTCAATGAATTGGAACAGCTTTTCTTCCGGGATCTCCAGGATCTCCGGCGTGAAGAAAGACATCTCCGTGGAGATCTTCGCCATCAGGCTCTGAGCCTTGTCGCACATGGCCTGATATTTGCTGACCCGGTTGTCTTCATCCCGCTTCATCCGCGAGTAAACGAAGGCTCGCTCCGCCGTCTGCCAGATCTCATCCCGCTCCTTCATCGCCGACAGCAGCGTGGCCGCGCTCTCTCCCAGCCTGCCGGAAAAACGGCCGAAATCCTTTGCCAGTTCCTGCACCTTTGCGCAGTCCCTTTCCCACTCCTCATCGCCGGCGTACATATCCTCGATCTTCCATTTATATTCCTTCGGAATCTCATTTCTCTGCCTGGTCTTTTTTTCGTCTCCCATTTTGCTCCCTTTCTTTCATTGATGTATTTTCACCGCCGCCTGACAGAAAAAACACTGTCATACCGATACAGTTTTTTCCGTACATTGGTATTATATATTATACAACCAAACGGCGAACTTATACAAGTGCGAGGCGCTTACGCCCGCAAAATTTCAGTTCTCTGCAAAGGTATGCCGTGTAACGCCGTCAAAGTGTTCCGCGCTATGGACAAACAAAATACAATCTGATACAATAAGGCGGATAAAATTACATTTGTCTATCCGGACCAGTTTATTATATTAATATGGAAGGAATTTATCATATGGACAACAGACCCATCGGTTTTTTTGATTCCGGACTGGGCGGGCTCACCTGCATTGCGCCGCTGACCCGCGCCCTGCCCCGGGAGCGCATCATATATTTCGGCGATACGGCCCGAACGCCCTACGGCTCCAAGAGCCCGGATACGATCCGGGGCTTTGCCCGTCAGATCGCAGACTTTCTGGTTCAGCAGGACGTGAAGATGATCGCCATACCCTGCAACACCGTCAGCGCCACCTGTCTCGCCGACCTGCAGGAGCGGCTTTCGGATCTGCCCATCGTGGGCATCATCCACCCTGCAGCCGAAACGGTGGCAAAAACATGCACGGAGAGCAATTCCATCGGCGTTATCGGCACGAAGGTGACCATACGCAGCCGGACCTACGATGAGTACATACACCGGCTGGCTCCCTCCCTGTCTATCCATTCCGCCGCCTGCCCTGCCTTCGTCCCTCTGATCGAGGAAGGCATTATCGAAAACGAGATCATGGATCTGACCATCCGTTATTATATGGACTCCTTTATCTCCTATCACAAGATCGATACGCTGGTGCTGGGCTGCACCCATTATCCGCTGATCCTGGAAAATCTCCGCCATCTGTATCCGAAACTGCGCATCATCAATCCTTCGGAGGAGATCGTAGGATGTATTAAAAATCGTCTGGATGAGCAGAATCTCTTTGCAGAACGGGAAACCAGCGCGGAAAACATCTTTTACGCCAGCGATCTCTCCGAAAACTTCGTCAATATGATCAACCGGATCTTTAAAAACACCGGATTTACGGTGGCTTTTAAAAATTTCGATATGGAAGCGAATAAGTGCGGCTGACGCAGCGCTGTCAGCAAAAGAATCAAAAGAAAAAGAGGATAAAAATATGGATATTGAAGAACTTCTTAACTATCTGGAGCTGGATTCCCCGGAAGAATTCGAGTATTTTGAGCATCTGGCGGATCTTCTGGAGCTGGAGCGGGAGGTCTCCCCGGAAGCCTGCCACGCACTGTTTTCAGGCGTATCCGAGCGCACGCTCACCGAACTGATCGCCAGCTACTTCGAGGAGATCATGGAAAATCTCCCCGACGATACGGTAGACATCTATACCCTGCTCACCACGATCCGTCAGAATCTGCTGGGACTGGCCAGAAACGTGGAAGATCCCGACGGTCTCCGGCTCTTTTCCGATGAGTTTCAGAAATTCCGCAGCTGGTATTCGATGGATTCCCACGTCCGCTGCAAGCGCATGTCGGACGGTTCCCCGGCGGATGTGTCTGTCTGCGAAGCTCTGGCGCTCTGTCGCCTGGAAAAGCTCAACGAGGACGAATACGACTATGACTTCTCCGACTGCCTGGATTATGAGATCAACGAGTACCGCGTAGATCTTTCCGAGCTCATGGGAGATCATGGAAACAGTATCCACAGCGATTACGAAGGACTGGAGGAGGAAGATGATCCGGCAGGCGATGGGGCGGAAGACAGTTTCGACGCTTTCACAGACGGTCTGGTAGACCGCAGCAACCCGGTGATCGACGGAGAATTTGAGGACGAATAAACAAAGATCCCCACTGGGCGGCAGCGGGGGATCATGCACATTACATTACATCAGATTACAACACAATACAGCGCAACAGAGTGGAGCCGGCTGTTTCGATCAAAATGAAACAGCCGGCTCTTATTTTTCCGGAAGCCGCAGCTTATCCAGCGTGCTGCGGGCCAGAGACAGGTCGATGGCTGCATAATCCTTTTTCTGCCGTTCATTGAGCCTGTCCAGGCGATCTCTGTTCTGTTCAAAGACAGCGAGCAGCTGTTCCACCCGCAGGATCTCACCGCCGTCCCCGCCGACGCCGCCCACCAGGCCCACGCCGGCTCTCTCGGGACCGTCCTTCTCGAAGGAAGTTTCCCCCGGGGGCTTCTCCTGAGTCTCCGCTTTTTCCAGTATCACCGTGAGATAGGGATTGGCCCGTTCTCTGCGTCCCGCAAGTGGGTCGGCTGTCAGCCGCCATCCGTTCATGAGCAGATCTCTGGCTCGAAAAACCACCTGGCAGACATTCTCCTTGGTAAAATCCAGCACAAACTTTCTGCGGTCCTGTCCGGCGTATTCCGCCGTTCTCTCGTTGTTCGTCACAATGCATACCGACTTCATATGTTCCCGCCTCCCTGTTTCCCGCTCAGCTTCCCACGCGGATATTGAGCCGCTTGATTTTATAATTCAGCGTCTGTCTTGTCAGGCTCAGCATATTGCCCGCCCGGGTCCTGTTGCCTCCGGTTTTCCGCAGCGCCTGTTCGATGAGTCTTCTCTCGATCTCGTCGATGACGGCTGTGAGGCAGATGCAGTTTTCTTCCATCGCCGTGTCTGCCGCCACAGGATCCATCCACACGTTTTCAGACAGTTGTTCCATCTCTCCGTCCTCCCCTTCCGTCTGTTCATCCCGGCCTGCATCACGTGGACAGTGTTCCAAAGCAGCCGGGCAGCCGATCTCCTGCTTCACAGGAGGCGGCCGCGGGGCCAGCCGCCGGCAAAGCCCCGCGCCGCTCGTCTTACGATTTTTCTAAAGCTTCACTACAGCGCCTTTTCCTGCGCGTCCAGTTTCTCCAGTTCTTCCTTCTGCTTTTCCGGGGTCATCTTGTACATTCCGATGCCCACCGCCGCCACGATCAGCGCGAAGACCGGATTCAGATAGGTATTGGGGCTCCAGATACCAAAGCCCTCCATGCCGAAGATCCCCACGCCCAGAGTTCCGATGTAGAAGGCGCCGGAGGTGCCCCAGGGGATCCAGGGCGCCATCATGGTCCCCACGTCTTCCAGTGTTCTGGACAGCACTCTGGG
>Ga0129308_1002417_pt1 | contig 15891 bp, 11 predicted proteins | sample L827metagenome_FD_94440 | JGI IMG/M metagenome (GOLD analysis project Ga0129308, IMG submission 94440) | Ring-tailed lemur group fecal microbial communities from Wisconsin, USA - L827 metagenome | ecosystem: Host-associated > Mammals > Digestive system > Large intestine > Fecal | place: USA...
CTGCCCCTCTATGAGGGGGCGGCAGACTGGACAGTGGACAACGTGACGGTGGAGGGCGCGGTATCCGAGATCATAAGGAGGCTGGAGAAGTGAAGCTGCTGGTCATCAACGGACCCAACCTGAACATGCTGGGTATCCGGGAACCCGATATCTACGGAAAGCAGGATTACAAGGCATTGGTAGGGCTGGTGGAGCACACCTGTCAGGACCTGAATATCCAGGTGGAGGTCTTCCAGTCCAACCATGAGGGGGCCATCGTGGACAAAATCCAAGAGGCCTATGGGCAGATGGACGGCATCGTCATCAACCCGGCGGCCTATACCCACACCAGCGTGGCCATCCTGGACGCGCTGAAGGCGGTGGGTCTGCCCGCCGTGGAGGTCCACCTGTCCGATGTGAAGTCCCGTGAGGAGTTCCGGCAGGTTTCTTACGCCGGGAAGGCCTGTGAAAAGACCATCATGGGCCTGGGGTTCCAGGGCTATGTGGAGGCTATCCGGTATCTGAACGAGAAATACGGCTAAAAAACCGAGCCGCCGCAGAAATTTTTCCGCGGCGGCTCGGTTTATTTGTGTTGTTTGGAATGTCAGGTTTCCACGATAGCCCGGTAGGCGTCGGGGTCCGTGTCCCCCTCGGTGCTGAACAGGAGAACCACGGACGTCTCGTCCAGCCCCAGCGCCTCCCGGATGGGCAGGCAGTCCGGGCCGGTCATGACGGCGGCCAGTGTTCCAAGGGTGGAAGCTCCCGACTCGCCGGAGACGAGCTTCAGGTCATCGCCCAGGGGGTGGGCCAGCCGCCGCATCCCATCGGCGGCCACGTCGTCGGTGCAGGCTAAGCAGCCCACGGCCAGGTCCCTTAAAATGGGCCAGGCGATGGTGCAGGGCTCGGCGCAGTTCAGCCCCGCCATGATGGTCTGCTGGGAGCCGGTAGCCGGATGGGGCTGACCGTCTCCCGCCTCCATAGACTCGTAGAAGCAGGCCACCTGGTCGGGCTCCACCAGGGCAATTTTCGGGCAGGCTTCGCCGTAATAGTTGGCCAGAAATCCAGCCGCACTGGCGGCCATGGCCCCCACGCCGGCCTGGAGAAATACGTGGGTGGGGAAGGGGAGCCCCTCCTGTTTCAGCTTTTCCGCCGCCTCGAAGGCCATGGTGGTGTAGCCCTGGATGATCCAGGCGGGGACCTCCTCATAGCCGGGCCAGGAGGTGTCCTGGATGAGAAGCCAGCTATGGTCCTCACTCATTTTTTTGGCGTACCGCACGGTGTCGTCGTAGCCCCATGGGGTGATCTCCACCCGGGCCTTCCCGGCCCGTCGGATGTTCTCGGCCCGAATCTCGGAGGAGCCCTTGGGCATGTAGACGTAGGAGCGGCACCCCAGCAGACCGGCCGCCCAGGCCACCCCCTTGCCGTGGTTTCCATCGGTGGCGGTGACGAAGGTATAATCGGCGATCTTGGCCTGGAGGTCCGGTTTCTGGAGGTCGGCGAAGGTAATTGTGTGTATGTCCAGCCCCAGCTTTTGGCACAGAACCCGGGCGATGGCGTAGACGCCGCCCAGGCCCTTGAAGGCGTTCAGGCCGAAGCGCTGGGACTCGTCCTTGACGTAAATGCCGCCCACGCCGATGTGCTTGGCCAGAGCAGGCAGGGGGACCAGGGGCGTCTCCCGGTAGGCGTCCAGGGCGAAGTGGAAGCGGCGGACGGGCTGGGTCTGCTCCAGGGATAAAAATTCCGGTCCCGTTTGGGGAGAGAAAAATGGATTCCGGACGTATTGAATCATGGCGGCTCCTCCTTCTGCGATCTCATTGTCTCCATTATAGGGAGGCGGCTGAGGACTGTCAAGAAAGTGCCGGTCCCTCTTGACAAAGGCGGCGGCTGGCTCTATTATATAGATAATCTATATATAGGAGGCCTATCTATGGCGCGGGAAAGTAATCCCCTGGGAGGGAGCACGGCCATGCTGCTGATGAAGCTGCTGGAGGAGCGGGACATGTACGGCTATCAGATGATCGAGGAGCTGCGCCGCCGGTCGGACCACACCTTCGATCTGAAGGCGGGGACTTTGTACCCTCTGCTCCACGGGCTGGAGGAAAAGGGCTGGGTGACGGCCTATCTGGAGGAAGAAAATGCCGCCCGGCCTCGGAAGTATTATCACTTGACAAAGACTGGACGGGAACAGCTGCGAGAGAAAAAAGAGGAGTGGAGCCGCTACGCCCGGGCAGTGGACCGGGTGCTGGAGGGAGGGTTCAGCCTTGCCTGAGAATCGGAACAAAATCGAGGAATATGTGGCCGAGGTCTGTGAGCAGATCCGCTGGAAGCGGGCCAAGGAGGGTCTGGCTATGGAGCTGCGCACCCACCTGCTGGATCAGCAGGACGCCTGTCTGGCCGAGGGGATGACCGAGGAGGAGGCCCAGGCCGAGAGCGTCCGCCAGATGGGCGACCCGGTGGAGGTTGGGACCCAGCTGGACCGGGTCCACCGGCCAAAGCCCCAGTGGGACCTGATGCTGTTGGTGTTTGGTTTGGTGGTGATCGGGCTGGTGCTCCAGGGCGTCCTTATGATGGAAGTGCCATATGATGATGTGGGAAGGGTTTATGCGATGAGGCGGTCTGCCGCCGGCGCTGTCCTGGGCGGGGTACTGATGCTGGGGATTTACTGGTTAGACTATACCATTTTGGGTCGCCGGGCCCCATGGATTTGCGGCCTGTGGGCCGGAGTGGCAGCGATTAGCATACCATTCAGCCATCGAATCAATGGCCGGTTATATAATACGTACTACCTTTTGCTGTTGGCTCCGGTATGCATCGCACTGCTGGTCTATGGGATGCGGGGAAAAGGGTGGAAGGGCCTGCTGATTTGTTGGACCGGGATCGGTATTTTTGCAATAGAAGGCGCAGTGGTAGTGTCCTTTAGCATGATTATGCTCATCGTGTTTACAGGAAATCTCCTTATCCTGGCAGCGGTGTGGCGAGGCTGGCTGGGGGTGCCCAAAGGAGCGGCCACGGGGTGTACACTGGCGCTGCCTCTGGCACCGATACTTTGGATGCTGCTCAACTCCGCATATCTGAGCGACCGGCTGACCATAGCGCTCCATCCGGAGCTGGACCCGTTGGGAAAGGGGTTTATGACCATAGCCCTCCGAAAACTGCTCCGGGGCGCCCGATGGATGGGGCGTGGGGACACGGCGCCATGGAAGATACCCAATGCGTATGACGACCATTTCTTCACTTGGGTGATCCATCTGTTAGGCTGGGCGGCGGGGCTGGCCCTGGTGGCCGCTCTGGTTCTGCTGCTGGCGGTGGCCCTCCGCCGCTGTTTTCGGCAGAAAGGGATGCTGGGCTTTTTGCTGTCACTGGCGGCGGTGCTGACTCTGGGGACGGAGGCTGCCAGCTATGTGATCTATAATTTGGGGTTCGGATTTTTCGGTGCTTTATCGCTGCCCTTCCTGTCCTACGGCGGGCGGTACATGGTGGTCAATCTGGCTCTGGCGGGTCTGCTTATGTCCGTCTTCCGGGAGGAGCACCTGCCTCAGGCCCAAAAGCGGGAGACGCCCCGCCTCCGCAGAAAATGGATCACCCTCCGGGAGGACGGCGCGGTGGTCATCCTGCCGCCCTGGGTGAAGAAAGCGGCGCAGTGAGCCGCGGCGCGTTTCGCGTTCCAATCCAAGCAGCCGCCATGGGCGGCTGCTTTTTCATCGGGACGAGAGAAATTTTTCCGGACAAGTCAGTCAAAAACTGGCAAAATTTCTTCTTTACGACGGGGTATGGAAGCCGCTATAATGCAGAAGAGAAAATCCCGATATGACGGCCCGAAGGGGCCTTTATATACCAGTGTCGCAGAAGGAAAGGAGGACCTTGGGGAGAACCCAACACAAAGCGCCAGTGCCCGGAGCGGGACCGCTTCGGGACAACGAGGAGAGGGGAGTATCGAAGTGTTCGGCGGATGCCCCTCCGTGCCGCTCCGGGTGCGTGACACAGTCTGGAAATATGCGGGCGACCGCAAAACAGAGGGGCTGTGACCGGGGAACGAGGCAAATGGCTGCGAGTTTGACCTCTTGAGATTAAAAATCAGGAGGAAAATTGAATATGTGCGGAATTGTAGGTTATATTGGCAGGGAACAGGCGGCCCCCATTCTGCTGGAGGGGCTGTCCCGGCTGGAGTACCGCGGGTATGACTCCGCCGGGGTGGCGGTCTGCGCGGAGAAGACGGGGACGCTGTCTGTCCACAAGGCCAAGGGCCGGCTCCAGGTGCTGTCCGATCTGCTCCAAGGCGGAGCGGCGGTGGAGGGCACCGTGGGCATCGGCCACACCCGCTGGGCTACCCACGGCGCGCCCAGCGACGTCAACTCCCACCCCCAGGTGAGCCAGAGCGGCCGGATCGCCGTGGTCCACAACGGCATCGTGGAAAACTACGGGGAGCTCAAGTCGTTTTTGATGGAAAAAGGGGTGACCTTTACCTCGGAGACGGATACCGAGGTAGTGGCTCAACTCATCGAGTACTTCTACCGGGGGGACATTCTTGACGCGGTGGGCCGGGTGCTCCACCGCATCAAGGGGGCCTACGCCCTGGGCATCCTGTGCGCCGACGCTCCGGACCAACTCATCGCCGTCCGGAAGGACAGTCCCCTGATCCTGGGCTACGGGGACGGCTGCAACTTCATTGCCAGCGACGTCACCGCCGTCATCAAGCACACCCGGAACGTGGGCTATATGGAGGACGGCGAGGTGGCGGTGCTCACCCGGGAGGGCATCCAGTGCTACAACCATCTGATGCAGCCCATCGAGAAGGAGATCACCCGGGTGGACTGGGAGATCGACGCGGCGGAGAAGGGCGGCTACGCCCACTTCATGTTCAAGGAGATCATGGAGCAGCCCGAGGCCCTGTGCCGGGCGATCTTCCCGCGTATCCAGGATGGGGAGGTCTTCTTTGAGAACTTCGGCCTGTCCGAGGACTACATCAAACAAATCGGGAAAATTTATATCGTGGCCTGCGGCTCCAGCTACCATGTGGGCATGGTAGGCAAATACAACCTGGAGCGGCTGACCCGTAGACCGGTGGAGGTGGCCCTGGCCTCTGAGTTCCGGTACATGGACCCCATCGTGGATGAGAACACCTTGGTGGTGGTCATCAGCCAGTCGGGGGAGACCCTGGACACCATGGCCGCCCTGCGGGAGGCCAAGCGGCTGGGAGCCAAGGTGCTGTCCATCGTCAACGTGGTGGGCAGCTCCATCGCCCGGGAGTCCGACGTGGTGCTGTATACCTGGGCCGGACCGGAGATCGCCGTGGCTACCACCAAGGCCTACTCCACCCAGTTGGCAGTGGTGGACCTGCTGGCCCTGTACTTTGCCAAAATCCTGGGGACGGTAGAGGAGCGGGAGTACCGGGCGGTCCTGGAGGAGATGCTCTTACTGCCCGCCAAGCTGGAACAGGTGCTGGCGGACCGGGATGAGGTGCAGTATCTGGCCTCCCGGTACTTCAACCACGACTCGGTGTTCTTCATCGGACGGAACGTGGATTACGCCCTGGGGCTGGAGGGCTCCCTGAAGCTGAAGGAAATCTCCTACATCCACTCCGAGGCCTATGCCGCCGGGGAGCTGAAGCACGGTACCATCAGCCTTATCGAGGATGGAACGCTGGTGGTGGCCGTGGGCACCTATGGAACGCTCTTTGAGAAGGCCATGAGCAACGTGGTGGAGGTCAAGGCCCGGGGGGCCGACGTGCTGGCGCTGACCACGGAGAGCCACCGGGAGGAGATGGCGAAGACGGCCAACGCCGTTCTGACCATCCCGGACACCCACGACCTGCTGCTGCCCTCTCTGGGAGTAGCGCCTCTCCAGCTGTTCGCCTACTATGTGGCGCTGATGCGGGGCTGTGACATCGACAAGCCCCGGAATCTGGCCAAGAGCGTTACGGTGGAATGATAAAAAGTCACAGGCTGTTTGTAATGCCATCTGCTCCGGCTGCTGCCGAAGGCGAGGGGCGGGAGTGAACGAAAAAGAAGGCTGGTCCGCATAGCGGACCAGCCTTTTTCAAAACGAATCGGCTTGTGCAGGAAGAGACGGCGGACATGAGAATGCCCGCCGTCTTTTGCACGTTTCAGAGAGAAAATGGAGCGGGAAAAGGATAGAACTTTAAATAAATCTGAAATAAAAACGTTTCATTATTGCAACACATACAATGGAATATCGCGCGGCCTGAATGTGAATGTGTTTGCAAAGAGAGAAATCGTATGACAGCCAAAGAAAAGAAATCCCAATAAAAAATATTTTTTGAAAATTTATTGAAAAAACCGGGGGGCTTAATGCGCGATAGGACAAATAAAAATGATATATGATAAAATGACAAAAGCATGCATTGCAAAGACTGCTTTCTTGCCAGATTTATACAATCTTTTATTTTGCAAGATATTATATATTGACTTGCAAAAATGAACGTGGTATAAATTGGGTCAACAACACCAGCGAAGAGCAAGGATGGAGGAAGACATCTAGGAAAAACATTTATTGAGGAGGAAGAAGAATATGGGTATCCAAAATGAGTATCTGAACGATCTGATGGAGCGGGTGATCCGCCGGGACCCCGCCGAGCCGGAATTTCACCAGGCGGTGCGCGAGGTGCTGACCACCCTGGCCCCCGTGGTCAACGCCCGTCCGGAGCTGATCACCGAGGGCATTATGGACTATCTGGTGGAGCCGGAGCGCACCATCAAGTTCCGTGTCCCCTGGGAGGACGATCAGGGTAAGATCCACGTCAACCGCGGCTACCGTATCCAGTTCAACAGCGCCATCGGCCCCTACAAGGGCGGCCTGCGCTTCCACCCCTCGGTAAATGAAGGTATCATCAAGTTCCTGGGCTTTGAGCAGACCTTCAAGAACAGCCTCACCGGCCTGCCCATCGGCGGCGGCAAGGGCGGCAGCGACTTCGACCCCAAGGGCAAGTCGGACGCCGAGGTCATGCGCTTCTGCCAGAGCTTCATGAACGAGCTGTTCAAATACATCGGCCCCGACACCGACGTGCCAGCCGGCGACATCGGCGTGGGCGCCCGGGAGATCGGCTACCTCTTCGGCCAGTACAAGCGGCTGCGCAACGAGTTCACCGGTGTTCTGACCGGCAAGGGCCTGACCTACGGCGGTTCCCTGGCCCGGAAGGAGGCAACCGGTTACGGCCTGTGCTATTTCACCGACAACATGCTCAAGAGTGCCGGACGCAGCTTCGACGGCGCCACTGTGGTCATCTCCGGCGCCGGCAACGTGGCCACCTACGCCTGCGAAAAGGCCACCTCTCTGGGTGCCAAGGTGGTGGCCATGTGCGACTCCAATGGCTACGTATACGACCCCGAGGGCATCGACCTGGCCCTGATGAAGCAGGTCAAGGAAGTGGAGCGCCAGCGCATCCGGGTCTACGCCGAGCGGCGCCCCGGCGCACAGTACCACGAGGGCTGCTCCGGCATCTGGCAGGTCCCCTGTGACATCGCCCTGCCCTGCGCCACCCAGAACGAGCTGAACCTGGATTCCGCCAAGGCCCTGATCAAAAATGGCTGCTTCGCCGTGGCCGAGGGCGCCAACATGCCCTGTACCCCCGAGGCGGTGGATGCCTTCCAGGAGGCCGGTATCCTCTTCGCTCCCGCTAAGGCAGCCAACGCCGGCGGCGTGGCCGTGTCCGCCCTGGAGATGAGCCAGAACTCCATGCGTTTCTTCTGGAGCTTTGAGGAGGTGGACGATCGGCTGAAGACCATCATGACCGACCTGTACCACAACGCCTCCAACGCCGCCGCCCAGTACGGGATGGAGGGCAATCTGGTGGCCGGAGCCAACATCGCGGGCTTCCTGAAGGTAGCCAACTCCATGCTGGCCTACGGTGTGGTGTAAAGGAGGGAGCGCAATGAATGAGTATGCTGTCCGCGTAGCCGCCCAGCTGCGGCAGCGCTACGCCAACGAGCCGGAGTACCTCCAATCTGTCCAGGCGTGGCTGGAGATGGTGGAGCCGGCTCTGGACGACCCCCGCTATGAGAAGCTGGATCTGCTGACCCGGATGGTGGAGCCCGAGCGGATGTTTACCTTCCTGGTGCCCTGGGTGGACGACAAAGGCGTGGCCCACACCAATCACGGTTACCGCGTCCAGTTCAGCAGCGCCATCGGCCCCTATAAAGGCGGCCTGCGGTTCCACCCGGACGTGACCCCCTCGGTAGTTAAGTTCCTGGGCTTTGAGCAGACCTATAAAAACGCCCTCACCGGCCTGCCCATCGGCGGCGCGGCGGGCGGCGCGGACTTCGATCCCAAGGGGAAGAGCAACCGGGAGATCATGCGTTTCTGCCAGAGCTTTATGAACGCTCTGTACCGCTACATCGGTGCGGACACCGACGTGCCCGCCGGCGACATCGGCGTGGGCGCCCGGGAGATCGGCTATTTGTACGGCCAGTACAAGCGTATCTCCGGTCAGGCCGAGAGCAGTGCCCTCACCGGCAAGGGCCTGACCTACGGCGGCAGCAAGGTCCGTCAGGAGGCCGCCGGCTTCGGCACCATTTACTTCCTGGCCCGGATGCTGGAGCACCAGGGCGACACCATGGTCGGCAAGAAGATCGCGGCCTCCGGCTTCGGCAACATGACCTGGGGCGTGTGCCGCAAGGCGGCGGAGCTGGGCGGCAAGGTGGTCACCCTCTCCGGTCCCGATGGTTATGTGTACGACCCCGACGGCGTGTGCACCCAGGAGAAGTTCGACTTCATGCTGGAGATGCGCGCCAGCGGCCAGGACAAAGTGGCTCCCTACGCCCGGAAATTCGGCGTGGAGTTCTTCCCCGGCAAGAAGCCCTGGGAGGTTCAGGCGGATGTAGTCATCCCCTGCGCCACACAGAACGAGCTGGACGTGGAGGATGCCATTCAGATCCTGGCCAACGACGTGCGCTACTATGTGGAGGCGGCCAATATGCCCGCCACCGCCGAGGCGCTGAAGCTGCTCCGGCTCAGTCCCAAGATCCTGACGGCGGGCGCCAAGGCCTCCGGCTCCGGCGGCGTGGCGGTGTCCGCGCTGGAGATGGCCCAGAACAGCATTCGCTATAACTGGACCCGGAAAGAGGTGGATGACCGTCTGCGGGATATCATGAGCTCCATCTATGACGCCTCTGCCGCTGCTGCCGAGGAGTACGGATTGGGCTATGACCTGATTGCCGGCAACGATATCGCCGCCTTTAAGAAGATCTCCGAGGCCATGATCGCCCAGGGACTCTAAGGCCGTATTTCAAAATAAATGGCAGGCACGAGAGTGCCTGCCATTTTTGTGTGAGTAGGGGAGGCGGTCACAGCACATTGACCAGGCTGGCCTGCTCCATCTCAGCCAGCAGCTCCAGCTGGGCCACCAGGTCGGCGTTGGCGGCGGCGTACTGGGCGTCCTCCTCCTGGTCCAAAAGCTGGAGGACGGACCGGAAGCCTGTGGAGATCCGGTCGGTATCCGAATGGCGCAGGGTGGTATGGAGATAGAAGTGGTGGTTCTCCCAGTCCTCGTAGGTCTGCTGCGTGATCTGCTCCGCCCGGTCCCACTGATCCTGATGAGCCAGGTCCTGGGCCTGCTCCAGCCGTTCGGTCATCCGTTCGGTGAGGGACTGGACATAATAACCGTTCACCAGACTGCCCGCCAGCAGCAGGACCAGAATGGCGACAGCAATCCAAAGCCGTTTCATGGTGGGCCCTCCTTAAATACTCATGTCTTTCCGGGCCAGATAGATACCATCCGACTGGTCCACCAGCAGTAAAAATACTTGCTCCACGCTGGGACAGTCCCGCTGGGCCAGCTGTTTATCCAGCCAGTTCCGGTCGCGGCCCAGGGCCTTCAGGTTGTGCTCCAGTAATCGGCCGTCGCTGACCACTACCAGGGGCAGACCGCCTTCCTCCACCGATACCTTTAACTGGCGGGCAGTGGGGGGTTTCTGGTTGGCGTAGGGGAGGACGGACAGCTGGCCGCTGGTCTCCAGAATGGCGTACTTTACCATGGCGGGGTCGGTGTAGCCCTTGACCCGCAGCTCCTCCAGCAGCTCGTCCACCGTCAGCCTGTTCCGGGCCATCTCCCGCTGGTCCACCAGGCCGTCCCGTATGACGATGCTGGGCTTGCCGCACAGAACGGCCCGGAACTTGACGCTCTTCACGGTCAGCACCGACAGGATCATCGTGATGGACAGCAGGACCAGAATGGGAATCAGGCCGGTAAGGAGGGGGATGCCGTAGTCCTGCATGGGCACCGAGGCTAGGTCGGCGATGATGAGAGACAGCACCAGTTCCGAGGGCTCCAGCTCGCCCACTTGGCGTTTGCCCATCAGCCGGATGCCGGCGATGATGACGATGTATAAAATTATGGTGCGGATCAATCCGGTAAACATGGCGGGCACCTCTTTTTTAGAGTGGGAGAGGGAGAGAAAGCGGGAGGTTACAAGCGGGCCGCAGGTGATTTCGTCTCCCAAAATGTCCAGCGCGCTTTCCAACAGTTTTGCCTGGGGCGGAAAAAAATATCCCTGCGAACTGCCCAAATATCCTCCAAAAATTTAGGCGGATTTATGCGGAAAAAGGAGAAACTTCATCTTGAAAAATCGCGGAATTTTCGATACAATATCTTGAAACGGTTTGCACAATGAGAAAGCAACTGAGAACTGGAATGGAAGGCGAGTGATTATTGATGAAAGCGACCTTGATTCTGGCAAACGGAAGCGTATTTTCCGGCACCAGCATTGGCAGCACCTCCGACCGGATCTGTGAGATGGTGTTCAACACCTCTATGACCGGCTATCAGGAGATCTTGACCGATCCCTCCTACGCGGGGCAGGGCGTTGTGATGTCCTACCCTCTGATCGGCAATTATGGCGTCAACAGCGAGGATAACGAGTCCAGCCGTCCCTGGGTGGAGGCATTTGTGGTTCGTCATCTGTCTCCCCGTGGGAGCAATTTCCGCTGCGAGGGGGACCTGGGCACCTATCTGAAAGAACACGACATCACCGGCATCGAGGGAGTCGATACCCGGGCGTTGACGAAAATACTCCGCAGTCAGGGGAGCATGAATGGCATGGTCACCTGTGCGGAGCATTTTAATATTGCCGAAGTACTGGAGAAAATCCGGGCCTACAAGGTGGAAAATACCGTGGAAAAGGTCACCCGCAAGGAGCCCGAGGTGTTCTCCGCTTACGGTGAGGAGAAGTGCCACGTGGCCATGATGGACTACGGCGTGAAGCAGAACATGATCGAGTGCCTGCGCCGCCGCGGCTGCAAGGTGACCGCTCTGCCTGCACTGACCTCCGCCGAGACCATCCTGGCCGGCGGCTATGACGGCGTGATGCTGTCCAACGGCCCTGGCGACCCCGCGGAGAACACGGCCGTCATCGCGGAGCTGAAGAAACTCTATGACAGCGATATCCCCCTCTTCGGCGTCTGCCTGGGCCACCAGCTGCTGGCTCTGGCCACCGGCGCTAAGACCGGCCGTCTGGACTACGGCCACCGGGGCGGCAACCACCCCGTCCGTGATCTGGAGATGGGCCGCGTGTTCATCACCAGCCAGAACCACGGCTATATGGTGCTGGCCGACAGCGTGGACCCCGATGTGGCCGAGATCAGCCACATCAACGTCAACGACGGCACCGTGGAGGGCCTGCGCTACAAGCGCCCCAACTGCTTTACCACGCAGTTCCATCCTGAGGCCAACGCCGGCCCCAAGGATACGGAGTATCTGTTCAACCGCTTTGTTGCGTCTATGGGAGGTGACAAGTAATGCCTAAGAATCCTGATATTAAGAAGGTACTGGTCCTGGGCTCCGGCCCCATCGTCATCGGCCAGGCCGCCGAGTTCGACTACGCCGGTACCCAGGCCTGCCGCGCCCTGAAAGAAGAGGGCCTGGAGGTGGTGCTGGTCAACTCCAACCCCGCCACCATCATGACCGATAAGGACATTGCCGACCACGTCTATATCGAGCCCATGAACATCCCCTCCATCACCCAGGTCATTGAGAAGGAGCGCCCCGACGCTCTGCTGCCCAACATGGGTGGACAGACCGGCCTGAACATGGCCATGGCCCTCCACGAGAACGGCACTCTGGCCAAGTATGGCGTCAAGCTGCTGGGCACCAGCCCCGAGTCCATCCACAAGGCGGAGGACCGCCAGGGCTTCAAGGACTGTATGGAGTCCATCGGCCAGCCCTGCGTCGTATCCAAGGTGGTAAATACGGTGCAGGACGCAGTGGATTTCACCAACGAGATCGGCTATCCTGTCATTGTCCGTCCTGCCTACACCTTGGGCGGCACCGGCGGCGGCATCGCCTATGACGAGGCCTCCCTGCGGGAGATTGCCGACCGGGGCATCAACCTGTCCCGTGTGAACGAGGTGCTGATTGAGCGGTGTATCTCCGGCTGGAAGGAGATCGAGTTCGAGGTCATGCGCGACTCCGCCGGCAACGTCATCACCATCTGCTCCATGGAGAACATCGACCCCGTGGGCGTCCACACCGGCGACTCCATCGTGGTGGCCCCCACCCAGACCCTGGCCAACCGCGAGTTCCAGATGCTGCGCTCCGCCGCGCTGGACATCATCTCCGCCCTGGAGATCGAGGGCGGCTGCAACTGCCAGTTCGCGCTGAACCCCGACAGCTACGAGTACGCCGTCATCGAGGTTAACCCCCGCGTGTCCCGCTCCTCCGCGCTGGCCTCCAAGGCCACCGGCTACCCCATCGCCAAGGTGGCCGCCAAGGTGGCCCTGGGCTACACCCTGGACGAGATCCCCAACGCGGTGACCGGCAAGACCAAAGCCTGCTTCGAGCCCACCATCGACTACTGCGTGCTGAAGATCCCCCGCCTGCCCTTCGACAAGTTCACCACCGCCAGCCGCACCCTGGGCACCCAGATGAAGGCCACCGGCGAGGTTATGGCCATCGCCAACTCCTTCGAAGGCGCCCTGATGAAGGCCATCCGCTCCCTGGAGCTGAATGTCCGTGCCCTGAAGCTGGACAAGCTGGAGGACCTGTACACCGACGAGATCGAGGATATGCTGATCAACGTCACCGACGAGCGCCTGTTCGTCGTGGCCGAGGCGTTACGCCGCGGGTTCTCTCCTCAGAAGATCAACCACATCACCAAGATGGACATCTGGTTCCTGGACGGCTTCAAGCGCATCATCGACATGGAGGAGGAGCTGAAGGCCTGCAAGGGCCAGCCCGACGCCGACCTGCTGAAGCGGGCCAAGGAGATGTGCTTCGCCGACAGCTATATCGGCACCCTGTGCGGCATGAAGCAGGCCGAGGTCAAGGCTCTGCGCGAGAAGTACGGCATCATTCCCTCCTTCAAGATGGTGGATACCTGTGCCGCCGAGTTCGATGCCGAGACCCCCTACTACTACTCCTCCTACGACGGAGAGAACGAGGCCGTGGACACCGGCAGCGGCAAGAAGAAGGTCCTGGTTCTGGGCTCCGGCCCCATCCGTATCGGCCAGGGCATCGAGTTCGACTACTGCTCCGTCCACTCTGTCTGGGCCTTCAAGCGTCTGGGCTATGAGACCATCATCGTCAATAATAACCCCGAGACCGTCTCCACCGACTTCGACGTGGCCGACAAGCTCTACTTCGAGCCTCTGACTGCCGAAGACGTCCAGAACATCGTGGAGCAGGAGAAGCCCTGGGGCGCCGTGGTCCAGTTCGGCGGCCAGACCGCCATCAAGCTGGCCAAGGCCCTGACCGACATGGGCGTCCAGATTCTGGGCACCTCCTCCGACGGCGTGGACGCCGCCGAGGACCGGGAGCGCTTTGACGAGATCCTGCAGAAGTGCGGCATCCCCCGCGCCAAGGGCCGCACCATCTACACCACCGAGGAGGCCCTGGCGGCCGCCCACGAGCTGGGCTACCCCGTCCTGGTCCGTCCCTCCTACGTCCTGGGCGGCCAGGGCATGGAGATCGCTTACTCCGACCGGAACATCGAGGAGTTCATGAAGATCATCAATATGACCGTTCAGGAGCACCCCATTCTAGTCGACAAGTACCTCATGGGCCGCGAGCTGGAAGTGGACGGCGTCTTCGACGGCGAGGACATCCTGATCCCCGGCATCATGGAGCATGTGGAGCGGGCCGGCGTCCACTCCGGCGACTCCATCGCCGTCTATCCGCCTCTGCACCTGGAGGAGAAGCACCGTGAGCTGATCCTTCAGCACACCCGCAACATGGCCAAGCACCTGGGCGTCATCGGCCTGATCAACGCCCAGTATATCCTCTATAACGACGACATCTACGTCATCGAGGTCAACCCCCGCTCCTCCCGCACCATCCCCTATATCTCCAAGGTCACCGGCGTGCCCATCATCGACCTGGCTACCAAGGTCATGCTGGGTCAGAAGCTGAAGGACCTGGAGTACGGCACCGGCATCTACAAGGAGGCCAGCTACTACGCCGTCAAGGCCCCTGTCTTCTCCTTCGAGAAGCTGACTGACGTGGATACCGGTCTGGGCCCCGAGATGAAGTCCACCGGCGAGGTGCTGGGGCTGGCCGAGACCTTCCCCCAGGCCCTGCTGAAGGCCTTCAAGGGCTGTGGCCTGCGGGCCCCCAAGAAGGGCGGCCGCATCATCATCACCGTCAAGGACGAGGACAAGCGGGAGATCGTCTCTATTGCCCGGGGCTTTGAGGAGATGGGTGTGGAGCTGTTCGCCACTTCCGGCACTTGCGACGCTATCAATGAGGCCGGCATCGAGTGCAAGCGGGTCAACCGTGTATCCCAGGCCCACCCCAACATTCTGGATATGATCGCTTCCGGTACGGTGGATCTGATCATCAACACCCCCACCAAGGGCCGCAAGCACGACACCGACGGCTTCCGCATCCGCCGCTCCGCCGTGGAGCACGGCGTGGGCTGTGTCACTGCCATCGACACCGCTCGTGCTCTGCTGACCATCCGCCAGCAGAGCCGCTCCGAGGACCTGACTCCCATTGATATCACCAAAATTTAACTGAATTGCGCCGCCCCTTCGCCAGGACAGGCGAAGGGGCGCGCAAATCAGAATATAGGGGCGCGGATTTGCCCTGCAAAATCCCCTGAAAAACAAAAAACCCACACCCTTGGGTGCGGTTCCTTGTGCGAATAAAATGGAATGTTATCGGTCGCTGGCAACCATGTTCTGGTTCTCGTAGATGAGGTCCTCCAGATCAGCCAGGCTGCTCCAATTCATCTGAGTCATCGTATCTGCCTCCTTTCCTTTGAGCTGTGCCTATCATACCCGTTTCAGCGGCAATGAACAAGGGGAAAAAAGTTAAATATCTGTAAAAGTTACTAAAAATAGAAAGGATGCGCTTATGTCTCACCAGACTGTCATCGTGCTGGACTTCGGCGGCCAGTACAACCAGCTGATTGCCCGCCGTGTCCGCGAGTGCAACGTGTACTGCGAGGTCAAGCCCTACACCACCCCGCTGGCCGAGCTGAAGGCCATGGACCCCATCGGCATTATCTTCACCGGCGGTCCCAACTCCGTCTACCTGGAGAGTTCTCCCCACGTGGACCCCGAGATCTTCACCTGGGGTGTGCCTATCCTGGGCATCTGCTACGGCTGCCAGCTCATCGCCCATAATCTGGGCGGTCAGGTCACCGAGGCTCAGGACGACTCCGCCCGTGAGTATGGCAAGACCCAGACCTACTATGACACCAGCTGTAAGCTCTTCCAGGGCCTGCCTGCTCAGGGCATCTCTTGGATGAGCCACGGCGATTATATGGCCAAGGTGCCCGAGGGCTTTGCTCTGACTGCCCACTCCGATGCCTGTCCCAACGTGGCCATCGCCGACGAGAAGCGGGGCTTCTACGGCGTCCAGTTCCACCCTGAGGTCAACCACAGCGAAAACGGTATCGCCATGATCCGCAACTTCCTCTACGAGGTCTGCCACGCCCAGGGCGACTGGACCATGGAGGACTA
>Ga0129308_1002418_pt1 | contig 15891 bp, 15 predicted proteins | sample L827metagenome_FD_94440 | JGI IMG/M metagenome (GOLD analysis project Ga0129308, IMG submission 94440) | Ring-tailed lemur group fecal microbial communities from Wisconsin, USA - L827 metagenome | ecosystem: Host-associated > Mammals > Digestive system > Large intestine > Fecal | place: USA...
TCAATCTTCAAAATCATTTTTACCATTTTGAATCCTCCTCTTTTACTTATTAATTTTATTTGCTTCTGCATAAGTAAGCTTTGCGGCTTTCCCAACAGTATAACTTTTGGTTACCGAAAAGCCGTTTGAACTCAAATATCTTAAATATTCGTTTGATGTCCATTTATTATACACTTTGAAGCCCGACAGCTCCATAATTCGCATTTGCATTCTTCCGATAAAGGTATCCGCCATCGTAAAGGTAGGAGCTATCAGTATACCATTCGGTTTTAATACGCGCGCAATCCCGGAAAGTGCTTTATCGGGTGATGGCATAATATGAAGAGCATTGCTGATAATCACCGCGTCAAATGTTTCGGGAGCATAAGGAAGATTGGTGGCATCCTGAACAGAGAAATGCAAACGGACCGAATGTATTTTTTCTTTAGCCTTTCGGATCATATCTTCTGAAAAATCAGTCGCTTCAAGCATTTTTACATTGCCGACTATTTTTTCAGAAATAAGTCCTGTGCCGCAGGCAAGCTCTAACACAGTCATATCTCGGTCTAAAGTTTTTTTCATTTCTCTTATTATAAAATCATATGTATTTTGGCTTCCAGACATTGTCCTGTCATATCTTGATGCCCATTTATCCCAGAAAACCTTATTACCATTACTCATAATTATCCCTGATTCTTGTTGAATAGTTTTTGAATATAAAATTGTACAATATTTTTTCTATCGTATCCACTCCAAAAAGACAATATTATGCTCCAAAGAGACAAAGGAGATTAAAATTTTGAAAAAACAGAGGTGTCATGACGGCACCTCTGCATGTTTACATCGTTAAATTCTTATTACTAACCTATCGTCCACACTTGCGAACTGTTTTGCAGATTAACCATTCGGGTGTATATGCCGTTCTGTTTATAGAGGTCATCAGGCTTGCCTGTTTCGGCAACCTTACCGTCTGACAAAACAACTATTTTATCAGCGCCGGCGACAGTACGCATACGGTGGGCGATAATTAAAACTGTTTTATTTTCAATCAGCTTTGACAGTGCCGACTGAATCTGGGTTTCGTTTTCCACATCCAAAGATGCCGTTGCTTCATCCAGCAAAATAATAGGTGCATCCTTTAAGAAAGCACGGGCAATAGAGATACGCTGACGCTCTCCTCCCGAAAGCTCGCAGCCGTTTTCACCAATATTGGTATTCCATTTTTCCGGAAGCTTTTCGGCAAATTCATCTACATTTGCAAGCTTTGCCGCCGCAAGCACTTCTTCATCCGTTGCGTCTTTTCTGCCGAGGCGTATGTTTTCCATCACCGTGTTGTTAAACAAGGTGACATCCTGGAATACGATAGAATAGAGCGACATAAGTGTTTCGGGGTCGATTTTCGATATATCCATTCCACCAACAGTAATTTTGCCCTTCTCGATGTCCCAAAAGCGAGCTGAAAGCCGTGATACGGTTGTTTTGCCGCCACCTGAAGGCCCTACAAGTGCCGTAACTTCACCCTGCTTTGCGACAAAGGAAACATCCTCTAATACCTTTTCGCCGTTATTATAAGAGAAACCGACATGGTCAAAAACAATGTCGCAACCGTCGTTTGAGAGCTTCGGTGTGCCGTTTTGCTCGGGGTGACTTAACACTTCGTTTAAGCGCTTACACTGAATATTTTTAAGCAGAATTACAGCACTTAAATTATCCAGCGCCGCCATCAACGGGTCATAAACACGGGACACCAAAATCATAAATGCAAAAAATGTTAGTAAGTCGATTTTGCCGACCGCAAGCAAGCTTCCGCCCACGAGTACGGTGGTTGCAATGCCGAGCTTCAGCACCATTTTGGCAGATGCATTAAAGACCGCATTTGTATATTCGCCAATCCTTGTATGCTTTTCCACGGCTTTGATTTTTTCGTCAAGTCCTTTTACATACTCTTCTTCGGCGTTGTTTGCCCTGAGTTCTTTTACGGATTCAAGGCACTCCTGTATTCCGTCAGAGCATTCAATAGAGGCTTTGGTTGTTCTTTCCTGCTTTTTACGCATAATACCTGCTGACGCGAGCATTATGATAAAAGATACAGGCAGCACCCAAAGAGCCGCCAGCGCCATACGCCAGTTAAAGAAACAAATACCTATACAAATTACAATTGTTGAAATAATCGAGCCGACAAGCTCAGGTATCCAATGGGAGCTGCCGCTTTCCACAAATGCACAGTCCGACATAATGACGGTGGTCAGGTCGGAAAGATCCTTTTTGCCGAAAAACGAAAGTGGAAGTTTTCTGAGTTTTTCTGCCAACGATAACCTACGCACACCGCTTTCCTTGTAAGTCGCCAAAAAGGTGGCATTATACTGAATATAGGTGGTTATTGCAATTAAAGCCAACGCTATGATGGTTCCGACAATGTAAAACACATTCTTACCGTCAGGGATACCGCCGTCCAACATATCTTTTATAAAGTTATATAGCAGTATTACATGAACCATAAGCGCAAAATTTGCCAATGTGCAGGCAAAAAATGCCTTGACCATGTCCTTCGCACCTCTGTCAGAGAGTGCCAAAGTGCGTTTTAAGTATTTAATCATTTATAGCACCTACCTTCCACTTTGCGGCACTCTGATACTGGTTCCACATATCGGTATAAAGCCCGTTTTTGTCCTTCAATTCGGAATGTGAACCCATATCGTCAACTTTTCCGTCTTTGATAACATAAATTCTGTCCACTCCCGTAACGGTTGAAAGCCTGTGTGCAATCATAAGCACCGTCTTGCCTTTAGACAGAACATTAAACGCCGCCTGCACCTTTGCCTCGTTGTCAGGGTCAGCATAGGCCGTCGCTTCATCCAAAATTAAAATCGGTGTGTTTTTAAGCATTACACGGGCAATGGAAATGCGTTGCTGTTCGCCACCCGATAGATATACACCCTTTGTACCAACAACTGTGTCAATACCGTTCGGCAGCTTTTCCAAAATATCATCGCACTGTGCGTCGTGTAATGCCTTTAAAACCTCTTCACGGGTAGCATTAGGTTTAGCCATACGAACATTTTCGAGAATTGAGGTTTTGAAGAGCTTTGAATCCTGAAAAACAAAGGAAACCGTGTTCATCAGTTCTTCTTTGGAAATGTCTTTAACATCAACGCCACCTATTTTCACGCTTCCGCTGTCTGCATCCCAAAAGCGTGCCGCAATGCTTGCAAGGGTTGTTTTACCGCCGCCCGATGGACCTACCAAAGCAATATGCTCTCCGGGTTTAACCGAAAGGGAAATACCGTCAAGAGCGTTCTTCTTTGCATCGTTGTATTTAAAGAATACATCTTTGAGTTCAATAGAATTGTCCTTCGGATGCTGAGGATTTTTAGGTTCAGGCAATGGCTTCATATCCATAATACTGTCAATACGCTTCATGGCATCATCAACAATCATTTCATTTTCGCTGGCATACATAATTCTTGTAAGAGTCAGCGTAATAATCGGGGTAATGATTATGTAATAAAGCAGATTCAGTAAAAACTCATTGGTGACGCCATTTGATGTTATTACCATAGACGCCGCAATCAAAACGGCAAAAATAGCATTGACAAGGGTTGTGTAGAACACCATCGGCAACCGCAATTCTTTTGTGTAAGCGATTACCCATTTCTCATAATTGTCAATGGATTCCTTGAATTTTTTGAAAGAGAACACAGATTGACCGAAGGTTTTAACAACTGCAATTCCTCTGACATACTCAACCGCTTCATTAGACATCTGACCCAGAGCGTTATTGTACTCCTCCATTTTTTTCTTCATACGCTTTCCGGTCATGGCACTCATAATCAAAAAAGCAAACACAACGGGGACAAGGCTTAATAGTCCCAACCGCCAGTCAAACACAAGGAGTAGTATTAAAAGTCCGACAGGTGTGGCAAGGGCATTTGCCTTATCGGGAAGCTGATGTGCAAGATAGGTTTCGGTTGCGGCAGAAGATTCATAAATGATTTTACGCACTTTACCGCTTCCCATTCCGTCCATAAATCCGGTAGGCAGTTTTACTATGTGGTGCATAGCCTTTGAGCGAATATTTCTCTGTACCCGAAATGCCGCCAAATGAGAACAAAGTAACGCTGAAACATAAATAAGCATAGCAAGGACAGAAAACAGCACCGCCATCCAGCCGTTATGTGCTAAATTCTCCGCCGCAGAGTAATTCGGAGAGACATCTAAAACCTCCTTGATGACCTTCCAAATATATACAAACGGCAAGAGGGCTACCAGTGCGCTCAAAGCACTAAGTACCCAAGACAGGGCGGTTAAATACCGGAACTTTCCGGCATAATCCATCAGTTTTGATAGACTTGATTGTTTTTTCAAAACTAGTCTCCTCCTTTTGTTACAATATATTTGCCGGGTAAAGCACACCAGCCAGGTGTGCTTTATTCGTTCTCATTCCTAAGCTACAATAAGAGGAGTAATTGGTCTGACAGCACCTCCTTTGGACTAACAACGTCCGAAAATGAAACAGTCAGCCATCCTCTTGTTGCAGCGTTCGGTTTAGGCAGATTGAACTACTCATAATCCTTTGTGAAACGTTCGGGTCACTCAACAAACAGAATCGGCAATGAGTAAAAGATGCATACCAATTACAAATACTATTTGGAGGTTACATATGAACGCTGTTGGAATTGATGTTTCCAAAGGAAAGAGCATGATTGCAATCATGCGGCCGCTCGGTGAAGTGGTCGCTACGCCCTTTGAAGTAGGTCACACCGCTGCAGAACTGAATGAGTTGGCAAAATTCATTCTAAAGATTAGCGGTGAAACCCGTGTAGTTATGGAGTATACCGGTGTTTACTTCGAACCCATTGCCAGGGCACTTTACGATGCCGGCCTTTGTGTTTGTGTTGTGCATGCACAACTCATTCACAATTATTGTAATAACACCATAAGAAAGGTTAAAACCGACAAAGCTGATGCAATTAAAATTGCAAATTATGCATTAGACAATTGGGGCAAGTTAAATCCATATACCCCTATTGATGAAGTACGGCGTCAACTAAAAGCTTACTCCCGTCAATACCGTAAATTCAACAAACTGAAAACTATGCTGAAAAACAACTTCATTGCATTGACCGATTCTACATTTCCCGGTGTTAACGAGCTGTTTTCGTCTCCCCCGAGAAAGTCTGACGGTCACGAAAAATGGTTGGATTTCGCAATGAAATTTTGGCACGCTGAATGTGTTTGCTCTTTATCTCAAAAAGCTTTTACCGAGCGTTACAGGAAATGGTGTCATAAAGCAGGATACTATTTCCTTGAAAGCAATGCAGAAGATATTTATGCTGCCGCTTGCGGTCACATCGGCTTGCTTCCAAAAGACGAGAATACAAAACAACTTGTGCAACAAACCATAATTCAACTAACAAGTATTTGTTCATCGCTTTCAGTAATTGAAAACAAGATGACCGAGCTTGCAGGCTTACTTCCGGAATATCCTATTGTTATGGAATTTCGCGGTGTAGGCAGAATACTTGGTCCCCAAATTATGGCTGAGGTTGGAGATGTTTTGCGCTTTGAAAAGAAAGAATCTCTTGTTTGCTTTGCCGGTCTTGAGGCGCCGCCGTATGAATCCGGTAAATTTGAATCTCATAACAGAACTATTTCCAAAAAAGGTTCACCGCATTTAAGAGCTGCTTTATTTCAAGTAATGGATTGCTTGATAAAAACCCAACCCGTTAACGACCCTGTTTTTCAATTCGTCGACCGCAAGCGTTCTGAAGGAAAGCATTATTACTCTTACATGTGTGCCGGTTCTGCTAAATTTCTTCGCATTTACTATGCTCGTGTTAAAGAATATCTTACAGCTCTTGAACAAAACACATAATCTTATCGTCTTACTCTCCGCCTGACTTGGCGAGGAGCATAGCGACGAGACTTTCAGGTGGAGAGTTTCAAAAAACTCTCACTCTCCGCTTTTTTTGTCATGCCTAAATTTCTCTGCCAACAAAAAATTATTTTTCTTAAAATTTACTCTTGACTTTTATTGGCAGGTTTCATTTTAAAGATTCCTATATAATTGTAGCATTCATGTCATAAGATTTCCGCTCCACACGGAACATTATGTCCCGATTGGACGGTTTTTTCGGCTACGGTACTCCGTTGGTGACATTCCCATCGTCCTGCGAAATGCCATAGAGAATTTACTTGGGCTATCATAACCCAAACTTCCGGCAAGCTCCGTTATATTTACACTGCTATCCCCGAGCAGAACTTCTGCGGCATAGTTCATTCGGTATTGTAAAATCCACCCGCCTATCGGCATTCCGTATATAGAACGAAAGCACCGTTTCATTGCATTAATAGGTATGTCAAACTGCTTTGAAAGATCCTCTTGCGTGTAGTTTTCCTGAATATTGCTTTCAAGAAACTGCTTCATTGCCTTGACCTTTTCAACCTGTGTTTTATAGAAATACGGTTTTTCATCAGGTTCTTTTGGTATTTCCAATGCATCAAGATACAGAAACAGTTCCAGTATTTTTATTTTGAAATACGGAATTTTTATCTTCTCTGGAACATTGTATATCTCCCCGAAAATGTGCTCTATACTGTATGGTCTGTGAATGATCGTAGGATAGACATTACTGCAAAACTTCTGTTGTAATTTTCGCAGATCTACCGGAAAGTCCTTAATTTCCAAAGGAAGTGCTTCTATTGCACTTTTCATATCAACGGCTACCGTAGCACCGTGATAGTGGGAAAGTGGCATTTCAAAGCGTCCCGCATGTGTAAGGCGTCTATCAAGTTTTATGTCTCCCGCTTCAACATATGAATAAGCATTGTCCTTTGAAAGATATTCCATCCGTCCCTCTCGACAATGGTCAATACAGAACAGATCTGATTTTGCCTGAAAGTTTGAATCATAATAGCTCATGTGGAAATCATCAAAAGCAATTCTGACTCCGGGGAAAACGTCATACATCATGATTGTCCCGTCGCCCGACTCATTTTTGAAACGGTACACACTGCACCCGTTACTCTCGGCAATGGGTTCTTTCTCTATGATCCTATCCACACTCGCACTCCCTTTTTACAAAGAAATCGGTTAATTTTACTGTGTTTTCGCTATTCAACGGATAGTTCTCAGCAACCTTACCGCCCTCTAAGTGAAGAATGTGCGTACAGCATCTCACGATGAGTTCAGGATCGTGCGTTACAATAAATACCGTTTTTTCACCTTGCAGTGAAGAAATAAGATCGGCAGTCTGCTCCATGTTGCCGAAATCCAATCCGCTGGTAGGTTCATCAAAAATGAGTATTTCCTTGTCTGCAAGTATTGCCGAAGCCACCGCAACACGCTGTTTCTGACCGCCTGAAAGGGACATTGGGTGACGCTCGGTAAATGCATTCAAATCAAGCCCGGACAACGTTTTATCTATTTTATCAGCATTGTCCTCATTCATTCCGAGCGTGACTTCATCTTGTACTGATTCACAGAAAAGCTGATGATTTACATCCTGCATAACCATATAGCATTTACGAAGCATTCCGCGACGGTTATATTTTTTATTATTCATAAATACGTTGCCGCGAAATCGTTTTTCCAGTCCACACAAACAACGAGAAAAAGTTGATTTACCCGCTCCGTTATGCCCGATAACCGCAATCACACCGCCCCGAGGGAGCGCCAAGCTCGGAATATCGAGCGCTGAAAATTTGTCATAAAAGAATGAGAAGTTCTGCAGAACAAGCTCATCCGAAGACTGCGCATCGTTTGTCTGCGATTTTAACAGTTCGGGAGTGAGCATTCTTAACCCCAGCTCCGAGATGCGCTCCGTTGAAAGCAACTTAAACTCTTGCATTGGCATATCAAATGTAACTTCTCCGTTTTCGAGGTATATTACACGGTCGCAAATCTCTTTCAGCCAGTACAGCCTATGTTCTGCAATTATGATTGTTTTCCCTTGACTTTTCCAAAGAAGAAGTGTCTTTTTGAGTTCCTCAATGGAATCGGTATCGAGGTTTGAAGTTGGCTCGTCAAGGACGAATACCTCCGGCTTCTGTGCCGAAACAGAAGCGCAAGCCAGCTTTTGCTTTTCACCACCGGAAAGTTCAAAAATACTTCTTCCAAGTAAATCCGTGATATGTATTTCTTCAGCCGAATTATGAATACGTTCTAATATTTCAGGTTCGGGAAGTCCTGCATTCTCACAACCGAATGCGATTTCACTTGTGGTATCTACGCAGAAGAACTGACTTCTCGGATTCTGGAAAACACTGCCGACACATCGTGCGGTTTCGTACAACTCCACCTCCATCGTGTCTATTCCATTCACAGAAACCTTTCCCTCAAGCTCTCCCTCATAATAATGGGGAATAAGCCCGTTAATCAGTCTTGTAATCGTTGTTTTTCCGCAACCGGAGCGACCGCATAGCAGCACGCATTCACCGTCGGCTATTTTCATCGAGACATGATTTAAAGCCCCTGTACTGCCGTTTGCGTATGTAAAGCAAACATTATTTAACTCTATCATATCAACTTCACCCCAAACCAACCGAGAATCAAGCCAACATACGGCAAGGCGCATAGAAGCATCGCAATAATGTCCTGAAGGTGAAAACCGATATTGCACACGTTCGTGCGCTTAACTTCTCCGCCAAGTCCTCTGGTTAGTGCCGCCGCAGACAATTCGCTTCCTATCTGTACAGAACAGGTCATAAGCGGAATAAGGCGGTACTCGAGCATTTTTGTCCAGTTTTTACCGCCAAATGATATTCCCCTCATTCGCATAGCCGCATTGATAGAAGAAAACTCGTCTGCGATTGTCGGAAACAGCCTGAACATGACGGAAAGCGGTATGATTATTTTTTCGGTAACATGCATTCTCTGCATTGCTGCGGTAAATTCGCTGACTGTAGTGGTGGAAACCACATATATTCCCATCATCACGCTTGGCATAAATCTCGTTAATATCCCCGTCGTTCCGAGCACAAGGAAATACAGTATTCCCGACAATCTATCGGCAAGCAAAATATTTATCGCATAAACCGCAGAATACACTACCGCATACAAAGCAGCCGAACGGAATTTTTTACTTAAAATCAGCAATACAAGAGGAACAGCACACAGGCAAGGGACAATGAACGGAAAGTAGCTGCTTGCAGCTCCGCCCAGTACAAAAACTGCCATTGTAATAAGTAAAAGCAGCTTTGTTCTTGGATCTAAAACCAGTCCTCGATTTCGAACATCCGCCTGTAAAATTCTATTGTTCATTAAACAATACCAGCTTTGATAAAGTGTTTTTTCACAGCGGCTTTACCAATCAATCCGCCCAAAATGCCGAATACAAAGCAGGCAACAAGCAGTACAGGACACATCCATGTCGGCATAAGTGCCGTTAGTGAATCAATATATTCCTGACCGTAATCCTGTCTGGTAGCAAAATAGCCCTCGATATCAAAAAACAGCGGAAGGAAATTACCCCAAATCCAAATGCAATATACGCCGTGGGTGAGAACTGCTTTTGAAGCACTGCTGTAATTACCGCTACGGTATATAAATTCGGCGATAAGTCCTGTTATTACACCGACTACCAGGGAATAATAGCCCATTCCTGTAAGCAACATAAGTAAACCCATAATAATACTCATAATCAGTATCATACCGAATTTCTTCACTTTTGTAAGAAAAAGCATAAACGGAATACCGAGAATAAGCGGACCTAACACCGATAGCAGCGGAATAAATATCGGAATATACCCGAGCATAGCTACCACCATAATGATAACGGCGCTTATTGCAGAATAAATGCCCACATTGATAAGATCTTTGCCCTTTAGCTTATTGTTTGTCTTAAACATAATTATCCTCCTAAAAGTTCGTTAGCAGTCGCTAACCAACCTGCAAAAAATATATGTTGAGAGCAATTCAACATAGCAAATCTAATTATATATGAAACGAAACAAATTGTCTGTCCCATTCGGAATTCATAGTCCCGATTGGACGGTTTTTAATTCTGAAATGTGCTTTAACGCAAATAGTTGCCCAATACCATAAGGTAATGAGCAACCGCCGTGCTAAAGAATTTAAACAAGTGCTATCTTTTTGTCTACACAAGTGCTGCTCCGAGTGCTTTACAGGAGGCAGTTGCTTCATCATCCGGTGCATCATTGCAAATAACGCTGTCGCAGGAAAGAATTGCACCGTCAGAAATGCAGGTTTCCTCCCAGTTGCGCATCCATTCGCCGTCACCCCAACCGTAAGAGCCGAACAGTGCAATTTTCTTGCCCTTAAGCTTTGCTTCACAAGAGCTGAACATAGGTTCAAACTCGCTTTCTTCCAATTGCTCGGCACCCATTGAGGGACAACCGAAAGCTATGGCGTCAAAACCATCCATCAGAGAATCCGAAAATTCCGCTGCTGTAAACATAACCGCCTCGGCTCCTTTTTCCTTTGCACCCTCGCATACGGCAGATGCCATTGCCTCCGTATTTCCGGTTCCGCTCCAATATACTACTGCTATTCTGCTCATGTTGTGTACCAACCTTTCTTAAAAAATTATATATCAAACGGCAACAGTAAGCCGTTCAATAGACCTTCCATTTGCAAACAGCGTGCAATAAACATCCGTACATTTTTTGTATTTTGCGAAAAGTTTCTTCGCAGTATCCTCATCCGAGTAAACCTTCCAACAACCGACACATTTGCAAGTGTCAGCTTTGTTTTCGATAAACCCGCATACATCCTCCGGAGGATAGCCGAGAAAAAGCCCGATTTCGTGTGGAAACTCTTCGCTTTCACTCAGTCTTTGAATTAACCTGACAATACAACGGTCCGGTGCGGTAAATTGATATCCTCGTTCTTCAAGTAACCGGCAGGCAATATCATTTTTTAAATCCTCTGATAGTTTGACAGGGCGGTATACATATATTAACGCACGATTATTCCTATAACGCAGAGGCAGAACCCGAAGCCCCTTTTTCACAAGGAGTCCGTTCAGCTTGCGCACTTCATCTTTCATGTTTTCGGTATTTTCAAAGGCACAGGTAAACATATTTCCTGTTTTGAGGCCTGCAAGTGTGGGTGAACAGTGCCTCACTAACATTTCTTCTGACATTTGTACCTCCGCCGATTAACAGCTTATTGTATGCTCTTCCAAAATGTTTTTAAGAGCATTTATGGAACTTGAATGAGAACGGGCAATCCGCACGTTTTGTCCCTTAGTTTCGTTTAATGCGCACCGTATCATTTTGTGTGAAACAGTACTTGTAAAAAGCACAAGCAAATCGGGACTACCGATGTCTTTGAGGCCTCCCGACATTTTAGGATACACCTTTGCTTTACATTTGTAATCTCTACATAGGTTTTTATATTGACGGATCATACATTCATTTCCGCCGACAATTACAACGCTCATTTAGAATCTCCTTTCATGCGGTTAGCGTTTGCTAACCATCGGTGAAAAGCAAACGCCTTACACGGCGTCTTCTTTTATTATTATATCTAAAAATCAGAGCCTTATCTGCTCCTAAAAGACTGAATAAGGCTCCATTTAGACAAAAATGCTCATTTTTTATTACGGCTTCGGTATTCGGTAGGTGTCATTCCTTTTACGGTCTTAAAGGCGTTTGCAAACTTACTGCCGTTATCGTAGCCGTGTTCACCTGAGATTTCAAGTATGGATTTGTCGGTGTATTCAAGCATATATGCAGCCGACTCCATTTTCTGCGTTCGGATATAGGAATAAAATGAAACGCCGTAAACTGCTTTGAATGCGGTTTTTATCTGCGTTCCCGAAACATGGAAATACTCAGATAACTGTTCAAGGGTAAAACGGTCATCCATATGCACGGTCAGATATTCGCTTATTTCTTTTGCAAGAGTTACCTGCGTGTCGGAAACAGCTCTTGTATCGTATTCGTCCTGCCTCAAGTCCATTGCACTTAGAAATAAAAGCAGTTCCAAGGTTTTGATTTTCAAGTAGCCGTTTTTGATTTTTTCGTCAACTGAGTAGATTTCAGAAAATATATGCTCAAAAGAAGGGTTGGAACGGGCAATAAAGCATTGTTTTGCTTTGCAGAACTTCTCTGCAAGTGATTTCGGTTCAACATTAACATCGTCTAAAAAGCAGGATAAGCATTTCGGTGCTCGGTCAACATCAATAAAAACGGATATGCCGTGATAATGTCCGATGGGGAAATAGGACGCTCCCTTTATATCTCCGGACTTTACAATGATAATATCGCCGGGAGTTATGTAGCAGAATTCGTCCTGCAGCTTGAACTCCATACGCCCTTCGCGGCAATGACATATTTCAATGACATTGCCGCTGAAAGTCACGGTATTTTCAATACTTTGAACATGTATACTGTTGTAAACCAGTTCTATCCCCGGAAAAACCTGATACAAATCCCTTTGAATACGACCTTCGCTCATCTCGGAAACTATGTTTTCTTCTTTATTTTTACATATATTTTTCTGACATTCTATTTTCATTTTTCGCTTTACTCTGCACCTTTCAGTGCCTCAACCATATCAATTTTCCTGTTCTTTCTTGATACTATTAGGCTAACTAAAACCGACATTCCCACAGTTAGAAGAATGCTCACAAGATAGGTGGAAATGTTTATTACCGTTTTCATTTCATATTCCGAGGCAAGTGCATGCATAAGGTAATCAAGAACAGCAGCACCCAGGGGAATACCGATTATCACACCTATAAGCGAAATCCAAAGATTTTGCCCTATAAGCAATGCTCCGATTTTTCTGTCCTTAAAACCTACCACTTTCAGCGTTGCCATTTCACGGTAACGCTCGGTATAACTCATCACTCCGAGATTGTAAAGCACAACCACTCCGAGCACAATGGCGGCAACGATGAAAATTAGAATCATCAGGTTCATAAGTTCCATCATACTGTCAAAGGAATCGATAATTGCCTGCTTGGATTGAACCGAAGCGATAGCGTTGTCGGAGGAAATATCCGCTTTTTCGGTTTCGGTATATATGGCGTTTACGGTATACGGCAATTCTATACTTTCTGCATATTCGGGAGAAATCACCATATTTTCCGATACGGAACGAATGACACCTGCAACTTTTAAGGTATAGGTTTTGTCCGAGCCGTATGGACTTACTTCAAAGGTATCGCCCTTAGACAGATCAAATTCCTCCGCCAAGCGCATACACAGATACACACCGTCATCATTTATTTCTACGAAATTATTGTTATCATCGGGAAAACGAACAAGCTCGCTCGGTGTGTGATAAATGTCGAGGGATACTGCTTTTTCCTCGATTTTAACCGCCACCGACGCACTGTAATCGCCCTCATATTTTTCTATCAGTTCATCGGTCTTTTCGGGGGATGCCTGCTCCGACAGATTGATTCGGGAACTGTAATGCAAAGCGTCCCCGTAGTACATATCCAAAAACGCATCCATAGTGTCGCCCATGCCAAGTGCCGCCACAACGATAAGAGCGCAACCGACAACACCGATAAGGGTCATCATTGTCCTTGATTTATGCCGCATACTGTCACGCAGATTCCACCGTGCCCCAAAGCCGAGCTTTTTCCAAAGTGCGGTTTTTTCAAGCAGTAATCGCTTCATCTTTTTTGGCGCGTAAGGGCGAAGGGCATCCGCCGCAGTGCCTTTCAGCATCAGCCTTACAGAGAGAAAACCGATAAGGGTTAAGAGAGCGAGAATTAAGATAAGTATAACAATGCAGAACCAAGGCAGGTAGAGCTTCCATTCGGGAATATCAATGTAGGTTGCCATCATACCGTTTGGATTAAGGACAAGCCAAGCCACGAAGTAACCAAGGGCTATTCCCAAAACCGTTCCTATAATTCCAATCATAAAGGCATAGGAGGTGTAATGGCGCAAAATCCTTTTGTCCTTAAAGCCGAGAGCCTTGAGAGTGCCTATTTGAGTTTTTTCTTTTGCGGCGACTCTGTGCATGGTAGTAACCATAGTCAGCACGGCAATCAGCAAAAACAGCACGGGAAGGATGCTACCCATAGTCTTTCCTTCCTCAATCTCACCCTGAGGTCCGGAATATGAAGCGGTTTCATCCTTTGTCAGTATCATAAGGGTTGTATCTAACGCTTCATCTGCTTTATCTGCAAACTCCTTTTTGGAAAGGCTTGAGATTACATTGATTTGAGGATAATAATCTAATCCTGCCGTCTCCTTATACATAACGGGAGAAATATAGGCAAAGCCGTGGGTATTGTAATCAGGCATTATCTGTGTTTCATCACGAACGCATACCATATGCTCGCCTGATTTTATAAGCCCTTTAACGGTTCCTGTGAATTCAATGTTTTTATATTCTAAGGTTATACTGTCACCAAGGTTAATTCCATTAGCATTAGCATATTTATCGGAAAGCCAAATTCCGTCAGTACTTGTTGCGTTGTAGCTTTCTCCGTCCATTAAAGCAAAGCCTGAAATCTCCGCATTTTCCGTCACGGTGAGAGATACCGTATCTCCGTCTTTTTCTTTCACATCAGCCTGAACAGACAGATAACGGGAAGCTTTGTCTACTCCGTCAAGAGAAGCAATACTGTCGGCATCTTCTTTCTGAAATCCGGCTTCGGAAATGATACGGAAATCTGCAAATCCGGTTTCCTCTAAAAAGCCGTTTGCATTCTTATCAATACTTACCCATTCCATATTGAAGCCGACAAAAATGCCGATTCCAAGGGCTATCATAATAATCATTGAGATAAACTGTGCCTTATATAACCCCATTGTTCTTAATAATTTGCGAAACAGCATATTACCACTCCACTTCATCGGCACTCATTGGGCTCGGTTGCTCCTCTAAAGAGCGTATTTTTCCGTTCTTCACCCGAATTACAACATCTGCCATTTTTGCAATATTTTGATTGTGAGTAACAATTACAATGGTTTTCCCGTAGCTTCTTGCCATAGACAGTAGGAGCTTTAATACCATAACTCCTGTTTCAGAATCAAGCGCTCCTGTTGGCTCATCGCAGAGAAGAATTTTAGGATTTTTAGCAAGTGCACGGGCAATAGATACTCTCTGCTGTTCACCTCCCGAAAGCTCGGACGGAAAGTTATTTAAATGGTCGGAAAGCCCTACCTCGGAAAGCATTTCTTCAGGAGACAGTGCATCCTTTGCTATTTCCTTAACAAGTGCCACATTTTCCTTTACCGTTAAAGTCGGAACAAGGTTATAGAACTGAAATACAAAACCGACCGTAGCGGCTCTGTATTCGGCGAGTTCATTATTTGATAGAGCAGAAATATCCTTTCCCTCTACATAAATCTTCCCGCTAGTGGGACTGTCAAGCCCTCCGAGCAGGTTAAGCAGTGTACTTTTTCCTGCACCGGAAGGTCCTAAAATTACGACAAATTTACCCTCGTCGAGCAAAAAATTCACGCCGTCAAGGGCTTTTAATTCATGATCACCGCTTTTATATACACGGCTGACATCTTTAAATTCAACAATCGGCATATATGTTTTCCTCCTGAAATATTTTAGCTTCATTTGCTTTATTTGTTATACTAAAGCATAGTTCTTCAAGACTATCCTCCGTCATTCCGGCAATCAAGGAGCAAACCGCTTCCGGCGCAATACAGTTCGGGGATATATATTTCGTCAATATTGTAAATACTGCATCGTAGTATTCTGAGTATTTTTCAGCCATTTGATTCCCTGCTTGCGTTAAATAAACGATACTGCGAGGTTGTTTATCTACAAGCTTTATTTCGGACAATACGCAAAGCATATTACAAACACTCGGCTTGCTTATGCCGAGTTCTTCAGCCAAAGTGACGCTTCGTACTCCTAAATCCGAGGCGGCAAGTTTTTTCAAAACGAGCAAATACCGTATATGGGAGGCAGATAGTTTGTTTGCATTTGTATTAGCCATCGCTAACCTCCGTAAAAAA
>Ga0129308_1002419_pt1 | contig 15889 bp, 10 predicted proteins | sample L827metagenome_FD_94440 | JGI IMG/M metagenome (GOLD analysis project Ga0129308, IMG submission 94440) | Ring-tailed lemur group fecal microbial communities from Wisconsin, USA - L827 metagenome | ecosystem: Host-associated > Mammals > Digestive system > Large intestine > Fecal | place: USA...
AAGAAGTTGATGGATAAGGGATATAAGTTATTTATGCAGCCAGTAGGTTCTGCTAATTATGCAGATAGAGATTTGTTAGATTTAATCGAAAAAATCAATTTTTTAAAGCCATATGCATTCTATCTGGTAGATACATTGGGAGTTTTATATCAAAATGATGTAAAGAGAAAATTATATTTAATTGATAGTAATCTAGATAAAAAAATTGCGCTTGGGCTTCATTCTCACAATAATGTTCAGATGTCATTTGCAAATGCACAGGATATGATTTCATTTCCAACATCAAGAGAGATTATTATTGATACTTCTATTTTTGGTATGGGACGTGGTGCAGGAAATCTCTGTACAGAACTTTTGACAGACTATTTGAATGTGAGATATGAATGTAATTATGATGTTTTGCCTATTCTTGAGAGTATAGATGAGAGATTGATGCCGATTTATACGAAAACACCTTGGGGTTATTCTGTGGCGTATTTCTTGGCCTCTAGTAAGGGATGCCATCCAAATTATGCGTCTCATTTATTGGCAAAACAGACAATATCAGTTCCAAATATTGCATCGTTACTTGACCAGATTCTGCAGGAGAAGAGATTGATTTTTGATCGTAAATATATTGAGGATATGTATCAACAATATCAGATTAACTTAATCAATGATATAGATGTAGTAAATGAGCTTAGAGAGAATTTTAGGAATAGAGAGATTTTAGTTCTTGCTCCTGGAAATACAATTCAGACTCATCGAGAGGAAATAAATGCATATATTAAAGAACAAAATCCATATATTATTTCTGTAAACTTCATTCCAGAAGAGTATGATGTAGATTTAGTATTTGTCAGCAGTAGACGGCGTTATCAACAGATAAAAAAATATTGTTCTTTAAAGAAGATGATTTTTACATCTAATATACACAATATACCAGAAAATGGAAAAGTTGTAAATTATTCAGATTTGCTTAACTCTTCTATTGATGCTAGTGATAGTGCGGGTATGATGCTTATGAAATTATTAGTGAAGACAGGTGTGAGAAAGGTTGATCTTGCAGGTTTTGATGGTTTCTATGGTAACTCTGTTTTGAATTATTATAGAAAAGATTTGATTGGTTCTACAGACCCAGAAGAGTTATCAAATAAGCAAAAAGGTATTGAAGAGCAGTTTAAAAAGCGTGCACAGGATATGCAGATTAACTTTATTACACCAACTTCTTATGTAATTACAAAAGAAATTAATAAATAATTGCAAATAAACGGTGAGACAAATAGATTGTAAAATGTATATAGATGGATTTAAGAATAATTGTTTTCAACTTATATCATGGTAAGTGCTACAAAAAAAGGCGTATCGAAAAGTGCCTTTTTTTGTATTAGCCAGACAACAATGTTTGAAATAGGAAGCTCGGTAACTTGTTGCCGAGTAGTTCGCTTTTAGTTCTCTCTCCCTGCTTGCTAAAGCAGTACACCTATGATATTATATTCACCGAACAGAGCGCCCGACATTTCAGTCGGTCATACTTGCGGGTGTTTATGATGTAAAAAATATTAAGAGAAAGATTTGACCAGAGGAAGAACATGATAAAACAAATAGTCCTTGGAATATTGCAACTGATTTTAAGGTAAATATGAGTTTCACGGCAAAGGATATTGCGGGCATGCTTTGTGATTATGAGAAGGATGAACATACAGGTATGGATGTTGAGATGATATCAAAACTTATTTTTGACTATACATCTGGATATCCGTTTTTAGTATCGCGTATTTGCAAGATTATGGATGAGGAGGTTAATCTATGATTTATATTACAGGTGATTGTCACGGAGAATACGGCCGTTTTAACACAAAAACTTTTCCTGAACAAAAACAGATGACAAAAGAGGATTATATTATTATTTGTGGGGATTTCGGGTATTGGGATGAGTCCAGGGAGCAAGAGTATTGGCTCGAATGGCTTGAAGCAAAGCCTTTTACCACATTATGGATAGATGGAAATCATGAGAATTTTGATTTACTAAAGAAGAAAGAAATTATAGAGTGGCATGGAGGAAATGTGCAGGCTATAAGACCCAGTGTTATTCACCTTATGAGAGGTCAGGTTTATGAGCTTGAAGGACTTTGCATATTTACATTTGGTGGAGCCAAAAGCCATGATATTTCTGGAGGTATTTTGGAAAAATCAGATCCTAATTTTAAGAGAAAGAAAAAAGAGTTAGATAGAAGACGTCGTCTATATCGTATTAATCATGAGAGTTGGTGGGAGGAGGAGCTGCCTTCCGAGGAGGAACTTGAGGAAGGAAGGCGTAATCTAAAAAGATATGATTGGAAGGTTGATTATATTCTCAGTCATTGTTGTGCCAGCAGTACACAGGCATTATTTTCAGAGGGAAGGTTTGAGTCGGATAGATTGACGGATTATTTAGAGGAGATTAGGCAAAGCTGCGAGTTTAAGAAATGGTTTTTTGGACATTACCATGAAAATCGAGATTTGAATGATAGAGAAATTATGTTGTATGAACGAGTGATGAGAATTCATTAATATTATTTGAAAAGTCGAAAAGTTTTGTGCAGGTATGCTTAAAAATGGCAAATTATTTTATATGTCAAAGACATTTGTTTTTATATAAAATCTTAGCATAATCTACGGGATGTCGTAAAATAAATTTAATATTTTGCGATATCTCTTTTTTATATAATTTTTATCAAGGTACCTTGACAATTTTTCATAATAATATTATAATCATAAGGTACCTTGATAATTAGCAGGAGGGAAGAGAAATGGAAAAGTATAGAGAAAAAGAAATAAATAAGGAGCAGCGAATGCAGCAGTATCATACTGCGGATGTTAATGATAAACTGATTATCAATTTAAGGGATTTAGGACATATAATGCGCTTACAATATGAAGGCAAGGCAAGTCAAAAGAGAATTTTGATTATTTTAAATGAGATTGGAAGTATTACACAGCAACAACTGACAAAACGTCTTGGTATACAACCAGGATCGGCAAGTGAAGTTATTAAAAAATTGGAAAATGCAGGGCTAATTATGCGAACACAAAATTTAATTGACCGTAGAACAGTAGATATTCAGCTGACAGATAGAGGTAAGGCAGTTGCGTTGGAAGCGAAGGAGCAGCGCAAGAGGCGACATAAAGAAATGTTTTCTTGTCTGACGGAAGAGGAAAAACAAGAGATGTTAATATTGATGGAAAAGGTTTACGCTAATTGGGATTCTCTTTATCGGTAATTTGAAACAGGAAAGTAGGTGAGGCGTTTATTTATGTGGAAATATATAAAACGGTATCTTCCTTTTGCAATTTTTGCAGGACTGTTTATGGTCGGTGAGGTATTGATGGATTTGATTCAGCCAGGATTAATGAGTCGCATTGTGGATGATGGTGTTCTTGGGCTGAATAATAAAGGTATTGGTGATTTGAATTTAATTTGGGAAATGGGAATTAAGATGATTGGTCTAGTTTTGTTTGGTGGACTTTGCGGTTCACTTAATAATGTATTTGTACATTTATCTGGACAGAATATCGGAAATGAGATTCGAAAAGATTGTTTTCGCAATATTATGACCTTTTCTTTTCCACAGCTTGATACATTTGGAACGGGTTCTCTTGTGACGAGAGTGACAAATGACATTACGCAGGTGCAAAATTTTGTATCGCAGTTTGTCAGAGGAATGATTCGCACATCACTGTTGATGTTTGGCAGTATGTACTGTATGTTTCGGCTAAATCGGGATTTTGGATGGATTGTTTTATGCGCATTTCCATTTATTGTTGGTTGTCTGGTATTTTGTCTGTTAAAAGCAAATCCACTTTTTTCTAAACTACAGGTGCAGTTGGATCGTATTAACGAGATTATGCAGGAGGATGTATCAGGTATTCGAACAATTAAAGCGTGTGTGCGTGAAATGTACGAAAAGTTGCGTTTTGAGAAGGCGAATGATGAGTTGATTAAAACACAGCTTGAGGTTTTGGTAATTTTTGCTTTTATGAATCCTGTTATTAATGCATTGATGTATCTTGTTGTTGCTATCATTTTGCTTATTGGTTCTTTTGAAATTCATAGCGGAGCGACACCAGGAAATATTATGGCAGCAATTACTTATACAACTCAATTGCTTAACGGTATTTTGATGTTAGTTATGTTATTTCAGAATATTTCTAGAGGTATTGCCTCTTGGAAACGTGTGAAACAAGTGTTGTACAGTGATTTAGAGCTTGTGGATGGAAGTTTTTTTGGAAAAACCGAGCAGCAAGGAGAAATTGAATTTCGTGATGTATCTTTTGCCTATCCTGGAAGTAATCATATTATTCTTGACAAGGTTAATTTAAAAATACAAAAGGGAGAGACAGTAGCGATTATGGGGGCGACTGGCTGTGGTAAGACTACGCTTGTCAATTTAATTCCACGTTTTTATGATGTCACAAAGGGAGCTATTTTGGTAGATGGGATTGATGTGCGGGAATATAAACAAAGAGTGTTGCGGGAGAAAGTGTCGATTGCTCTTCAAAAGAGTGAATTGTTTAGTACATCTATAAAAGAAAATATTGCATGGGGTGTACAAGATGCGACAGAAGATGAGATAAAAGCGGCGGCTATTGCTGCCCAAGCGGATGATTTTATTTGTTCAACTTCAGATGGCTATAATACTATTGTTGCAGAGCGAGGTATGAGTTTGTCTGGAGGACAAAAACAGAGAATCTTGATTGCGAGAGCTATTTTAAAACGAGCTGAGATATTGATTTTGGATGATTCTACGAGTGCTCTTGATTTAAAAACGGAGGCGAATTTATATAAAGCTTTGCGGGAGTCAAAGCTGGAAACGACTAAAATTATTATTGCCCAGAGAATTGCTTCTGTGCGTCAAGCCGATAGAATTATTGTCTTGGAAAATGGGAAAATTTTATCTTGTGGTTCCCATGAAGAGTTAATGGAGTCGTGTGCGGTCTATAAGGATATTTATTATTCTCAGATTGGAGAGGAGAGCGAAAGCAATGAGAGAAGGAAATGATACTAAATTAGCAAAACGTAGTATTCCGGGAATGAACAGATATGATCGTTTTACACAAGTACAATATGCAGATAATATTAATGCCACTTTAAAACGCATTGCCATATATTTTGCTCATGAAAAAGTAATAGTGGTGGGGATGCTTACTGTCGTTATTTTTGGAACTCTCTGTGGTGTGTATGCTCCGGCATTGCAAAGCAATGTTATTGATATTATTGCAGGGAAAAAGGCAGGGAATTTCATTTATACTTTAATTTCTATGTTGCTTGTTTATCTATTTTACAGTGGCAGTCAGCTTTTACAGGGATTGCTTAATGCTAAGCTTAGTCAGCGTATTGTCAAACGAATGAGGGAGGAATTATTTGGAAAAATTGTGGATCTTCCAATTCAGTATCTTGACACTCATTCTCATGGTGATGTTATGAGCCGGATGACGAATGATATTGAGAATATTTCTACTACAGTCTCACAATCTTTGCCCTCTCTTTTTTCAGGAGTGTTGACTATTATTGGGACTATGTCGATTATGTTGTGGTACTGTTGGCAGCTTGCCATACTTAGTTTTGCAACAGTTTTCTTAACTTTGCTGGCGACAAAAATTCTCTCAAAAAATGTGCGTAAGTTTTCTCGGAAGCGACAGATGCTGCTTGGACAGCTTAATGGAACGGTGGAAGAAATGGTTTCTGGCTATCGCAGTGTTGTCGCTTATAATCGTCAAAATATTATTACGGAGCAATTTTGTGATACGGCAGATTCGTTAACGAAGGCCGGTATTAAGACGGATATTTTTAGCGGTGTTATGGGACCGATTATGAATTGTATTGGTAATATTGGATTTGTAATCATTGCCGCTTTTGGAGGATATTTTTCTATAAATGGTTTCATTTCCGTCGGTATTATATCGGCTTTTATTGTTTATGCCAAGCAATTTAGCCGTCCAATCAATGAAATCGCGCAGATTTATGGACAGTTACAAACAGCAATTGCTGGTGCGGAACGTGTGTTTAGCATTTTGGATGAAGTAAATGAAGATAAGAACGGTGAAAAGCTCGCAGAGGAAGATAATGCAACGGTTCGATTCCAAAATGTGCAGTTTTCTTATGAAAAGGGATGTCCAATTATTCATAATTTTACTTTAACTATACCTTCAGGTAAGAAAGTGGCACTTGTTGGTGCGACAGGAAGTGGTAAGACTACGATTGTCAATTTACTTATGCGTTTTTATGATATTGACAGCGGGGAAATTTTCATTAACAAACAAAATATTCGGGATATTTCAAGGGATAGTCTTCGTCAAAATATCGCCATTGTCTTACAAGATACGGTTTTATTTTTTGATACAATTCGAAATAACTTAAAATATGGAAATGAAAATGCTACGGAGGAAGAGATAGAAAAAGCGGTGGATATGAGCCTGTGTAAAGATATAATTTCATTGCTTCCCCAAGGATATGACACGGTGCTGAATGGCTCTGGGGATAATATTAGCCAGGGACAGCGTCAATTACTCGCTATCGCTCGCGCTTTTGTCGCAGATCCTAAGATTTTGATTCTCGATGAAGCGACGTCTAATGTAGATACCCGCACGGAAAAGATAATTCAAGACGCGATGCAGTTAGTGATGCAAAATCGTACTAGTATTGTCATTGCTCATCGTCTATCTACGATTCAAGATTCTGATTTTATTGTAGTGATGGATCAAGGAAAAATTGTGGAGAGCGGAAATCATGATACGCTACTTAATAAAAAGGGAAAATATTATGAGTTGTATATAACGCAGTATGCTGGATTTGCGACTTAATAAAAAAATTTTGTCAAAAAAAGGCTTTTCTTTTTTTCTATTTGTGTTAAAATATCATAGAGAAAAGTTAGTAAAGGCAAACGTATATAATATAAATTGTTTGTTAGCAAACTTTAGTACATATTTAGTAGAACGAAAGAAAAGGACAAAATCAATAGGTTTACTAATTGAGAGGCGATATTTTCTTTTAATACAGAGAAAAATTTCTATAAACTAAAAATATTATATTAAAGCAAAACGACAATAAAGGTAGCTTATTCAATGTCCGCGAATAAGTTACCTTTATTATCGTTTTTTAAATAAATTTCTAGATAAGAAATATTTTGCAAAGTTTTATTAGAAATTAATCAGGCAATAAATTGGAATATTTAATATATATATATTGGTTTAGAAAGGATAATAAAAAATGGACAAAAAAATACTTCACGTTGGCATCGATGTGGGGTCAACGACGACCAAAATTGTAGTAGTAGATAAAGAAAAAAATGTACAAAATCTTTCTCGCACCCAAAATGAAAATCAGAGCAAAAAAAATATGCAGATGCAGGATGAAATTTTATATTCTAATTATGAGAGGCATAATGCAGATCAGGTAAAAAGTGTTTATATGGCTCTAAAAAAGCTAAAAGATAAATTTAAAAATACAGTGTCTGAGGTACATCTTGCTCTTACTGGCTCTGGCTCTAAAATTTTGGCTGAGCTTCTTGGAATTTCTTATGTTCAGGAGGTAGTAGCGAATTCAATCGCGCTTCGCAGGCAATACAAGGAAGTGGGAACTGCGATTGAGCTTGGTGGTCAGGACGCCAAAATTATTTTTTTTGGCAAGGATGAAAAAACAGGGGATTTGAATGTGGCAGATATGCGAATGAATGGAAGCTGTGCTGGTGGAACAGGAGCATTTATCGATGAGGTCGCCTCTATTTTGCGTGTTCCGATTGAGCAGTTTCATGAGCTTGCAAAGAAGGGAGACTCTGTCTATGATATATCAGGTCGATGCGGAGTGTACGCAAAGACGGATATTCAACCTCTCTTAAATCAGGGTGTCTCTAAAGAAAACCTTGCATTATCTACCTTTCACGCTATCGCAAAGCAGACAATCGGTGGATTGGCGCAGGGACTTGACATTAAAAATCCAGTTGCGTTTGAGGGTGGACCTCTTACGTTCAATCCGAGATTAATTCAAGTTTTTTGCGAGAGATTACATTTAGAAAAAGAGGATATTATTTTGCCAGAGCATCCAGAAATTATGGTGGCATACGGAGCAGCGCTTTCTTTAAGTGAAATGTATGAAAAGGATGACACGAGAATTGATATAGATGAATTGATGGAAAAATTGGAGGATGATTCAATGAAGCATCGAGCTTCTGAAAATGGACAGGGAAAATTATATTTTGAGTCCGAAGAGGAAAGAAAGCGGTTTTTAGAGACTCATGCTTTACCAAAATGGAAACCTAAAAATTTAGTAAAAGGTGAGAAGGTGAGAGCTTATCTTGGAATTGACTGTGGAAGTACAACGACGAAGTTTGTTCTTATGGATGAGCAGGAAAATATTTTGGATTCTTTTTATGCCTCCAACGAGGGAGAACCCTTAAATATCGCGAAGAAGGCACTTCTTACTATGTATCGCCGTTATAAGGAGGCGGGAGTTGAGCTTGAGATTATTGCAGTTGGCACGACAGGGTACGGAGAAATGCTCTTTGCCAAGGCATTTTCGGCAGAATGCCATGTTGTTGAGACGGTGGCACATGCGAAAGCAGCGAATAAATATGTTCCTGACGCTAGCTTTATTTTAGACATCGGTGGTCAGGATATGAAAGCTATTTGGCTTGAAAATGGCATTATTACGAATATTGTTGTAAATGAGGCTTGTTCTTCGGGATGTGGCTCTTTCCTAGAAAATTTTGCCTCCTCCTTGCATATTCCCGTAAAGGAGATTGCGAAATCTGCGTTTGCCTCTGAGAATCCAGCAGTGCTTGGAAGTCGTTGTACGGTATTTATGAATAGCAGCATTGTCACAGAGCAGAGAAATGGAAAGTTGCCAGAGGATATTATGGCGGGGCTTTGTCGCTCTATTATAGAAAACGTATTTACGAAGGTTATTCGTATCTCAAATTTAAAGACACTTGGAGATAAAATTGTAGTGCAAGGTGGAACTTTTCAAAATGATGCTGTGCTAAGGGCTCTTGAACAGTATATCGGAAAAGAAGTAACAAGAGCTCCTTATCCGGGAATTATGGGTGCCATCGGTGCAGCTCTTATCACAAAAGAGCGAGTGCAAGAAAAAATGAAAAAAGACGGGAAATTTGAGAAGACATTTCTCGGATTGGAGAAGATGGATACATTTTCTTATACACAGGAGTCAAACTCTATCTGTCCATTTTGTACAAACCACTGTAAAAGAACGATTGTCACATTTTCTAATGGAAATTCATGGGTGACAAATAACCGCTGTGAGAGAGGAGAAATTATTGGCAATCCAAAGGATCAAGCGGTGAGAGAAAAGGTAAAGCAAAAGACGAAAAAGAAAGATGCGATTCCAAATTTATACAAAATTCGTGAGCAGCTTTTATTTAGAAAATATCCGTGTAAACCACTTTTGGATAGTCAAAATACCGTGATTGGAATTCCGAGGGTATTGTCATTTTGGGATAATATGCCATTTTGGCAGACATTTTTTATGAGTCTTGGATTTGAGGTGAAAATTTCTGATGAGAGTTCCCGAAAAATATACGAAAATGGTCTCTCTGCAGTTACTTCCGATACAGTTTGTTTCCCAGCGAAGCTCGTGCATGGGCATATTAGAAACTTGATTGAGAAAAAAGTAGACCGTATTTTTATGCCGTCTATCACGGTTATAAAATCAGAAAATCAGGAGAAGACGAGTGAATCCATGTGTGCCATTGTGAAGGGGTATCCGATTGTGATTCGCAACTCAGATAATCCAAAAAAGAGATGGAATGTACCGTTTGATGCTCCACTTTTCCACTGGTATACGGATAGAGATAGAAATGAACAGCTTACAAAATATATGGAGGAGACATTTGGAATCTCGAAAAAGGTTGTTTTACAGGCAATTGCAGCCGGAGATAAGGCGCAGAAGGCATTTAAAAGCCAGCTAAAAAAAGAGGGAGAGAAGATTATCGATATGGTAAAACGAGAGGGAAAATATGCGGTTATTCTTGCCTCTCGTCCTTATCAAAACGATGCGCTAGTCAACCACGACTTGCCAGATATCTTTTTGTCAATGGGAATCCCTGTCTTGACAGCTGACTCTGTGCCAGGTATTGAGGAAATTGACTTGGGAGATAGTACGTTAGATATTGTCAATAATTATCATGCGAGAATGTTATCTTCTGCGATTATGGCGGCACAGACAGAATATTTAGAGTATGTGCAGATAGTAAGTTTTGGATGTGGACATGATGCTTATTTATCTGATGAGATTATAAGATTGATGAAGGAGATTTCGGGAAAGACGCCGCTTATTTTAAAGCTGGATGAGAGCGATATTAAAGGACCATTGCAGATTCGCGTGCGCTCTTTTATTGAGACACTTTCTATGCGGAAAAAGCAGGGAAATGTTTTAGAGATTCATGATTTAGAGGATCCATATAAAGTGAAGTTTACAAAACAAGATGTAAAAGAACGGGTTGTCCTTGTACCGAACACTTCTCATGCGTTTTCTAGAATTATGAGTGCGGCCATGGAGGCGCAGCATTTAAAGACGATTCCGTTGGAGATTGGACGAGAGGAGGCAATTCGTCTTGGAAAAGAGTATGTACATAATGATATTTGTTTTCCAGCACAGATTGTAATCGGGGAGGCATTGGCGGCGCTAAAAAGTGGAAAATACGATCCAGATTGCACGGCGATTGCTATGGGAAAATATGTCGGTGACTGTCGATTGACTCATTACGGCAAACTTCTTAGGAAGGCTTTGGATGATGCGGGATTTCCACAGGTGCCGATTTTGACAAATGACGATATCGATATCCATAATATGCATCCGGGATTTAAAATGAATCTCGCCTCCTCGATTCGCATTGCCTTTGCTCTTCCGATGATTGATGTGATGGAGGAGCTTCTTAGAAAGATTCGTCCTTATGAATTAAATGCGGGAGCTGCAAATAAGGCGTTTGAGAGAGGGATGGATTATATTGTAGAGGGATTGGCAAAAAACGGAGTACAAGGAGCGAAAAGGGGATTTCAGCGCGCCATTCGCCTTATGAAAAAGATTCCATATGATAAAACGAATAAAAGACCAACGGTCTTGATTGTCGGAGAGTATTTGCTTAATTTTCATCCTGGAGCAAACCACGATATAGAGGAATATTTGGAAAAAAATGGGTTTGAGATTATTGAGGCTCGTATGACAGACGTTATTCGAAAGACCTATTTTTATAAGGCAGCGCAAAATAAGGAGTATCATCTACATAAGCCTCTTGGGGAAAAAGCATGGTATTATGCGACAAATGTATTTTTCGATGCGGCACATGATTTGACAGATAAAATCGCCAGGGAACATCCACTCTATGAGCCAGCTTGTCGAATGGATGATTTGGTTAAGGATAGTGATTCGATTATTCATCATACATTTGATACTGGCGAGGGTGTGCTCATTCCAGCAGAGATTATCCATCACGCGAAGCATGGATGTAAAGCGTTTGTTATTTTACAGCCATTTGGCTGTCTTCCTAATCATGTAGTTGGTAGAGGCATTGCGAAGAAGCTTAAGGAAATGTATCCAGATGTCCAGATTCTTCCGCTTGATTATGACCCAGATGTGAGTTTTGCGAATATTGAAAATCGACTTCAGATGCTGATTATGAATGCGAAAAAATAGGTATATGCTTATTTTAGGAATTTGGTGTATTTTTGATATATTTCTCAATTTGCTTGAGATGTATATGATACGAACGATAAAATATGAATACTTCAATTTGAAATAAATAAAAATAGAATGGATTGCTTGAAATACCAAGCATATCCATTCTATTTTTTATAAAATTTAGATTTAAAAGAAGAATAAAATTGGAGTTAGTAGGAGATGCTGATATAGAAAAAATTATTGAATAATTTTATCCATAACACAATCAATAATAGTAATTATTATCATTTAAACTATGGACATTTTGAATGAGGTTATGGTAGACTAACTACAGTTAGAATATCTAACTAAAAAGAAAAATTAGGAGGTATATAAAATGTCATATATTAATAAAGAGGTTGTAGATTTTTCCGTACAGGCATTTGTAGACAATGAATTTAAGAAGGTTACAAAAGAAGATATCCTTGGAAAGTGGAGTGTATTTTTCTTCTACCCAGCAGATTTTACATTTGTTTGCCCAACAGAGTTAGAGGACTTGGCAAATAAATACGAAGAATTTAAAAATATTGGCTGCGAGATTTATAGTGTATCTTGTGACACTCATTTCGTACACAAGGCATGGCATGATGCGTCCAAGACAATTCAGAAAATTAAATATCCAATGCTTGCAGATCCAACAGGTGTACTTGCAAGAGGCTTTGATGTTATGATTGAGGAAGATGGACTTGCAGAGCGCGGAAGTTTTATCGTAAATCCTGAGGGAAAAATTGTAGCATATGAAGTTATCGCTGGAAATGTAGGAAGAAATGCTGACGAGCTTTTTAGAAGAGTACAGGCATCCCAGTTCGTTGCAGCTCACGGTGACCAAGTTTGCCCAGCAAAATGGCAGCCAGGTGCTGAAACTTTAAAACCTAGCTTAGATTTAGTTGGATTATTGTAGGATAGAAGGAATAGTTCGTACAATTTTTTCGCAGAAGTTCTATAGATATACTGCGTAGGGGAAGCTTTTACGCTTTTTCTGCGCAGTTTTATTATGAAAGTTCCAAAAGCGATTATGAAACAAAATGCGCTTGCATGGAATGATGATATATTATGGTAAAAAAGGAGGTTAAAATAGATGGATAAAAATTTATATGATGTTGTCATTGTCGGTGCTGGTCCAGCGGGTTTATCTGCTGCGATTTATATGGCAAGAGCAAAGTATAGAGTACTTGTATTGGAAAAGGCTGGAATTGGAGGACAAATCACAATTACATCTGAGATTGTAAATTATCCTGGTGTGGAGCTTACAAGTGGAAAAGAATTGACAGAAAAAATGCGCGTGCAGGCAGAAAGTTTTGGAGCAGAATTTGTCCTGGCAGAAGTAATGGATATGGAGCTTGGCGAGGATATTAAAGTTTTGCATACGACAAGAGGAGATTATAAGGCACTTGGAGTAATCTTAGCTCCTGGAGCAAATCCAAGAAAACTGGGCTTTAAAGGAGAAAAACAATTCCAGGGACGCGGTGTCGCTTACTGTGCAACCTGTGACGGAGAGTTCTTTACAGGAAAGGAAGTATTTGTTATCGGAGGTGGATTTGCAGCAGTGGAGGAGAGTATTTTCCTCACAAAATATGCGAGCAAGATAACAATCGTTGTGAGAGAAGAAGATTTCACTTGTGCAGCGACAATTGTAGATAAGTTAAAAAATTATGATAAAATTAAGGTTGTATTTGAGACAGAATTAGTAGAGGTAGGAGGGGAACCTTCTCTGAAATACGCCAAATTTATTGATAATAAAAAGAAAGAGACATGGGAATACCATACAGATGATACTTTTGGTATATTTGTATTTGCAGGTTATGTTCCAAACACAGGTTGGATTGGCAATCATATTGAGTTAAACCCACAGGGGTATATTATTACCGACGCAAATAAGAAGACAAATATTGAGGGTGTCTATGCAGCTGGTGATGTTTGTGTGAAAAATTTAAGACAGGTTGTAACTGCCGTGGCGGATGGAGCAATTGCAGCTACTTCTCTAGAAAAAACGGTATCAGAAAAGCATGACAGACTTCAGATTCCAGATTTATATATGGCTAAAGAAAAAGTTCCAAGCCCAGCGAAAGAAAAGAATGAGAAAATACAATCCAAAAAGGCTACAAGCAGCAATAGCTTTATCGATGACACAATTCGTAATCAGTTAAGTGGAGTATTTGCTAAATTTTCTTCTAAAGTTACAGTTCAAGCATGGCTTGATGATAGCAATCTAGCAGCTGAGATGAGAGGATTTTTAGGGGAATTTACTGATATGACAGATAAAGTGACATGGAAGCAGGGCGAGGGAAATCCGCCAGAAGAAATGATTTATCCAGCGATGGAAATTTTATACGAAAACGGCGAGAGCAGTGGACTTGTATTCCATGGAGTTCCAGGTGGTCATGAGTTTAATTCCTTTGTTATTGCATTGTATAATGTGGCAGGTCCGGGACAGGGAATTGACGAGGTGACCAAAAAAGAAATCGCTGCAATTAGTGAGAAGGTAAATATAAAGATATTAGTTTCATTATCCTGTACGATGTGCCCAGAGACAGTTATGTCCAGCCAAAAGATTGCATCACTCAATGAAAATGTGACAGCAGAAATGTTTGACTTGACACATTTCCCAGCGCTAAAAACAAAGTATAATGTGATGAGTGTTCCTTGTATTGTTGTTAATGATGAAAAAATATCTTTTGGTAAGAAGAATATTCAAGATATGATGGAAATAATAAAAAATTAGTAATATTTAGTTTTGAATAAATTCTGAAATTGTAAAGAGAGATATATACCAAAGAATATAAAAAAGAGAGAAATCTTTCTTATTGTTTTTTTAGATTTCTCTCTTCTTTTATATTAAGAATACAGTATATCTAATCTATTTTTTATTCCACAATCCATGAATATTACAGTAAGCTAAAACTTCCTCAAGCTCGTCTCCATCTGCAAGTGCAAATGTAGCCTTTGGTTCCTCATTTGGATGCAAAAATTTTATTTGTCCTCCCTGTTTTGTGCTGATAGCAATCCACTCAATATAATGATTTTCTACCATCGGATGCTCCACTTCACCGACTACAACATCTACGGTATTTCCGTTTACTTTATAGACAGGGATATGCTTTTCTGTCGCTGCCTCGGTTGTTCCTGGAATCAATTCTTCCATCGCTTCTCCGCAGCATGATATCACAGGCTTTGCATCTTTCACAACAGCTAACATTTTTCCACATCTTTTACAAAAAATAAATTTCGCCTTCATAAGTCGTTCTCCTTTTTTCTTCTTAATTTTATAGCTTACGAATGTTTTAAATCCACTTCACTACTTGCTTGCAACTAAATTATTGCTTTATAGCATCATTCGTTTAAATAATTTTAAAAGAAAAAGCGATTAGTGAACTGTCTAGATATTTTCTATACAATTTATCGACTATCGCTTTTTCTTTATCATTATAGTAACCATTTCTTTATAAAATTATACTTGCGAGCATACTAGATTCTATTCGATGCAGGTAAAAATAACTTCTCTGTTTCATAGAATATGATATTTAGTAAAATCTAAATTTATACAGAATATTTAAAAATGTATATATATACAAAAAAATAATTAAGATAGCAGTGAAAAACAAGTTAAAATTATTTGGAAATATCAATTTAAAGACACTAAATTATAAAAAATGAATAAATAAGTTGTGTTTCATTCAAAAATAGTTTATAATATTCTATAATTTGATGTTAAGGAGGGATATTATGAAGGATGGAAACAAGAAAAGTGGCGGTGTCCTACTTGCGGCGGCGTTCCTGATGGGAACATCTGCGATTGGACCTGGCTTTCTTACACAGACGGCGACCTTTACGGATTCATTTGGATCTAGCTTTGGATTTGTTATTTTAATAACAATCATTTTGGCAGCTATCGCTCAGCTAAATATTTGGCGTGTACTCTGTGTGACCGGACTTCGCGGACAAGAGGTGGCGAATAAAGTACTTCCAGGACTTGGATATTTCGTTTCATTTATGATTGTCCTTGGAGGATTAGTATTTAATATTGGCAATGTAGGTGGAGGGGCATTAGGTCTTAATACACTTCTTGGAGTACCTACAAAAGTTGGATATGTAATTGCGGGAGCAATTGCTATTTTAGTATTTCTGTTAAAGAATGCGAAAGCAGCGATGGACACTTTGACAAAAGTTCTCGGTGGTCTCAGGATTATTGTAATTTTTATT
>Ga0129308_1002424_pt1 | contig 15872 bp, 15 predicted proteins | sample L827metagenome_FD_94440 | JGI IMG/M metagenome (GOLD analysis project Ga0129308, IMG submission 94440) | Ring-tailed lemur group fecal microbial communities from Wisconsin, USA - L827 metagenome | ecosystem: Host-associated > Mammals > Digestive system > Large intestine > Fecal | place: USA...
CCGGATGCCTTTGCGCGTACCTTGTCTGAGCATCCCGCCGCCTGAGTGTGATACGACAAGATATCCTGCGTTTCTTTCTGTTTTTTCTTCATTTTTACTGTCCACGAAACCGGGAAGGGCACACGGCCAGCTCTTTGAGCCGCGCCAGGTCGGCATAGTCCCTCGAATAGGTATTGTCCGTACAAGTTTCCCGCACTTTCTGCAGCGTATCGATGACGATCAGCGACACCCTCCCGTGTTCCCGGACGAAGGTTTCGATCTGTCCGGCCAATCCATCCGCCAGAGTTCCCGCATGTGTGGCCAGATACAAGTTTTCCGATGGATCCTCTGTGATGTCCAGCAGCCTGTCCTGCAGCCTGTGATAGCTGTCTTCCAAGCACAGATAGAGCACCGTCCCCTGCTGTGTCGGATGTCCCCAGACCTTTTCTCCGCCTGCCACCTGCTGGCACAGCCACAGTGCCAGCCAGCTCTTTCCTGTCTTTGGCGCTCCCGCCAGGATGTGCAGGCCCTGCACCAGCAGGTCTTTCACCGCGTACCCCGGTGGGTCCAATACCGCATCCGCCAATGTGCGGGCGTCGACCGTTCTTAGCCTACCGGCCATCAATACCTCCTGGGGTTCCTGTTTGTTTGTGCATAGCATTCTCCTTCCGGTTGATTTTCTCATCCCTGTCGGGTACACTCATTCTAGCAAGAGATCTTCCCGTCCGCAATACTTTCAAAGAAAGACGGGGACATTAAAAAAGTGCATCGGGGACAGGTGGTCAGATGGAAACAAAACGGCTCATTGAAACAGAAAACAGCATCCAGGAATTTACTGTACAGTTCTACGGCGGCACGGTGATGATCGAACAAAATCGATTGCCGCTGGGGCAGATTTCCTGCGAGCTGCTGGATTATCCTGTGGAGGAGCTGCTTACGCTGCATGATGAAGCCGTCAGGCTTTTTTCCATCGTGCAGGACTCTCTTTTTTCCCGGGACAAAGAAAAAAGCCCCGCGCTGGCCGCTGCCGTGCAGCGCCAGTTGAACAGGGCTTTGAAGCATGTGTATCCGCTTCCACTGTTTTCTCTTTTGAATATTGACAGGGATACATACGGGACGATGCTGGAGGAACTATGCCGGAGTGCGCCGGACGCGTTTCGGAAAGCCGTGACGCCGGGAACACCGGAAAACGAAGCCCTCAGCTCCTTCTTCGGGAAGCTGTTCCGGCTGCCGGATGAGCTTCTGTGCTTCCAGAGCTATGTTTCCACGATGCTGGATTTCTATTTCGAACCGCTGCGGCGCAGGAACGCGGAGCACTATGCAGTGGGTGTTTACCGGTTCTTTTCCGATGCCGCTGCACAGGAGGTTCTGCGTGCCGCACTGCCGCCTTATCCCACTTTTGAGTTCCTGCAGAGCCGCCTGGCCACGACGGAATATGTGACGATGCCGGACCCTGAGCAGCCGGAAAAGTACATCCTTGCGGAACGTGTCGTTTTCTCCAATCTGGCCGACTTCCTTCACATGGATCTCTTCCGTGGCCTGATGCACGGAAATGTTCCGCGCCGCTGTCACAACTGCAGGAAGTTCTTCCTGCTGCAGAACGGATACGATGTGCGGTACTGCACCCGGACCGCGCCGGGAGAAGCAAAGCGCACCTGCAGGCAAGTCGGCGCGCACAACAAGCAGGCGGACCGGGACAGCAAGACTCCGGTGCAGATCGAATACGAAAATACTTACAACCGTTTAAAAAAGCGGAAAGCACGCGGGAAGATCTCAACCGATGAATGGAATGCGCTGGTCGCCAGAGCACAGGACATCAGGGAGCAGGCTCAACGAGGATTTCTTTCGGATTTTGAGATGAAGAAGGCGTTTGATAAGATTTAGATACCATTGAGTCATAACCGCCAGCTAATCCTCTTTCGTCTGCATCTCGCGCCCTACCGCCCGTAAACGGGCAATTCGCTTTTCCATCTAACACTTCTGCTTATTCGGTATCCTTGTTATTAACAGCTCGCTTCGCTCGACGCTTGAAGCTAAAGCTTTTTACGGGATTCCTCCACCGGCAAATGCCGGTGGTTTCCTCACTCAACAAAAGCGCCTTCAGATGCTTTGCATCCGAAGGCGCTTCTTCTTGTCATTGATTCTTCCGGTGCGCTGGCGCGCCGCAGGAGATATGCGTTTATTTGTCGTACGCTGACAGCCTGTGGGGCGCGTCGCCGACGGGGCTTTTGCCGCTGATCACAGAGGTCACCATAGGGCTACTGCGGCTTTCCAAGTTGGGCAGCCGGCGCTCAAGAGCCGCAAAAGAAATCTCCACATCTTCGGCCGCCTCATCGGCATTGGAACAGCCGATAGCGATCATGTCCTGTGGGCGGAGCACATTCCAGTTGAAATTGAGGCCCACAAAGGGGGTAACGCGGCCTGCGGCGCAGGGCTTGATTGTCAGCACAGGCTTTTTAGCGCTGTGAATCACGCGGATCACGCTTTCAATCTCGACCTGCATCAGAAAACCCATGCAGTTGAAAATCTGGATATATGTTTCTGCATCATAGTCATTTTCGTCTGTGTACTGGATGATCTCGGGCATATGCGCCGAGAGACCGGGAATCATACCCGCCTCCCGAATCATATACAGATAGTCCGGCAGGCGGTCAATGGTGCGATTTTTTTTATTCACCAGCTGTTCCACACAGCTGTGCAGAGGAAGGCAGAATGCCGCGCCCCGCTCTGCGCAGGCCCGAATAGCCTGTTGGGCTTCGCGCCGTCCCTCGGGAGTGTCATCCATGTTCAGCACAGGCTCGTCCATCAGGATCATCTTTTTGCCGGTGCGTTCCTCCGCCAGGCGGATGGCAGCCATCAGGTTGGGGTCGTATTTAAAAAGACCCAGCACAGCGTTGACATCATGCTCCAGAAAAGTTTCCAGAATCGGCACAATGGCCTGCGGCGAGTTGTGCTGCGCGCGGATCGCCTGGTCGGCCGCCGGCCCGCGGTGGCTGAAGCCGGTGATCCAGTTGGCGCCTATGATCAGGCGCGGCAAAGAGACACCGCCCACGGCAGTGCGGGGAAATAGCTGTGACATGCGATACACCATCCTTAAACGAAAAGGCCAAAAGCCCTGTGAAAATGTATTTGTGTTATATAGTTTTTATTATAGGCAGAAACTTTTGTTGCGTAAACGCACATTCTGCACAGAAAGGCAGAACCATATTCTCCTACATATGTAAAATTTTGATTATATTCTGCACTTGTAGTAGATTACTACCAACCACAATGCAGGGTCCACCGTTTTTTTTGCGAGCCCCACAACGAATCCTGTATTTTTTGTTATATTCTCCCGCATTTTCATATGGAGATCGGCAACCAACGGTGGATGCATTCAATAGCGGGACGTATCGAACCCTTTGAACCAGTAGCGGTATTTTCCTTTGGAGTATTCTCCGTATTCGATGGCCACGGCCGGGCAGCGGTTAATGCAAGCCATACACATACAGCAGTCTTCCTTCACCCAGATGGGCCTTTCTCCTCGCAGTTCGATGGCTTTGGCCGGGCAGAGCTTTTCGCACAGCCCGCAGCCTGTGCACAAAGCCTTGTCCACCCTGTAGGGTGCGGTTTTGCGCTTGTACCGGTTAAACATCGGCGCGAGTTTATATGTGTTGTCGTGGGCGTTATCCCCCGTCAGCACATCGAATCCCTTCTCCTTTGCCAAAAGACGCGGGATCACCTCCGCCAGGCGCTTTTCAGCCGCCACAAGCTTTTCCATTGAGCTTTCTTTCGTGTCGATGATCTTGTTTAGGATGGGGTAATTATCCGGCATTTTGATGCCGTATCCACATTTCAGCGGCACATGCTCCGAGAACTCTTCCAGTGCCAGACCCGCCACGTTGCTGAACGTGCAGATGGCAAAGGTAAAGGCTCCTCCCGGCCGGATGCTGTCGGCGAATTGCTGGAACATTTCCGGCGCCGCATAGGCATAAACCGGAAATACAAAACCAAGGTAATCCTTCTCGGTAAAGGAATAGGCCTGCGGGTCGGCTCCTACGCAGTTCACCGCGTGATCGCCCAGCGCCTGCGCCACCAATTCAGCAATGCCTTTGGAATTGCCTGTGCCGGAAAAATAAAAGATCATATCGCCTTACTCCTTTCTTGTAATCCCAAGTTGCTGCGCAAAGGCTTTTTTCGACAGCTGGTCGGCCGTCAACAGCGCCGCCAGCGCAATCAGCATCAGCACGGCATACAGGCTCCACACCAGCGTGTAGCGGCCTGTAACATCATATACAAGCGCGCTGAGCGGCACACCTACCGATACGCCCAGAAAGAGCACCGTGTTCAGGATTCCGTACAGCGAACTGTAATCCTTTTCGCCGAACATCTTATTTGTGAGAAACGTTGTTGCGATCACCTGCAGCGTTGTGGTAACGCCGAACAGCACGGCGGGGATCAGCATCCCCCAGCCCCGGGTGCACAGAATCAGGCTCGCCATGCCGCCCGATGCGATGAGGCAGCACACCGTAGAAGAAACCCGCACGCTGCATTTGTCAAACAGCCCGCCTACCGCCACCTTGGCAAACACGCTGACCAGCATCACCACAGAGTACATCCGGGCGGCTGCAGCCGCCGTGAGACCCGTGCCCGTCCAGTAGGCTACCAGCTGCTGCTGCGTACTGGATGTGATCACACCCATGATGAATACCGCCAGGCCGAACAGCCAAAACGCCGGCATTTTCAGCGTGGCCGCCCGGCTGAAGCCGGGTTTTTCCCCGCTGCCTGCGCCCGGCTGCGGCTGCACGGCGCCGCCATATGGCTCGAGCCCCATATCCTCCGGCCTTACCCGTATGAGAAACAATACCGTTGGGATGATGATGACCAGGATTGCCGTGCCCGTGGTGCGGTAGGCTACGCGCCAGCCGTGCTCCTGAATGATGCGCGATATGAGCGGAGAAAAGAGCGAAGATACGATTGCCGAGCCCGTAAAGGCGAGGCCGGTGACAAGGCCACGCTTTTCATTGAACCAATTGGCCAGAAGGATGGACATGGGCATGCCGCCAAACAGACACATTCCCAGCCCTCCCAGAACGGCCCCAAAATAGAAACTGCCCACGCTGTTGGAAAACGAGAACAAAAAATGCGCCCCCGCGCCCAGGCAGGCCCCCATCAGGATCAGCAGCTTGGGAGATACCTTTTGGTACAGCCCTCCCACGATAGGCATGGCGATCATGGTTGTCACAGTGGAAAACGTGTTGTACACCATAAAGGCAGCGCGGCTCACCTGCAGCGTAGCTGTTACCGGCTCTACGAAAAGCGCATTGAAATAGCTGAGGATGCCCGTGCTTGTGGCCGAGAGCAGCAGGCAGGCTGCCACTATGACCCAACCGTAAAAAAATTTGTTCTTCTGTGTGGGTTGCTGCGTATCATTCATTGCTAAGCCTTCCTTTCGCGTGCGGCCGCGCAGAACGTTCTGCGCGGGTCTTTTTGAGGTATGCCCCGCGGCCCCGCTTTTAAACAAGGGGCCGAAAAGCGGACGCTTTCCGGCCTCTTGTACTGCCCGGGCAGATCAGTCTTCAAAGCTGATGACGGCTTTGATATACCCGTCTTCCTTCGTGATGGATTTGCGGAAAATCTCTTCAAGATTCGGATCCTTATAATGCACGATATGGGTAACGAGCGACGCCGGGTCGTACACGCCCTTGGCGATCAATAGGCTGGTGCGGTCGGAGATATCCAGATAATGCTTGTTGCTCATGGGCGACAGGTTATACACGGTGATGCCGCTCATGTGCCAAGTCGTGCCGTCAAAGGTCATGTTGTGGCGGTGCCAGCTTCCGATGGCAAATTTGGCGCCCCGGTGGCCGATCACCTGATTTGCCACCGCAAAACCGGATTCGCTGGCGCTGAATTCAATCACCACATCCGCGCCGCCCTCGGCATAGATCTCTTTGATCTTGGCTTTGCCCTCTTCAGAATCGGGATCCAGCACGCATTCCGGGGCGAGCGCTTTGGCCATCTCGCGGCGTTCCGGGCGTTTTTCAAATACGGTCACACGCCCGGCGGCAGAGCCGCGCATCAACCCCTGCAGTGTCAGCAGACCCATATAACCTGCACCCACAAGCACCACGTGGTCGCCTGGGGCGATCTGCAGCTTGTACAACAGGTTTACCACACAGTTGGCGGGCTCGTACACGCTGCGGGCAAAATCAGTCGTATCGTCGGGAAGTTTCGTCACCCCGGCCGCGGCATTGTTCACAACTTTGGCCATCTGCTTGCTCTCTTTTCCGCTGTTGCATACAGCCACCTTGTCGCCCACTTTAAATTTCGTTACCTGCGCGCCCACCTTGGTGATAACGCCCACCGCCTCATGCCCAAACACATAGGGCGGCGGCACCGGGCTGGAAATGCCCTGGAACAGATAGGAGTCCCACGCGCACAGCCCGCATGCCTTCACCGCGATCTGCACTTCATCGGCCAGGGGTTCGTCGCGCACCTCCAGCGGGCGAATCTCCAGATGATTGGGCTGTGTAACCCACAAAGCATCACATTTCATAATGTTATCCTCCTTTTTAATCAATGATTGATTCCGGCTTGTCAAAGGCAAGCACTTCTTCCAGTTTTGGTATCGAAGCGGTGGCACCCTTGCGTGACACGGCGATGGAGGAAGCCTTGGAGGCCTGTTCCAGCGCCTGCGCGGGGCCCAGGCCGCGCGCTAACCCGGATAAAAAGTATCCGGTAAATGTGTCGCCCGCCGCCGTGGTGTCCACCACCGGCACATCATAGGTTCCGTGCTGTAGCACGGCACCACCGGCCGCGTACATCGCCCCCGCCTTGCCCAGCGTGAGCACCAGAGCCGCCGGAAACTTTTTTCCGGCCGCTGCAATGATCTTCTCGGGCTGCGCCTCTCCTGTTAGCTGACAGCCCTCGATCTCGTTGATCAGAAAGTAATCCACCAGCTCCAGCGGCAATGCCAGCAGCTCCTTCTGAAATGGCGACGGGTTCATCGCCACGCGCAGCCCGCGCGCGTGTGCCTCGCGCAAAATGGTCTCCAGCTGGTTCGTCTCGTTCTGTACCAGAACAATATCCCCCGCTTCAAAATTGGCCAGCGTTTCGCGGACGTACGCCGGCGTGAGCGCCTGGTTTGCGCCGCCAAACACCGTAATGCTGTTCTGCCCATTTTTATCCACACAGATGATCGCATGTCCGGTTGGCTTTTCGGAAAACGCCACATAATCGCTGTGCACATTATTTTCCCGCAGGAAGTCGCACACGGCTTCCTCCCGGCGATTCACAAGGCCGGCCATATATACGCCGTCGAACGACCTCGCAAGCGCTACGGCCTGGTTCAGGCCTTTGCCTCCCCAATAGGTGCTGAGCGAATGTGACAGAATCGTCTCGCCGCCCACCGCGATATGATCCACGCCGTACACCATATCACGGTTGAATGAGCCAATGCATACTATCTTCATCGTATCGTACCCTCACCAATCGATCTGCCGGCGCGTATCACAGCCCCAGCACGTTCCGGATATAGTTGCGGCTGTCCATTGCTGATTTGTAGTTGCACACAGGCTGGTAATCCAACTCCACACACAGGATATCATCGTACCCCTCTTCCTGCAGCGCCTTTACAACACCCTTAAAATCCACACAGCCGTAGCCCAACGGCAAAAAGCGTTTCATGGGCCATTCAGGGTGTGCGTTTTCATTGGGGTCGATATCCTTGAGGTGCACATATCCCATGCGCTTGCCCCATTTTTTTGCAAAGGCGGGAGCGTGCATGCCCGCCAGCGTTGTGTGCGCTGTGTCCATGCACATATACACATATTGTGGATCCGTGTTTTCCATAAACAGATCCACCTGGTCTTCCTTGAACACCAGTGTGTTCATATGCGGATGCATACAGGCCTTGATGCCGACCTCGGCGCACATCTTGCCGACCGCGTTGGCGAGTTTTGCATAGCCCAGCACGCCCTCTCTGTCGGTGGGGCGAATAAACGGGGTATCCTTCCACATCACGCCCTGCATGTTCATATAGTGCGCGCCGATCTTTTTCATGAATCCAATATAACCCTTGGCTTTTTCGATATCCTTTTCGGCATCATCGGAAAAATAGAAATACAGATTCTGAAAATCAAGGCCGTATCGCTTCACCTGCTCCAGCAGCTCATCTTCCTGGCCCTTATAGTAGTCTGCCAGAAAACTGAAATTTTCAACGGTCTCATAGCCCAGATTGGACACTTCCAGCAAAAACTGCTCGAAGTATTTTTTGTAGTTGGTGGCGTATGTACTGGGATCTGTTACTTCATTTAAAAACCATGTCCAGCCTGTATACCCAATTCTCATCGTTCTCTCTCCTTTTTATCATGTTATCCCTTGACGGCGCCCGCCGTCATGCCGGCGATAAAAGTTTTCTGCCCAGCGATGTAGACCAACAGCATCGGTACAGTCACACACACCAGCGCCGCGAAAAGCACAGGGTATTTCACATTGTTTTCTGCTGTAAAAATGGCCAGGCCAAGCGGCAGAGTCTGCTTTTCCGGGCTGCGGATCAACAGATTTGCCATCAGATAATTGTTCCAGACGTTCAGCCCGCTGTATATCACCTGTGTCATAAGCCCCGGCACCGACAGCGGCAAAATCACCCGCAGAAAGCTGCCGAATCGCGTGCACCCGTCGATCATGGCCGCCTCTTCCAGGCTTTTTGGCAGCGAGATAAAAAACGACCGCATGAGAAACACTCCGAACGCAATCGAGTGCGCAACGCAGAACAGTGTAAGGCCCGTGCGCGTATCTACCAGGCTCAGCTTTACCGCGAGGGCGAACGAAGGGATGGCCAACACGCCGCCCGGGATCATGACGCCCATCAGCAGATAGCGAAAAACCCAGTTTTTCCCTTTAAACTGCACACGCGCAATGGCATAGGCCGCACAGCATACCACCGGCAGCAAGATGCACAAAAAGCCGCCCGTCACCAAAAGGCTGTTCACGTATTTCTGCCCCAGCTTTGCGTGATTCCAAGCCCGCGAATAATTGTCCCATTGAAACTGCGAGGGCAGGCCCCATACGTTCTGATAAAATTCCTGCTCGGTTTTCAGCGACCCGGCAATCATCCACACCACCGGATAAATGATGATCAGAAACACCACCAACAGAGCAAGATAAGCCAGGGTTCTGGTTGCTATCTTCTTTGTTTTCATACGCCTGTCTCACCTCAATCTGCATAGTTTTCATCGCGCGACATCGCCCGCATCTGGATAAACCCAAATACCAGCACAAACAAAAACAACAGCACGCTCATCGCGCAGGCCTTGCCCATGTTGTTCAGCGACAGCGCCGTTCTCATCGTATAGGTAAGCGCCACCTCTGTGGAGTTGAACGGGCCGCCGCCCGTCATAATGTTGACAACGTCGTAGTTTGCGATGAAGGCGCCGGTAATGGACATCAGTACATTGATCACCAGCGTGCTGTTGAGCTGTGGCAGCGTGATGCGCAGGAACTTCTGCATCCGGCTTGCACCGTCGATATCGGCTGCCTCGTACAGATCGCGCGGGATGCTCTGCAGACCTGCCAAATACAAGATCATGTGGAAGCCGCACCATTTCCACACATCCACGAAAATGATGGAATACAAAGCGACGTTTGGATCGCTCAACCAACCCTGTATCAGAAAACCGGCGCCCACCGTATCTAGAAAATTATTCAGGATGCCAAACGTGGGGTTATAGATCCATGACCACAGCACGCCGATCACAACATACGAAAATGTCACGGGCATATACACGGCCACACGGAACGCCGTGCGCCCCCTGAATTCTTTTGACACAAGCAGTGCCAACAGCAGCCCCGCCACATTTTTCAGTATCGTAACCAGGATAGCATAGATAAAGGTATGCTTCATTGACAGCCAAAACACGCTGTCTGTGAGAACATATAAATAATTCTTCAGACCGTTCCATGTCATGGCGCTGAGGCCATTCCAGTTGTGCATGGAAATGTAAATGCCATATAGAAAGGGAAATAACACAAATACGGTGAAGATCACAAGAGCCGGCGCGCACATCAGATAAGGAAACATCCGGCTTTTTAGCTTTGCATTTTTTAAATGATCCATCTGGCAACTCCCTTCTGCTTTATTGTACGGCCCGCCCTGTGTAAGGCAATGGGCGGCTGCGGCCGCCCATTGCACGGCGGTTACTTTTTTATACGCTGTAATCCGGCGGGATCACGCTCGGGGTCACGGCATCCCACTGCTCCTGTGTCCAGCTGTTCCACCACTCGGGGTCATAATCGCGCTGACTATACACGGTATCCAAAGCGGTCTGGATGCTCTGCGCCGCCTGCTCGCAAGTCATCTGGCCCGCCAGCGTTGCCGGGATCGCCTGCATGAACGCGTCGTTTACCTCTGCCGGCCATGTCCAATCGAGAAATTGCATGGCATCAGGGATGATCTCGTTGTCAAGTGCGTCCCGAATAGGGATATCGGCCGCCTGCACGCCCTTGATGGTGGGCGCCAGCAGATCACGAGCTGAGAACACGATGGTCGCGTTTTCAGGCCGCGTGATGTACTCGATGAATTTCATGGTGATATCCAGATTGTCCTGGTTGCAGAACGAAGGGATCACCAGCGCGTCGGACGTGCCGCCGCCGTGCTGCGTCCTGGCTCCTTCCACCACCTGCGGGAAGGGGAACACACCCAGATCCATTGAATCGCCCACTGCGTTTTTAAGCGCCGTGTAGGCAAAGCCCATGCTGTAGCACATGGCCGTCTTCCCCTGCGCAAAAGCGGCCACCAGGCCCTGTACATCGGTGTCGAACGTCTCTGCGCTCAAAATACCGTCGTCGTAGAACGCTTTCACCTTTTCAAAAGCCTCCTGCTCCTCGGCGCCCGTAAACTGCCGCTCACGTCCCAGGAACTTGTACACATTATCGAGGGAATTATTGCCGGATGTCTGTGCATAGGTCTCCATGAACCACATGGGCCAGAACATCGGCATTTTGCCCATGTGCAGCATCGGCATTATGGAGGCGTCGTGCTCTTTCAGCGTATTCGCGATCTCCAGAAGCTCGTCGTATGTCTCGGGCGCCGCGAGGCCCAGTTCATCGAACAGCGTTTTATTATAAATCACCATGCTGATGGACATATCGCCGTACGGGATACCCCACAGTTTGTCACCGATATACAGGCCGCTGAGCATGGGCTCTTCAAAGCGATCCATATAAGGGGCCATCAGCTCTGTCATATCCATCAGGTATCCGCTTCCGGCCAGCGTCGCGTTGATATTCGCCGGCCCCGTCACGAACAGGTCTATGGTCTCGCCCGCCATCTGCGCGGAAGACAGGTTCTGCACGCTCTCACTGGCGGCACCCTGCCAGCGCACGTCCACCTTCATACCGGGGTTCTCCTGTTCAAAGGCCTCGATCACCTTTGCCCAGTTGGTCTCTTCGCCCTCTACTGCCCGCGAATATCCCACCAGATAGATCACCCTCTCCCCGCCCGATACGGCGGGCTCCTCTGCCGAAGCCGGGGCTGCAGAAGACGCCTGTGAAGAAGAACTACCCGAGCATGCCGTGCACGCAAACAGGCTCAGTACCATGACCAATGCCAGCGCGAATGCTTTGAAACGTTTCATTGTTTTCCTCCTTATGATTTTATCCGATCATACGATGCCGTTTTGCACGGCATTTGCGGCTTGAAAAATATTCGCTCAGAAGTTGACGCCAGCCACCAGAATCACATTGGCATATGGTGTTGTCTCTCCGGTTCGCACGATCGCTTTGGCTTTGCGGGTGAGCGCCTTGAATTCCTCGTGAGGGATCCTCGTCTCCGGCAGGCCCGCCAGCAGGCGACCGGTGCACGCATACAGCTCGGGGCTTTTTCCTGGCATCTCGCCGGCCACAATGTAGGCATCGCTCACGAGCTCTTCGCGCACGGCCGACAACACCTGTTCGAAAGTGGGGACGCCCCGCACCACCGAAAGATCGATCACCTTTACCCCGTTCGGAACCGGCAACCCTGCATCCGCGATCACCAGATACTCGGTATGGCCGATGGCGGCGATCTGTGCGATCAGCTCCGGGTTTAAAATGCGGTCTTTTTTCATAGAAACAGCTCCTTCTCAACTCCGGCATATTTCGTTGGGGTCACGGACGTGTCGAAGCCCGCACCACCAATTTTGCCTCCATTCGGATGTTGGTATCATCCAGCCTGCGCCCCTCAATCAGCGCCAGCATCGCCTCGGCCGCCTTGCTGCCCAACTCATACAGCGGCTGATCCAGAGTGGTGAGCGGGGGATCGACCATCTCACTGAACTGGATATTGTCAAAGCCCACTACCTCCACCTCGCCCGGCACGGCGCGGCCTATATCGCGCAGAGCCTTGAGCGCCCCAATGGCCATCACATCATTGCTGGCCAGCACCGCCGTAAACGGGATGCCGTGCCCGTGCAGCCGCATGACGGCGGCGTATCCGCTCTCGTACTGGAAATTGCCCTGCACCACCAACGCAGGATCATAGTGCAGCGCATACTGTTTCAGGGCGCTACAGTAGCCCGCAAGGCGCTCTTGTGTGGTAGACAGGTTGGATGGACCGGCGATGAAGGCAATGCGCCGGTTACCGTGCTTGATCAGCAGCTCGGCCGCAATATAAAAGGCGTATTCGTTATCCACAAAAACGCCGGCACTGTAATCGAAGCCCTTGGTACGTCTGTCGATCAGCACACATGGAATATTGTATTTTGCAAAATCATATGGTATGCACCGCTGCTCTTCCAGCACGGTGGCCAGGATGATACCGTCGACCCGGTTTGCAATCAGAGTGGAAATGCTCTGCTTTTCTTTCTCCGGTGAAGAATCTGTGTTGCACAGCACCACCGTGTATTCCCGTTCGCTGGCACAGTGTTCGATCGCCTTGATCAGCGCCGGAAAAAACGGGTTTGTGATATCCGGTATCACCAGGCCAATAGTTTTTGTACGCGAAGTCGCCACGCCCCGGGCAAGCAGATTGGGTTTGTAGCCATACTCGTCGATCAGCCGCTGAACGCGGGCGCGTGTCTCTTTTCCCACGCCCTGGGCCTTGTTGTTGATCACACGGGACACAGTAGCCTTGGAGACATTGGCCATACGGGCGATATATTCGATCGTGACGCTCATTTTTTCAGACCTCCGTCATTCAGCGCTCCGTATTGGAAAACGGTTTCTTTTCCGTTAGCGCTCCAGTTTCCTGCTCTCAAAAACGATGCTGCTGATCGGGACAATTTACGAAACCGATATCGCCCCTTCATTTTTCATTATAAGTGGGAAACCATATTTCGTAAACTGACTTTTACCACAAATACCTGTATCACTATTGGCTGTTTCGCCTATTTTCTCAGCCTACATTCTCGTAAAAATGAACAAATCTTCTTAATTTTTTCTCTTTTTCCGTTTTTTACGGCCACGCATCCCATCCCGAATTTGCTTCTCATTGGTACCGATTCCTCTTTCTGCAAAGGTGCACATTCGTGACCAGCTGACGCGCGCAACTCTTTTCCGCCATGCCGTTCTTCTGTTGTTCATTCTAAATTGAGAAACCTGTTTCGTAAATAGGGCAACATTCACATAAAAAACGAAAAGCGAGATATTCCGGCAGAATGCGCTCGTTACAGTGAACTCTAAACTGACTTTGGGAAATAACATACCTTTCATACAGGGAGGTCTCGGGTATATATACGATTTGCCTGAGTGTTCCGCGATGTGTGACAACAACATCGCCTCTATACGCATTAGCTCGGCCAAGAGAATCTGCTTTATCGGTAGTTACATGCCGAAGGAGTCTTCGTTGAGAAGAAATCCGGTGAAGTTACTGCCGTTCAACACAGGAACGCCATCATCAACAAAACAATCAACCTTGATGGTGGAGCCGAATGGACCCATAGCAATTGAATAAAAAACCATTAGAACGTCTTGTTTTGACATCCTTCTTATGATATAACAGAAGAAATACAAGAGAAAACTCAAGTTTTCGAATTGACTTCTTGCGTTTTAAGTTGACTTTTGTGAGAAAGTAAACTCTTTTTCTTTACTTGTTCACTTTTCGAGAAGGAGTCGTGCAAATGGTAGAAGCAGAACTGAAGAAGTTATTGGCGCAGATACAGAGCCGACACTGTGAGGAACAAACAATCGAAGTAAAATCCGCCCATTGCGGATGCCCGGAAAAATTGTATGATACTTTGTCGTCTTTTTCCAACCAGGACAGCGGCGGTACCTTGGTGTTTGGCTTAGACGAAAAAGCCCATTTCGCAAAGGTTGGCGTATACGATGCGCATGACCTTCAGCGCAAGGTCATGGAATACGGCGAACAGATGACCCCTGTAGTACGACCGGTCTTTACGGTGTACGAGGAAGACTGCAAGGTTTTTGTTTCGGCGGAGATTCCACCGGTCGATATAACGGAGCGCCCGTGTTTCAAAACCGCAAAAGGAAGAATGCAGGGCTCCTATATTCGAGTCGGTGACGCAGATAAGCCGATGACAGAATACGAGGTGTACAGCTACGAGGCGTTTCGTAAAAAGTACCGGGACGATATACGCCCTGTGGAACAGATTCGGGTACAAGATCTGGATCAAGATCATTTGGCTCAGTATGTCCTTCGCCGGAAACAGGACCGGATTCATTTTGCAACACTGGAGCCATCACAACTGTATGTATAACTTTTTAAATTTTCATTGTTCAGAACATCATAGCAGCTGTTATTGATATTTAATTCGTTGTTATCGCAAAACAAATCCAACTGGTCAGATAGCCAATGGATTCTGCGCTATATATTCGCTTATTCCTTCATGACTTCCAACATTAGCCTATCCCCAGTTTGAAGCTACTCCGAAAAATTGGGCACTTCGATATGGTGGAGCAATGTCTGTCGCATTGCGGCAGACCGGTAGGAAAAACAACTGTGCGGACTTATTGAACTTATCAATAAATTTAGAGATGCTTAATGAAACAAAGCCTTAGCGTCAAAGATTGCAATATTTGCCTTTTCTTCCGTCAGGCGGCAGACATCTTGCGTTGAGCATGTTTTCCTTTGCCCCGAAATCCTCTTTTCCAAGCGAAATTGACCACTTTAACCACCATTTGACCACCACGCACGCAAACGCCCGCGGAGCCTGTTCTGAAAAGACTTCGCGGGCGTTTTGTATGGTTTTCTTATTTGTGCACAACCGACGAAAAGTGGCTTGAAATCGAGGTTTTCCTTTGTGTGTCTGGGAACTCCGATCCGAAAGGCCGCTGGTTCGAATCCAGTCGGGCGCACCAAACCAGCCCTCGGAATTCCGAGGGCTGGTTTTCCTTTTCCTCTATAGTCCCATCGCCTCGGCCAGTTTCTCCTGTGCGAGCTTTTTGTTCTTGTCGAACGCGTGGCTGTAGATATCCAGTGTCGTGCTTGGCTGTGCGTGCCCCAGCAGGCCCGCCACAGTGCGTACATCCACTCCCTGAGCAATGAGCATGCTGGCGTTGGTGTGCTGCAGGCTGTGCACGTTCAAATTGTCCGGCAACTTTATCGAATGGGTGGACACACAAATCCGGGAACACAAATGGTCACTGGAGCCCGATCGCTTCTTCATCTACGCTCCGCGCTGTTTCTTCATCTTCTCTGCATTCCCAGATGTGAGACATTGGATCGACATAGGCATCTTTGTCGAAAAAACTGAGCCTTCCGGAAAACCGGAAGGCTTTTTCTCACGGGCGCGGCCCGCTGTTTTTTCATTTTTTCAGAAAGGGAGCGGAGCATAAAATACCGGAGGCTCCCGCTTTACGGCTGCCAGGGAGCGCGCTCCATCCACTTGCCGTTGGTAAAGTCCGGAATGGCCACGGGAGCGCCGCCCATGGCCACGCTCTGCTCGCTCAGGCAGGAAATACTCATCCATGCCGCC
>Ga0129308_1002425_pt1 | contig 15870 bp, 10 predicted proteins | sample L827metagenome_FD_94440 | JGI IMG/M metagenome (GOLD analysis project Ga0129308, IMG submission 94440) | Ring-tailed lemur group fecal microbial communities from Wisconsin, USA - L827 metagenome | ecosystem: Host-associated > Mammals > Digestive system > Large intestine > Fecal | place: USA...
ATCTGCGTAGCGATCATGTCGCCGTTGGTCTTTGTGCCGTGATTGATAAACTCATAGGAGCCGATCACCTCAGCGTCCTCATAATGCTCCGGCTGCTCGCCGCGGTACTCGTAAACTGCCGTCACCGGCCACAGATCTTCATTCAGGAACTGCTGATGCACGCGGACCTCATGCGCCTCGAGCTGCGGCTCGATATCAAAACGCTGATGATAGACGAGATAGCGCGCATCGTAATCGTCGACCAGTGCGGAATTGTGCCCTGCGGCACGTTTACCCATCTGACCATACAGAGAGTAGTTGCCGATCAGCTTGATTCCGTAGAGATCGTTGCTGTCGCCGTTGTCTGCTGCGTTCTGTCCCTTTGCGTCCAGGTATGGGCCGGTCGGGTTCTCGGAGCGGAAAAGGCGCATATTGTAGCCGCCCTCCGCAGTCAGGCCGCCGTACGTTTCGTACAGGTAGTAGTAGCCGCTCCCGGCGTCGTACTGGATGTACGGGCCCTCGCCGGACTGGTGGTTGCCGCCTGCCAGGTGCACGCCGAAGTAGCGGTCAACGAAATTGCCGGAAACCTCATCCGTCGAGTCAACGCCCGGATAGATGGCCTTGCCTGTCGTGCGGTCGAGCTCCAGGAGGAACAGTCCGCCGGACCAGGAGCCGTAGGACATGTACAGCTTCTCGCCGTCCGCGTCAAAGAACAGGTTCGGATCGATCGCGTTCGGCGCGTACAGATTGTTCCAGCCGCCGTCCGCAGTGAACCAGTTGTCGCTGATCTCATCGATACCGCCGTTTGCGGAGCCGAGCTCCAGAAGCTCATTCAGGTTCAGATAATCATTGTCCCACTTCGTACTGCGGGAGCTGTTGCCGTCCACATCGCCCGTTTTGGTGAAGCCGGAGTAGACGAGCGTGTCGCCGTACTCGTACGTTCCGTCGATTGTCCTGGATACGAGATAGCAAATGCAGGAACGCCGCCAGGTCGAGGAGGTGCAGCAGTAGAGCATGTAAGCGCCCGTCGATCCGTCCTCCCACTCATAGTACGGGTTCCAGATGATGTCGGGCGCCCAGACTGCGTAGCCTCCGACACAGTCTCCGTCATTGTAGCCGGCCCATTCAAACGGTTCGGCAAGAGTCTCCTGCAGGTTCCCGTAAAACGGAGTGGCATTGACGTTGGCGTAGTCGGTGTTGAGCTGCGTCCACTCGATCAGATTGGATGATTTGGCTGAGGCGGTGTGGGAGCCGAGAATGTAGTAGGATCCGTCCTCCACCTTGAGAATCGAAGGATCGTGTACAGACACATGTACCGGCTCCGTGACATCAGCCGCTGCGTCCCCTCCGGCGGCTGCCGTCGCGTCGGCGGTCGCTTCTGTGACATCCTGTGATTCCGCCTCCGCTGCCGAAGAAGTCAGTACAAGACTCATCGAAAGCGCGGCTGCGAGCATTGCTGACAGGAGTTTCCCTGCCAATCTGGTATGTCTCATATTCTTTTTCCATGCTTGAGATGCCGCGGAGGGTGCGCATGTACTCCTTCCCTTAGTATTTTGGTAAAAAACCCTCCGTGCCGCCGATTTTCTGTACGCGTATGTAAAACAAGTCGGTCAGAGGTACGCACAGGGCTGCCGGCGGAACAGGTTGTTTAGATAAATCTAAATTATTATAGATAAATCTATTGTATACTAAGACGAAGGATATTGCAATAGTGGAGTAAAATTTCTGCATTTTAAATGTCAGAGTTCATTACGGCTCAGTGTTTGTTTTTTTCTTTCATCGCCGAGAAGACACTTTGCATCACAATAAAGAAGCAGAGCAGCGCCGCGATGGTAATTCTTGTCCACCAGGAGGACAGCGTTCCCTGGAAGGTAATAAACGCTTCGATCGTACCCTTGATTAATACGCCGAACAGGGAGCCGAATACGTTACCTACACCGCCGGTCAGAAGCGTACCGCCGATTACAGCAGAAGCAATGGCGTCCATCTCAAGACCTTTTGCCTGCTCTACGAAGCCTGCGCAGGTATTCAGGCAGAAGAGGAAGCCGCCCAGCCCGCAGAGCGTGCTGCTCAGAACGTATGCCTTCAGCTTTGTTCTGCGGACATTCAGGCCCATCATGAGCGCAGACTGTTCATTTCCGCCGACCGCATAAATGGAGCGGCCGAATTTGGTATAGCGGAGCATGATAAATACGAATACAAGGACAATCAGCGCGATCACCACGCTCGGGTAAATGTACGGGTAAATCATGACGCCTTTCCTGTTTACGTATCCCCCGAACGGGAAATAGATCTTGAACTTCGCCCAGGACAGGAAGGTTTCATTGGTGATGCTGATCATGTCGGTGGATACGATAGCCGTCATGCCTCTGGCAAAAAACATACCTGCAAGCGTGACAATAAACGGCTGGATATTCAGATAGGCGACCAGAAATCCCTGTACCAGTCCAAACACAACGCCCATCACCAGCACCAGGATTGTTGCCGGAACAGCGCCGATCCCCTTTACCTCTGTCAGCCACGCGAGCAGCATACAGGTTAACGCGACGACAGATCCGACGGAAATATCGATTCCGCCGGTGATCATCACTACGGTCATTCCGGCTGCAATGACGATCAGGCCGGCATTGGAGATAAACAGGTTCAGGAAGTTCTGCACCTTTCCGAAGCCCTGGTCGCTGAAAATAATCATACCGCCGATATACATAACAAAGAACAGGACGATCGTAATGAGAAGCAGGAAGGAATTTCCGTCTATTTTTCTTTTTGTTTTATTCGGTTTTGTACTCATCTCAGGCCACCTCATTTCTGCTTACCGCTTTTTTCCCCGGCATATATTTGCTGATCCCCTTTTTGAGCTGGGGAGACTGCAGAGATACGATGATCACAACGACGATCGCCTTATATACCGGCACCTGGTCAGAAGATACATGCATTGCGTACAGGGTAGTCGTCAGCGCCTGGATTGTATAAGCGCCGATCACGGAGCCCATCAGGGAAAATTTTCCGCCGCCGAGGGAGTTCCCGCCGAGGGCAACAGAAAGAATCGCATCCAGCTCCATGTTCAGGCCGATGTTGTTTGCATCCGCCGAATAAATGCGGGAGCTTGCAACCAGTCCGGCGATACCTGCCAGGATACCTCCGAAAAGATAAGTTAAAAAGATGATTCTGGAGGAATTGAGCCCTACCAGACGGGAGGACTTTGCGTTAATGCCTACGGATTCGATACACAGCCCGAGCGCTGTACGCTTCAAAATCAGCACGCAGATGATCACCACCAGCATTGCCATGAAAAACGGCACCGGAAGCGGAAGGCCCTTAATGCTCGAACCCAATACCTTGTACTGGTCCACACGGACATAGGTGATCTGTCCTCTGGTGATCAACTGTGCAATGCCTCTGCCTGCCGTGAACAGGATAAGGGTTGCGATCATAGGCTGTATTTTCAGCTTTGCAACCAGAAATCCGTTGAAGCATCCGCAGAGGGCGGCCACCGCGATCCCAGCCAGAATGCCCAGAAGATAGGGATTGCTGTACTCGTTTACAGACTGCTGCCCGCCGGACAGTACATTGCAGACGACGGCTGCCGCCACTGCCATAACGGCGCCTACGGAAATGTCGGTTCCGCCGGAGGCCGCGACCATCAGTGTCATACCCACGGCGAGGATCACAAGCTCGCTGGCACGGTTGATAACATCGATAATATAGCCGTAAAGCATACCGTCACGCACACTGATTGCGAAGAAGTCGGGTGTTGTGATCAGATTTACAAGAAGCACAAGCGCCAGACATAACAGCGGCAGAAACAGACGGTACTGTGTAAGTTTTTTCAGTTTACTCATTATTCTGCACCTCCTGCAATTGCTTTCATAATCGAAGACTGGTTCAGCTCGGATTCTTTCAGCTCACCGACCTTCATACCATCGCGGAGAACTGCCATGCGGCTGCAGGTACGGAGCATCTCCTCCACCTCGGAGGAAATGAAGATCACGCTCATGCCTTGTCTGGCCAGCTCCAGCACCAGCTTCTGGATCTCGGTCTTGGTGCCGATGTCGATGCCGCGGGTAGGCTCGTCGAGAATCAGGAAATCCGGATTTGTCAGAAGCCATCTGCCCAGAATTACCTTCTGCTGGTTCCCGCCGGAAAGCTGCCTGACCGGAGTTTCCCGGTCCGCTGTTTTGATCTGAAGGAGTTCGATATATTTATCTGTAAATTCCTCCTGCTCCTTCTGGCTCAGCAGCTTGAACATTCCGCGTTTTGCCTGAAGCGCGATGATGATATTTTCCCGCACGGAGAGATCTGCGATAATCCCTTCCTCCTTACGGTTTTCCGGGAGATAGGCCATTCCGTTCATCATGGCGTCAATCGGCAGGTTGATCTGAAGCTTTTTCCCTTTTACAAACAGCTCGCCTTCATCCGCTTTGTCCGCTCCGTAAATAGCGCGTACCAGCTCTGAACGTCCGGAGCCCAGAAGACCTGTAAGTCCAATGACCTCTCCCTTATGTACGGTCAGGTTAAACGGACGGATGGTTCCCTTATGCCCCAGCATTTTTGCTTCAATAATCACTTCGTCGCTGACCTTTGTATCTTCCCCCTCTTTTTTCAGGGCCGCCAGATCGTCAAAATCTTTGCCCATCATCTTTGCCACCAGTTGGACGCGCGGCAGATCCTCCACCTTGTATTCGCCCACCAGCGTACCGTTTCTGAGGACTGTGATGCGGTCGCAGACTTCGTATACCTGCTCCAGAAAGTGTGTGACAAAGATAATGCCTACGCCCTGGTTGCGTAACCGCCGCATCAGTACAAACAGCTTTTCTACCTCCTCATCATCAAGAGAAGAAGTAGGCTCGTCCAGTATCAGGACCTTTGCTGACATGTCGACCGCACGGGCGATTGCCAGCATCTGCTGGATCGCGATAGAGTAATTTTCCACCGCTTTGGTTACGTCGACCTGAATATCCAGATCCTCCAGAAGCTCCGACGCCTTTTTGCGCATCGTGGCCCAGTCGATGAAGCCGCCTTTCCTCGGCTCACGGCCTATATAAAGATTTTCCGCCACAGACAGATTCGGGCACAGGTTTACCTCCTGATAAACTGTGCTGATTCCGTTCATCTGCGCTTCCTGCGGGGAACGGTTGATGATTGCACCGTCCTTCCCGTCAATTCTGATTTCTCCCGCCTCAAACTCATCGACACCGGTCAATACCTTGATCAGTGTCGATTTGCCGGCGCCGTTTTCTCCCATCAGAGCGTGAATTTCCCCCTTTTTCAGAGTGAAGTCCACATTCTGCAGAGCCTTAACGCCCGGGAAGGTCTTGTAGATATTTCTCATCGTAAGAACTACACCTGATTCCATATGGTTCCGCCTTTCTTTTCCGTTATTCCCGCAGACAGCGAGCCGGTCAGCCATGCCCGGATGGAGATCCGGCTGCGGCTGCGGGGCATTAGATTCCTGCAAAAGAAATGGAGAGCGGAGGTTTTACTGGCCTCCGCCCTCCGCACTTTAATCTGATACATCAAGCTCGTGATTATTCCGGTACTGATTAATATGCACGCTCTGCCATAATGGTTTCCAGATCCATAGATGTATCGAAGTATGCTTCGTCAACGTACTGGATCTTCTCAACTGCTTCTCCGGCCTCCAGCTTCTGGATGATCTCATCTACACGCGGTCCGTGAAGCGGGTTGCACTCGAATGCTGCATTTAAGTCGCCGGCGATCATAGCTTCAAAAGCAGCCTTAACAGCGTCGAAGGAGATAACGATGATATCGCCCTCCGGTCCGCAGGTCTTTCCGGCAGCCTTGATCGCGTCGATTGCACCAAATGCCTCATTGTCGTTCTCGCAGACAACGACGTCAATGTCATCATAGGATTTCAGGAAGGATTCCATAACCTCCTGGCCCTTCGCCTGTGTGAACTCACCGGACTGCATATCCAGCATGGTCCAGTTCTCGTGCTTTGCCACGATATTTCCAAAGCCTTCCGTACGTCCGACCTGAGCGGAAGCGCCGATTGTACCCTGGATGGTTACCAGATTGATCTGCTCTTCGCCGCGTCCCTGCGCTTCCAGGTAATCAGCCAGCCAGTTACCTGCGTCCTCGCCTTCCTTTATGAAGTTTCCGCCTACCCAGCACTCATACAGGGAATCATCGGATACATCCATCATTCTGTCGGAAAGGATTACCGGGATGCCGGCTTCCTTAGCCTCTTCCAGAACGGTCTCCCAACCGGTCTCAACTACAGGAGCAACTACGATGTAATCTACATCCTGCTGGATAAAGGAACGGATCGCTTTGATCTGGTTTTCCTGTTTCTGCTGTGCGTCATCAAAGATCAGCTTATAGCCGTTTTCTTCTGTGAACGTAGATTTGAAGGATTCTGTGTTTGCTGTTCTCCAGTCAGACTCCGCACCAACCTGTGCATAGCCAACTACGATTAAGTCTTCCTCTGCCTGTGTGACCATTGCCGTTCCGAGAGATGCTGCCATTGAGGCAGATAATACTGCTGCTAAAACTTTCTTCTTCATGATAAAATCCTCCTTATATTTTTGATACCCGGGCGTCTCATGCCCTGGCTGATGGACTCATTTTATTCAAAAATATTGGAGGATTCTACGGAAAAAAGTAAAGTCTTGGTTGGTTATTTTTTGCTTTTTTTGCTGTTATGTAAGAAGAGGTGTGTTTTCTTTTGATAAAGGTTGATTTATTTTCGGTATCCGGACGGTTACTTTCGTGCCTTCCCCTTTTTTGCTCTCAAATTCCAGGCCATAGTAATATCCGTAATTCATATGGATCCGTTCTTCGACATTAATCAATCCGAAGCCGCCGTTTTCATCGCTGGACTTCTGCCGGATCTTCAGCTTCAGAGTATTGAGCTCCCGTTCCGTCATGCCGATTCCATTGTCGCATACTTCAAATACGAGGTCGTCTCCATCCGAATAGCCGTTGATGAATATGTGGCCCTTTCCGCGTTTGTTTTTGATTCCGTGATACAGGGCGTTTTCCACGAGAGGCTGCAGCGTCAGCTTCAGAATGCTGTAGTCATAGAGGGATTCGTCGATCGATATCTTATAATCCAGAATATCCTCGTATCGGAAATGCTGGATGTCCAGATAGCTCTGGATATGCATCTCCTCCTCGCGGATTGTAATATAATCCCGGCCGCCGCTCAAGACCGTGCGGAAAAATTCGGAGAGGGAGGTAATCATTGCGATCACCTCCTTATTCTGGCCGTCCTCGGCCAGCCAGACAATGGTATCCAGCGTATTATACAGAAAATGAGGGTTGATCTGTTCCTGCAGAAGCTTCAGCTCCGTATCCTTCAGCTTCATCTGCTCGGTTTTGATATCCTCAACCAGCTTCGAGATCTTATACCGCATTCGGTCGAAACGGTGAACCAGAAGCTGGATCTCATCATCTGACGGGATAGGCGGCTCCGCCGAAAAATCACCCTTTTCCATTTGCTTTGCAGCGTCGCAGAGCGCATTGATTGGCACGGTAACGCTCAGGATCGTCTTTCTGGAAATCAGGAATACCAGCCCGAGGATGCCGAACAAAATCATAATCATCGTGGAAATCGTATGCTTCATCTCGTCCTCGATGGTATTTTTGAGGCGTTCCAGGCTAAGTGTTTCGTAGTAAATATATTTCTGTATGTACTCCTGAATCAGCGATGTTACACCGTGGATATCATTTTCCCACATGGCTTTATTCGTGGAATAGCGGGAGGGTGTCCCGAGATTATTCTCAATTTTTACGAGAACCTTTTCCAGAGTATCCAGACAGTACAGAATCCCTTTGATCTGAAAGGTACTGTCGCTCGACGTGACGGTTTCGCGCATATTTTCAAAATGCTCCCGGGCATCTTCGATCATCCCGTACGGATTTCGGACCAGAGTAGCGTACCTTGCGTCATTTCCATCCAGGATATCCCCCTCCTTCAGATCATCCAGGGAAATGGAGCCGATCACGACACGATACACTGCATAGTTCATATCTTTCTGAAAATTCATGTTGTATTCGTTCATTTCCGTAATGTTCGTGACGATCTGCCCGTAAGATACGGAGAAGCTGCGCAGCAGCACCAGTACGCTGATCACCATAATTAACAGCGGTACGATAATAGAAAAAGAGAGGATAAACAATCTCTTTTTCAGGGAAATGCTGTGTTTCACTTAAAAACCCCCCTCTTTCCGCTCACCGCGGTACTCTGTCGGCGTGATGGCCTGCGTTTTTTTGAAAATGTAACTGAAATAGTGCGCATCCTTATAGCCTACGTCATAAGCGATCTCTACCGTTTTTTTGCTGGTGCAGCGCAAAAGCTCCCGGGCCTTTTCCATCCGGAGCTCAGTCAGATATTCCGTGAAGGTCTGTCCTGTTTCCTGACGGAAGATCGTACTGAAATAGCTTGGGCTGATACCGACGTGGGAAGCCACCGTATTCAGTGAAATTTCATTGCTGGAATAATTTTGCTTGACATAGCGCTGAGCCTCTTCCAGAATACGGCTGTACCTGTCCTGAGAAAGAGAATCCCGGAAATTCATCGCTTTCGTAAACAGCTCCTTCATATACTGGGACATCTGTTCAACAGACCGGATCCGCATTTTAATTTCTTCTATATTTCCGAATTTGTCCATAACGCTCTGGGCGTCGCTGTCCAGACCTTCCAGAAATTTTGACACGCAGAAAAACATATCCACCATCAGATATTGCCGGAACATCAGAGAGTCATAATTTCCCGCCCCGATCTTTTCAAAATAAGTATCCAGAAACGGACCGGCTTCCTCCACGTCCCCTACCTTCAGAAAATCCTCGAGAAGCTTTCTGTCCATATTGGAGATATTTATGTCCTTCAGATCCCCGCTTTCCTTCTGGGCGGTTTCCATGCGGCGGAGCTCCTTCTCCGTAATGATCTGGTTCGGCCTCATGAAAAAACGGGCGGCAAACAGGCGGTTGGCGGAAACAAAGGACTGGCGGACGTCCCGGAGCCTCTGCACCGTTGTTCCGATCCCGCCGAAGTAACGTAAGGTTTCTTTTCCGTCCTCTGAAAATAAATCCTCCAGATATCCCTTCAGGCCCCGGATCAGTTCCGAAAACTCATTTTCATCCTCACTTCGGACAAGCAGGAACCAGCCTTCCTCCCATCTCTTGAAATAGTTGATACATTCCTGACCTTTCAAAAATGTTTCAACACGGTTCTCTGTCTCTACCAGATGCTCCTGATAAGTATTTCCCGTGGAAGAAGAAATGATTTTTAAAAGAATGACCGTATAGTAAGAGGCAGTCAGATCCAGTCCAAGCTGCTGCCCCCATTCCAGAATCTCTGCAGTGGACATTGACTGATTCGCAAGGGCATAAAACAGCTTCGCTTTTTCAATCTCCAGATTTTCCAGATTATCCCTTTTGTATTCCTCCAGAAGCTTTTTCTGAGCTTGCTCCTCGAGGATCATTCCCCCTACTCTTTTTAAGGTTTCCAGCAGCTTCTGGGAGCTGATGGGCTTGAGCTGGTAATCCGTGACACCGATGGAAATAGCTCTTTTCGCATAATCAAATTCATTATAGCCGCTTAAAATAATGATCTTCGTGTCGGGTAACTCCCTTTTGATAATAGAGGCCAGCTCCAGCCCGTCCATAAACGGCATTTTGATATCTGTGATCACAATATCCGGCTTTATCTTTTTTATCATAGGATAAGCCAGCTCCCCGTCAGACGTATCGCCTGCAAACTCAAAGCCTTCTTTTTCCCAGGGGATATTGTTTTTGATTCCTCTTCTTATGGTTGCTTCGTCTTCCACCAGAAATACTTTTAACATGATCGCATCCGCCTTAAAAATATTGTAAAAAGGGTTTTTAAATATGCTACCCTTATAAAAGTTAAATGTCAAGAAGCCTTTTTACCGTAGCGCGCAGAGACATTGATGCGCCCGTTGCCGGGCTTCAGAGAGCTAGAGTGTCATTTTTTCATCTCCTGAAAGTGTATTCCGTGTTGCAGTATTTCTGATGATATTGTAGCAAAGTGCGGGGGAAAATGCTATACTATAGATAATGAAACGGTGGAGGTGATTTCGTGACAACAAAAGAATATCTGATAGCAAGACAGGCAAGGGACTGGAAATTTAACAGGGTTGTGGATGAGAAATCCTTCAGACATGTGAATAGAATTCACCCGATAAAGCAAAGGATGGTAAAAGAAATCGTTGAAGCTGCCAGAAAAGATGCAGAAGTAAACAGGATTATTATTTTTGGCAGTTCTATCCGGTATGATTGCGATATAACCAGTGACCTTGATATTTGTATTGATTGGAAAAATGACTGCTATGATGTGACAGGTGTATTGAAGCCGTTTACAGGAAATATGCGGCGGGCAATATCGAGAATAACCGGTGGAAAGGCTGATGTTGTGAATTATGATTATTTGAATGGTACCGTGGTTGAGGAGGCCGTTAAGGAAGGGATTGTAGTTTATGAGCACGATGTATAGCAGATCAGTTGCTATGTTGGAACAGTCAAAAAATGCTCTGAAAATGGTGACGCAAGACGATGCGTATTTGGATGTAGCATGTTTTGAAGCGCAGCAGGCACTGGAGTTTTTGATGAAAGCTATTTTGTTGGAGAATGGTATTGTATATAATAAATCCCACGATATACGATATTTGTTTTCCTTGCTGGAGGAAATTAAATTTTCTTTTGATAAGCAGGAGGCTCTTGATTTGCTGGCGGATACGATTACTGATTGGGAAGCAGGAAGCCGGTATGGAAAAGGTACTGAAATCATGATTTCTGAAATTAATTCTTGACATATGCCGGAAACGGAGTATATTAAAGTTATATCCGGCATATGCCGGAAATGCTGCGCAGACAGGAGGTGCTCTATGCCAAGACCATGCAAGAGAAGGCGTATCTGTGCGGAGCCAGTGTGCAGGCGTTTTGGGCCGGCAGGGGAATTGCCGGCGGATATCCGGGAGCCTGTGACCATGACGCTCGACGAGTTCGAGGCGGTCCGCCTGATCGACCTGATGGGGATGACGCAGGAGGAATGCGCCGGGCAGATGCAGGTATCGCGGACGACAGCGCAGGCCATTTACGGCAGCGCGCGCATCAAGCTGGCGGAGTGCCTTGTGAATGGACGTGAGCTGGTGCTCGCGGGCGGAGATTACGAGGTCTGCGATGGCCGGACGGCGGGCTGCTGCCACAGAAAAGGGTGCTGCCACCGTCGGGAAACAGCCGGGCAGCATCGATCCGATGCAGAGCTGTAACAGTTATATTCAGAGAAAATTTCAGGAGGTATCATCATGAAAATTGCAGTAACATATGAAAACGGACAGGTATTTCAGCATTTTGGACATTGCGAGAGCTTCAAGATCTATGATGTCGAGGGCCAGACGGTTAAGTCATCGGAGATCGTCAGTGCGATCGGCAGCGGACATGGCGCTCTTGCAGGATTCCTGCAGGTACACGGTGTAGATACGCTGATCTGCGGCGGCATCGGCGGCGGCGCGCGCGTAGCGCTTGCTCAGATCGGCATCACGCTTTATCCGGGCGTGTCCGGTTCGGCTGACGAGGCTGTGAATGCACTTCTGTCGGGCAGCCTTGACTACAATCCGGATACGGTCTGCAGCCATCATCACCACGAGGATGGACATACTTGCGGAGAGCATCACTGCGGCGAGGACAAGCACGGGTGTGCGGGGAATCACTGATCAACAGGGTAGTAATAGAGGGGCTGTGAAAAATGAGTAAAATCATTTTTCCAGCCCCCCTTTGTCTTCATACCGGGGCAGATCACAAACCCATATAACACTTATGTGCTGTGGTTTATGACTTTGGCCCTGGTATTTATACATTATTTCACAGTTACTTTCACAACAAATTTTTTCTTCCCAGCTTTCACTGTAATTTTGGTGGTGCCAGCTTTCTTTGCCTTGATGACACCTTTCGCAGAAACAGTTGCTACTTTCTTATCACTGGATGTGTAGGTGACTTTCTGTACGGAAGTAATCGGATTCAGTACTGGCTTCAACGTCTGTTTTTTACCCTTTCTTAACGTTATTTTTGCTTTTAATCCGGTAATCTTTTTCGTCTGTACTGCTTTTTTCTGTACGGTCACCTTAACTGTCGCAGTTTTACCGCTTGCAAGCTTAACGGTCAGAACTGCCTTTCCGGTTTTCTTGCGAGCTGTAATTTTTCCTTTCTGTGTCACTTTTACAATGGATGGTTTACTGGATGTCCAGGAAACTACGTAGTCGTCTTTTGCTAATCCTGAAACCTTCACTTTATTTGTAGACTGCTTCACCTTAAGCGGAATTGACGTCACATTCAGCTCAATTGTGGGCGTCAGCTTTGCCAGTTCACTTGTATCCGTCAATTTACATACGGTACATGTCCGTATTTGCTCTCCCTGAACCAGAGCTGTCGCTTCGCGAATGGTTTGCCAGTCACTATACTGGTGGTTTCCGGTAGCCGGAAGAACCGTTGTTTCTTCTAAACCGCAGTCGCTGCATCGGGCAATGCGATATCCGTCCATGCCGCAGGTAGCCGCTTTTTCCGTAATTACCTTATAATTATGTGTGCCGTTTTCACAGGGTTTCTTTTCCGAAAGCTTATCTATCGGCATTGTCTCGAAATAGCCACATATACTGCAAGTGTGCTTCTGTATTCCTTCCTCTGCAGTTGTCGGTTCTTTTTCCGTTGCCCATTTGCCGAAAGTATGGTTCCCGGTAGCCGAAAGAACTGTTGTTTCCTCCAAACCGCAGTCGCTGCATCTGGCAATGCGATACCCGTCCATGCCGCAGGTAGCCGCCTTTTCCGTAATTACCTTATAATTATGTATGCCGTTTTCACAGGGTTTCTTTTCCGGAAGCTTATCTATCGGCATTGTCTCGAAATAGCCGCACACATTACAGGTACGCTTCTGTATTCCTTCTTCAGCAGTCGTTGGTTCTTTTTCCGTCATCCATTCGCCAAAGGTATGGTTTCCGGTGGCCGGAATCGTAGTTCTTAACTCATCCCCGCACAGAACACATTGTTCAAGCAGATATCCTTCGGATTTGCAGGTTGCTTCCACCTTTTCTACCAATGCATAATCATGACTGCCTTCTTCGCATTTTTCCTTTGGAATCTGGTCTTTTGGCAAAAATGTTCCAATCAGCCGGCCCTCTCCGTCAAGAATATCAATTTTTGTATAGAGGCTCATATCCATGTAGCCAAGGATATACATATCCGAATCAGCCCGGGGCAGAACCTTCGTCTCTGTAACAGGCTCCTCGTTTTCCGAAACATACTTTTTTATTACAAAGGTGATAGTTTCCTGTTCTGTATCCAAATGGATCACCGGCTGGTCTTTTTCCACATCCGTTTTTTCCGTATCCTCGATCACCTGCAGATGCGCCTGTCCTTTGTAATCATCGCCGACCACCCCGCCATGCTCCTGCGAGTACACAATCTTTTTCTCAAATCTTGCCTGCAGGGAGATGTCCTTCGCTGCGCAGAAATAATAGGTGGAAGATGTTTCTAACAGATCTTCTTCAAGATACCACCCGGTAAAATAGTATCCCTCCTGAGGCGCTGCCTTTACACAGACGAGGCTGCCTTTTTCAATAGAACCCTGATCTCCGCTGACGGTTCCGCCCTCCGTTGCCGCACAGGATATCATCACATACTCCGGATTGCCTGATTCATCTAAATGGTCACTCGGAGAAAACGTGTTGTCCTGGGCAATCAGTGTCATCGCAGATACATTCTCTGCCAGGGAACCTCCCGGCACGGATTGCTTGTATACCGTTCCTTCCTGAAGCGGAATGCCGTAATAATCAATCTGTTTTGTCACCGTGCTGCCCTGCAGCTCCTGCACCACGTAATTCATCTCGCCACTGCCGGTTCCGATAAATTCAATGGTAAAATACTCGGCGGAATCCATCCACATCTGCTTGGTATTTCCATTGACATCAATGGTAATATACGGTTCATAGCTGGCTCTTCCATTCTTTACGCATCCGATCATTTCACCAAAGCTATTATATACTTCGAAATCTACAGGGCAGAAAATGGATAGTTTTTTGATCGCCTTTGCCAGTTTGCTGACGGGCTCATCCTTTTCCTTCCCCGTCATATATGCATAAATCGTATTCTCTAAATCTTTTCTTTGGTTCTCCAGCTCAGAAGAAGCATTTTTCACAACTGCTTTTTTGATGGCGCTGTCAGAGAGGTCAAGCCCATCAATTTCCTTCCAGAGCTTATCTGCATCCTCCAGAAGCTTTGTTAAATCCTTCTCGGAAGAAGTTGACAGGATTTTTTCTGCTACCGTTGCACACTTCTGAATCTTTATCGTGGTTTTCAGAAGATTTCCGTATCCAGCGTTCAGGAGGCCATCTGCAAATCCGTCCAGCTTTTCATTTAAATCTGTTTTGATAAATTCAGCAATGCCGGTCACTTTACCGAGATCCTGAAATACGGATTTAAGCGCCTGGTACAGCAGATCATTCACGGCATTTGACAAATTTTTAATATAGGACACCATGGTATCATATGTCCGTTTCTTACCGGACAATAAACCGCCTACCATATTGCCGCGCAGGAACACATTTCCGAAGAATGCGTTGGATACGCCAATCGTATTAAATTTGACAATACCACTGGTGGTAGATTTACTGTACTCACGTGAATTTTCAAGCAAATTATTCTGCACGGCATCAATGATCTGTTTGCTGTAGGAATTTAACTTCTTATCATCCGTTACCTTAATCGTTCCCAGATCAAATTCTGATACTTCTTCCAGATAATCTGCCAGAGTATCGTAGATCGCATCCTTTTCCCTGTCGGTCAGGGCACGGTTTGTGAACACAATCATCCTGTCATTAGAGGCTTCATCCGCTTCACGTAATAGCTGGCCCTTTGTTTTCGTATCAAATTTGTACTTCTTTTGGTCCGCCGTAGTCTCTATGCTTACCCCTTTCAGGTATTCCTCCAGAAGAGCATAGAATTTCTCCGCGCTTTCCTTTACATCCCGCGCAATTACCGGATTTTTCACTGTCAAAGTAACTGCTTCAGACCAGGTTCCATATTTCACAATAGTTCCTTCTTCTGTAGACATCGTCTTGTAGGAGCGGACCTTGACGTAATAGGTCTTTGCTCGTTTTTGGGCTGTGACTGTTGTCTGAAGAGAATTTTCATCGTCATACCGCACGCGTTCTTTCTGCAGACTCAGGAAATTTTTATCTGTCGCAATCCACAGTTCGCATCCATTTGGAAGGTCGCCTGCCGCTGATGCTGTGTAATGCATCGTGGCATTTGCCAGATAAGAGGACTCGCTTCCGTCCACCTTTCCCCAGTTTTCTCCGCTTTCCGGATAATAAATATCTGAAATATTTCCGCAGCCGGAAAATGCATTTGATGCAATCGACGCAATATTATTTGAAAATACAAGTTCCTTCAGGCTCGTGCAATTGGTAAAGGCACCCGAAGCAATCGTCAGGCGTTTCAGATCACCAAGGGACCAGTTCATATCCATTATGTGTTCCTGAGTGCTGTCATCCTTCACTTCGGATACGTTTAGATTTATCGCATCCGGGAAAATGTCTTTGGATGGAAGAATCTGAACTTTTGTCAAGGCACTGCAGCCGGAAAAGGCACTATCATTAATTCGTTGCACGGTTCCGGGGATGCTTATATTAGTCAAAGATTGGCATCTCGCAAAGGCATTGTTCCCGATCCCTGCCGCACTTTCCGGTATATCTACGCTAGTAATATAGGAACTGGAACTAAACTGACATACAGAGGCCGGGATTTCTGCGATTCCATCCTCAAAAACCACACTGGTCAGATTCAGCGCCCCGTCCATTGGGCCACCATAAAAGGCGCCAAACAAAATAGCACTGCATTTTTTAACATTCTTTG
>Ga0129308_1002427_pt1 | contig 15859 bp, 14 predicted proteins | sample L827metagenome_FD_94440 | JGI IMG/M metagenome (GOLD analysis project Ga0129308, IMG submission 94440) | Ring-tailed lemur group fecal microbial communities from Wisconsin, USA - L827 metagenome | ecosystem: Host-associated > Mammals > Digestive system > Large intestine > Fecal | place: USA...
ATTTCCGGCAGCCGTGCCATGGATTCCATATCTGCATCATAAATTCTCCAAAAGTTGACGGCAGCCCTCGTAAATATCATTATAAGCAACGTCAAAACTGTCCGTGTACCAAGGGTCGGAAACATCTTTATTTTTCAGCAGCTTGCGCACTTTATTATCGGGATCGCTGCTGAAAATCCGCATTGTATTTGTAACATTTCTGCTGTCCATACAGAAAAAGAAATCGTACTTATCATAATCGGACTTTTTCAACTGTACAGCCCTTTTCCCTTTACAGGAGATGCTGTGCTTTGCAAGCTCTTCTTGTGCCGGCGGATATACAGGATTGCCGATTCCGTTCCATATTTCCTCGGTACTTGTGGCAGAAGATGCAATTACAAATTCATTTTCACGTCCGCATTTTTTCAGCATATCCTTGAAAATAAACTCCGCCATAGGACTTCGGCAAATATTGCCGTGGCAGACAAACATAATTTTTATCATACGATTCCACCCAGCATTCTCATCATAATTTCATCGCCATGCTCTTTCAACCATATTTTTCGCTTTTCATAATCAGGCAAAACTTTCCTGACTTCTGCCCAAAATTGCGGTGAGTGATTCATTTCTTTTCTGTGGCACAATTCGTGTACTACCACATAATCAAGAACCTCGGGCAGCATCAGCATTAACAGACAATTAAAGTTCAGATTTCCTTTACTTGAGCAGCTGCCCCACCTGCTTTTCTGATTGCGAATCGTAATACGTCCATAAGTCACCCCGACTAATGGAGCAAAATAAGCGACTCGCTTCGGAATAACTTCCAATGCCTGATCAGCAAGCTCATGTATTTCTTCCATTGTCAAAGGTTTTATCTGTGACATTTGCTGCTGATGTTCCTGCACTTTCAACAAATGTTTCTCGATCCATTCTGACTTCTGATTCAAAAAATCCTGAATCTGTATATCAGACATTTGCAAAGGTGCTTTCAGTTCAATACTACCATCCGGTTTGATTTGCAGAGAAATTGTCTTTCTTTTGCCTTTTATAATTTTTATGTTTTCCATATTACATCACTTTCTTAATCAGTTCTTCTTTCACATATCGCAAGCTACAGTTAATGGAGCTGTAGTATTTTGGTTTATTCTGTATTTCAGCTTTCTATCAGAAATTTCTTGCAGGTCTCTTCCATAATTGCCCTTGCTTCCTCCGGAGGTTCGTCAAGCTCACAGACCGCAGCATGATAGTGACCGCCGCCGCCATGAATTGCGCAGATCTCATTTGCAGAGATATTTCCGCTTGTCCGTGTTGAACAGCGTGAACGACCGTCCGGCAGTTCACGTACTGTGACACCGATCAACATTTCCTCGTATTGCTCTACATAGGAATTGATGCCCTCCAGCTCTGAATCTGCAATATTGGCAGCCTTCAGATCGTCCAGCGTTATAATGCCGGTTATGAGCTTATCGTCACAAGAAAAGTGCAAACTGTTTTTCAGAAAATCCTCTATCATGCGCCTGCCTTTGGATTTTACAAAGATGTTTCTTCTGCTGATCTCATATGTATCTGCACCGAGTTTGGTAAGTGCCGCCGCTGTCTCAAAGCTCTGCACACTGGTGTCAGACGTCTGAAAACAGCGTGTATCTGTCACAAGTGCTGTATACAATAGGTCAGCGATCTGTTTTGTAATCGTGATATTCATTTCTTTCAGTAGCTTGAAAATAACCTCGCTGCAAGCTCCGCAATCCTCCTCGACATATTTGAAATCCGCGTCAATGGAGTTATTGCAATGATGATCTATACAGAACGTGAAATGCTTGTCAGCGTAATTTCCCGTGCGCTGCGGAGAAACAGCATCTACGGAAATATAGATCGGGTCAGTCACGGTATCCTGCAGAACTTCATTTGTCATGAACCGATGTATCTGCGGTACGGGATCTCTGCCGACCACTTTGCATCGTTTGCCAATAGACTGCAAACCGAGAGATAACGCAAATGACGAGCCGATACAGTCACCATCGGGGCGGATATGATATACGATGACGTATTCATCGTATATACGTAATTTTTCAGCCATTTTTTTGATTGTTACGAGCATCCATCTCACACTCCTAATATTTCCAAAGTTTTCTTATCCTCATTCCCATGATAGAACTTATCAAGCACCTTTTGGAACGATTCCTGCTCCGGTGCTGCGTGTTTGAACAGCGTCATACAAGAACGAACCTTGAACGCATCTGGATTGCCGAATACCGCCATCGGACTGCGGCAGATATTTCCGTGGCAGACAAACATGATTCTTTTCATTTTGTATACTCCGACAGTGCTTTTTTCAGGAACTCATATCTTAACCGTTTTTCTTCTTTGGCAAAATGAACCTCTCTGAACTGCTCAGGATTATTTTCATATATAAGCCTTTCATCGCCGAACTGCTCGCTTGTCAGGTCAAAAACACAGTCTCCGATCACATTGTAACAATGAAAATTTCCGCCGTCACGGAGTATGCCATAAACCTTTCCGCCAAAAATATCCTGCACAAGAAATGCTGTTATGGAGCATTGTCCAAGCGTTTTATTGTCAGGATTCCACTTGTCTCTCATTCTCGGAGCGCAGGTTTCTGCACACCATATTTCTGACAGAGCATCATACAAATCCCTCGGAGACTGTATTGACGGATATGTATTGTTAATTGGTTTAATTGTCGCTGTTTCCCAGCCGTAAAAATTGTATTTCATGTAGCTCTCCTTAAATCAAAATCCCGCTGAAATGGTCGATTTCGTGCTGAATGATCTGTGTTTCAAAATCTTTAAACGTTTTTGTTTTCTTCTTGAAATTCCTGTCCAGAAATTCAACGGTGACAGACTTGTAACGTTTCACTTTTCGCTGTCCGTTCAAGGAAAGACAGCCCTCTTCCGTTTCATAAATCTGCGATGATTTTCTGACAATTTTCGGATTAACCATAATAAGATATCGACTGCCAATCAAAGCGACAAGAATTGTTTTACGCACGCCTATCATATTCGCAGCCATTCCAACGCAGCGGTCGGCGTTTGCTTTTATTGTGTCCAGTAAATCCTGTATCACCTGCACGTCTTCCTTGCCGGCAGGCTCTGATTTCTGTGCAAGAAAGAATGTATCTCTGACGATTTCCTTTACCATAAGTTCACTTGTTCCTCTAAATATACTCTTTATTATATTATACATGATAGGTACAAAAAAATCAATATTTCTGTTGAATTTCAGTGTGTAAAGTGGTATAATATTCTTATCAAATATTCAGGAGTGATACGACATGAAACAGAAACTCTTCTATACTGCTTTCAGCGTTATCTACGATGAATTAAAAACGGCACTGAATCTTACTCAGAAGGAAGCCGTTTTTAATCTGATTTTCAGCGATTTGTACCAATATGCCGGTGTTGAAATATTTGATTACGACCAGTTCAGAAAAATAACATCAGGTATAAATCCGATTCACAGCAAAGTACGTAAGAAACTCCATACTTGTGAAGGATTTGAACTGTTCAGATCAGAAATTGAAAACAACTGCCTGCCGTATCTCAAAAATATACTTTCCGAACTTCTCGAAATTTTCAATCAGTCAGAAAATATTCCGCAGGAAATAAAAAGTCAGATTCACATAGAAATTGCTGACGATTATCATATCTCAAGAACAATTGCGGCTATTCTTGACTGCCTTGACTATTCAGATTATCTTGTATCGAAAGGCAAAAACTGTCTTTTTGATGTTGGATATATGCGGCTTTCGGCAGATAACGCCCCGGCAATATATCCGAAATATATAACTGAATCACCTGAAAACGGTATTAACCTTATAGGACGTGAAAACGATATTGATATGCTGAATGATGTCCTTATTAAAAATGAAGAAAATCTTCTTGTGACTGCCGTTGGCGGTCTTGGCAAAACAGAACTTGTAAAAAGATTTCTGTCAGAGATCAGAGAAAAAGATGTCAATGAATGCGGCGTTGAAGTTATCGCATGGGTGCAATACAACAATAACGACCTCAGAATGTCCATAAAGCAGGCTTTTCATATGAAGTGCGAAATTGATGAGGTCTGGACGGAAATGCAGAATATCTCCGATAAATACGAAAAACGTATGCTTCTTGTGGTTGACAATATTGAAGTTTCAGATGATGAATATCTCCGGAAATTGAGTCAGATTTCGTGCCGTATTCTCGTCACAAGCCGCTACAGAGGATTGTCCGGATTCAATGAAAAACTTGAATTACAGCCTCTTTCTATAGATAACTGCCGTGAACTTTTCTATAGGCACTATAAATTTGAAGAACGGAACAATGAGATTCTGAATGATATAATTGAACTTACCGCAAAACTCACTATCATGATAGTTTTCATTGCTAAAGCTGCTTATGCTGAAGGATTTTCACTTCTTGAACTCTATACAAAACTTGTGGAAAAGGGATTCAAACTAAGCGAAGAGGATGTTTCCTGTGAACACGAAAAAATGCACAATGATGAAACAATTATTAAACAAATGTGCATCTTGTTTTCGCTGGTGAAATATAGTAATGAAGACAAAAAAATTCTCACATATATTTCCGTTATTCCTAATCTTAAGTTTGATTTTACCAAGGCAAAGAAGTGGTTCGATATCCGTAAAAACAGCCGTCTTCTTGCACTGTTTAATGTAGGTATGCTGGAACACGTCACAGAAAAACGTACCCATATTTACTGGATGCATTCCGTTATTGCAGCGGCGATACGAGAACAGCAGAAAGAGCATCTATACGAGCTATCTCGTCCATTTGTGTCTATTATTTCCGAAGAACTTGATACTGGCGAAACACATGGCAGAGAATATGAGAAAGCATATCTTATTCCATTTTCATGGTCAATTGCTGATATTATGGAAAGCCACTGGAACGATGAAAAAGATACGGATTTTCTTACTAGACTATTTCATGTATGCTTTGCCTGCAGCAACTATCATTTATGCGAACATCTGATAAATATTATTATTGAAGTACAAAAAAATTTTACGGAGTTCTCTGTAATTGAACTTGCATACAGCTACCGCAACAAAATAGATCTTTTACTCCAATTTGATCATACCAATGAAGCAGCCGAGCTTTTCGATGAAGTTAAAACCCTATTCAATAAACATAATGTTTCTGAAAGCGATCGTGACATAATGAACAGCCAATATGGAATTTACTATCAGATAAAAGGCGATTATAAAACATCTAAGTATTATTTTGACAAGTGTATTGAAAAAGCCAAAGCAAGCACATCCGAAACAAGAAAGTATGATTTATCAACAGCCTATTCAAATACAGCAAGAATGCTTATAGATGCCGGTTGGCTTGAAGATGCATATACATACACTAAGAAAGCGATTGAAACTCAAGGTGACGATGAGCTGGATTCGGATATTATTATCTGCTACAGTACGCTTGCTTCTATATGTACCGAGTTTATGAACAGAGGGTATGGAACTACATATATTCATGAAGCACTTGATGCATTTGACAAGGTAATAAAATTCAGAGAGAAGAATCTTGGCAAGCATCATGCCGATACCGCATTGGCGTATCATGAATATTCGTATTTTCTTTATGTATGCCATGAATATGACGAAGCATTGAATTATAATAAGAAAGCACGTCAAATTGATATTGAACTTTTTTCTGAATACAGTATAAATGTAATGAGAAATTCCAATACCAAAGCACTTATTCTATGGGAAAAGGGCGATAAAGAAAAAGCAAGTGAGATCTTCGATTATATCATTGAAGAATCAGAAAAAATGGGGAATAATTATCTTGTAGACGTTGCAGATTTTGCACTTAACTATGCCCGTTGTCTCGCAGAAATCGGAAATACAAAAAAATCAAAAGATATGTATCAAAGATGCATTTCTATATGGAGCAGTATGTCCGAAAATGGAAATATGAATCTTGCTGTTGCCCATCTTGAATTTGGTGATATCTTGTATAATGAACAAAATATTTCGGGGGCAACGGAAAATTACCAGAAATCCGTTTTATATAATACCGAAGATTTCTATATTATGGTTGATTCAATGGATAGCCTTGCCGTATGTCTACTTCTTCAAGGAGAACTTGACAGCGGACTTGAAAAATTTAAAGAACTTTTGGAACTGCTTACTTTAAACAAAGCCAATGACTCTGATACCAAATATCAGCTTTGCAATAATCTGTCCTTTATACTTGATGCACATACTGAAGAAGAACTTGAGCTTAGAAATATGCTGATTGAAAAGATAAAGGATAATGAAGAAATTATGGGGTATGTTAACACTTTCTTCATAAATTCAGACGAAAAATAGAACAAAAGCCATCACAGACAAAATCGAATAAATAAGCTATAATTTAAGTACAGTTACAGGTACTTGAATTGTGGCAGAGCGTTCATGGTTCAGGAATTATCCTGAACTGTGGACGCTATTTTTGTATGGTGATTCCGTTTAAGGAATTATCTCAGCTCCATGCAAAAATACAATTTAATAAAAACAAACGGCGACTGAGAAGTCGATTGTCAGATAGAGATATCAGCTATAGCTGTATCTATGCACAATCGTACTGTCTTCAGTCGCCGTTTCTCTTTCTGGCAATCCAACAGGCATCTGCCGGAAAGGAATTATTATGCCACAGGAAGAAAAGGACGAGCGAACCTACAAAATCTACATCCAGGCAACAAATGAGTTCGCAGAGGTATCCGAGGAGATATTCAAGGAGTTTTACCGTCACTGCAAGCGTGAGCGTGACGCTCTGCGTAAAGCAGGATATTGCTTATGTCCTCGCACTGCTGTTTACTATTGCAATTGTGACTGCAATCATTGTAATTATTACGCCTATTCTACAGGAAGCCAATACGATGATGAAGAAATAACGCATGAGCCAGTTGACCCTCTGAACATAGAAATTGAGATGGACGTGCATCTGCTTAAGGAACTTATCAATCGTCTCACTGAAATCTACCCTGATGCTAAAACAATCATAAAGTTACGTTACGAGGGGTACTCGGACAGCGAAATTTCACGGCTTACCGGCATACCTCGGAGAACACTTGATTACAAGTTGAAAGCCGCCTTAAAAAAGCTTGGCGTATCTTTTGAAGATTTTCTTTAAAATATTTTCAAAAATCTTTGCCAGTTTGCACTGCTGAACGGCATTATAGAGTAGGAGGTGGCATATATGACCCAAGAAAAGAAGTTGAATACGAGGGAACTGATCGAAATTCTGACAGCGATTACCTCTTTGGAGTTGGTCACACCGGGGACTATAAAGGATGCTAATGGTAAAGATGCTGGTTGGAGATACTCAATTGAAGAATTAAAAGGTGAATTTACGGCGAAAATCAATGTCAAATACCTTTGCGAAATGCTATATGAAACACTTTTACAGTTTTACAATAAAAATAAAAGCGAAATGGATAAAAGATGCTATTCAATTTGTTAAAACATAATTACCGAAGCACTTGCTGAAAAGCAGGTGCTTTTTTATGCCCTCACGGAGGAGGTGAACCGCATGGCAAACAGAATAAAGGGCATCACAGTTGAAATAGGCGGTGACACAACCAAGCTTTCCAAGGCTCTGGAAGGTGTCAACAAAAACATCAAAAACACTCAGACACAGCTAAAAGACGTAGAAAAGCTGCTGAAACTTGACCCGACCAATACAGAGCTTTTATCGCAAAAACAGAAACTGTTGGCTGACACCATCGGCTCTACTAAAACAAAACTGGAAACTCTGAAAACAGCCGCAGAACAGGCAAATACAGCCCTTGCAAACGGCGACATATCGCAGGAGCAGTATGACGCATTACAGCGAGAAATTATTGAAACGGAAAACGAATTGCAGCGTTTGCAAAATGAAGCTGAAAAATCCAAAACGGCGCTCGTTAAAATCGGTGAAGCCGGAGAAGTTCTGCAGGATGTAGGCGATAAAATCAGCGGTGCAGGCGAAAAATTGCTGCCTATAACCGCAGGCGTAACTGCCCTCGGAACTGCTGCCGTGAAGACCGCCTCCGATTTTGATTCTGCTATGAGCAAGGTTGCCGCCGTTTCCGGAGCAACCGGAGAGGAATTACAGGCACTTCGTGACAAGGCTCGTGAGATGGGTGCAAAGACCAAATTTTCGGCATCCAAAGCCGCCGAAGCGATGAACTATATGACGATGGCTGTGCGCCCAGATAGGGCATAATAAAAAGTAGTATAATGGAACTACCACATAAGATAACGTGTGAAGCGACCTGTCTAACCAAAAGGCGAAAGCTGATACGGGAACATAGCACGACAGGAAAGCGGTAAGATGCCTAAGACAATATGGCACGACTGAACCGCAACGCTAAGCAGATATGAGGATAATCCTGTATTTGGTAAGGTGAGTTTCGAGTTTCGTTTGCCATACGACAAGGGAATTTGTCTGACACCCTTGTCACAGGTACAAATAAAGTCCAGCCATATTTATTTGGTTATCAATAAACCTGTGAAACCTGCAAGAGAACTTGTGGTAAAGAAACGAAAGCCTATCCGACAATCTGCATTCCAATTTATTATGCTAACTGGGGATACCCTAAAGGTCAATGCCAATCGGCTATAATCATAGGATTTGAATATGACCCATGGGTACGGAGTTCTCATAGTAGTCAAGTGCGCTAATAACGCAATAAAGGCGAAGGGGAACAGTTGCTGCGTACTAAAATTAAAGTTGATTAGGAAGGAATACCTTAAATGAAACCAACAACAGAAATTTTAGCAAATATGAACAGAAATTCTAATAAGAACAAAAATGAAGTGTTTACACGTATTTATCGTTATCTGCTGCGTCCTGACCTGTACTATATAGCTTATCAAAAGTTATATGCGAACAATGGAGCGGCAACAAAAGGGATAGATGATGACACTGCGGATGGATTTAGTGAAGATAAGGTCAATAAAATTATTGAATCGCTCAGAAACGACACCTATTTTCCTAAGCCCGTAAGACGAACCTACAGAAAGAAACCTAATGGTAAAATGCGCCCTTTAGGAATACCAACATTCACAGACAAACTTGTACAAGAAGTACTGCGCATGATTTTAGAATCTATACATGAACCGATATTTCTGGAAAATTCTCACGGATTCAGAGTGGGAAAAAGCTGTCATACTGCACTGAAATACTTGAAAAGCAATTTTATAGGTGCAAGGTGGTTTATTGAAGGAGATATAAAAGGGTGCTTTGATAATATTGATCACTCAAAACTGGTCGAGATTTTAAATTCTAAAATTAAAGATGCAAGACTTATTAAGCTGATTTGGAAATTTCTGAAAACAGGATATATGGAAGATTGGAAATTCAATGCAACTCACAGTGGTACTCCGCAGGGTGGTATTATTTCTCCTATTCTTGCCAATATATATCTACATGAACTGGATAAATTCGTAATGCAGTTAGCTGATGAATTTTATAAGCCAAAGGATAAATTCTATACTACAGAATATGCAGTATTAAGCAGTCGAATCAGCCGTATGAATCCTAAAATTGAAAAAGCAGGCGGCGAAGACAGAATCAGGCTTATAGCTGAAAAGAAAAATCTTCAGAAACAGCTTCGCAAAATTCCCTGCAAATCTCAAACAGATAAAAAAATCAAATATGTACGATATGCCGATGATTTTTTGATTGCTGTAAATGGAAGCAAGGAAGACTGCGAAAAAATAAAACAGCGTTTAACTGAATTTATCTCAGGGACTTTAAAAATGGAACTTTCCCAAGAAAAGACTTTAATAACTCACAGCAGTGAGAATGCAAGATTCTTGGGTTACGATGTGAGTGTAAGGCGTAACGGTGCAGTACGAAAAATGGGCAATAAAACAAGCAGAACGCTAAACCAGAAGGTTGAATTAAAAATCCCTCTCAATGATAAGATAATGAAGTTTTTGTTCTCAAAAAATATTGTGAAACAAGACAAGCACGGAAATGTTTATCCGAATGTACGAAAAGAACTTTTGCATTGCAGTGACCTTGAAACGATTTGCGCTTATAATGCGGAAATACGAGGTATATGCGGTTACTATTCGATAGCCTGTAATTTCAACGACTTAAATTATTTCACGTATATGATGGAATATAGTTGTTTAAAAACATTGGCACATAAATATAAATGCTCTTTACCAAAAGTAATTAAAAAATTTAGAGACAGCTCTAAAAAATGGGGCATACCTTATGAAACAAAGCAAGGTAAAAGAAAATGCTATATTGCTAAATTAAGCGATTGCCGCAAAGTCGATAAATGTATTGATGAAATTGATAAATCAGCATTAATATACAAAAGTTCACGCACACTGCTTGAGCAGCGTCTTGCAGCTCAAAAATGCGAACTGTGTGGAAGTACCACAGCTCTGCAATACGAGATTCATCATATCCGTAAAATAAAAGACCTAAAAGGCAAAGAATTCTGGGAACAAATTATGATTGCAAAAAGGCGCAAAACCATGGTTCTTTGTAAAGAGTGTCATTTCAAAATTCACAATAAATAGATTTCTGAATTCAGAGCAGCAATGGAGAGCCGTGTGCATCGAGAGGTGCAAGCACGGTTCGGAGAGGGGTCTGTGCAAACCTGCTGTAGTAATACAGTAAGGCGGCACTTTCCTACTCTACGGCTGGAAATCAGGCGATATGCTGAGCGGAATTGAGGGCATTATGAACCTTGCTGCCGCAAGTGGTGAAGACCTCGCTACAACTTCTGACATTGTTACAGATGCATTGACCGCTTTCGGATTAACCGCCGATGACAGCGGTCATTTTGCTGATGTACTGGCGGCAGCGTCATCAAACGCTAACACCAATGTTTCAATGCTCGGCGAATCATTCAAATACTGTGCGCCGATTGCCGGAGCGTTGGGATTTTCCTGCGAAGATACGGCAGAAGCGTTGGGACTTATGGCAAATGCAGGAATCAAGTCCACACAGTCCGGTACATCCATGCGTTCCATTATGACAGCGCTTTCGGGCGATGTCAAGTTCTGCTCCGACGCATTTGGAGAAATGGAAATTGCAACCACCAATTCCGATGGTTCGATGCGTGAATTGTCCGATATATTGGCGGATTGCCGTGTAGCTTTCGACCAGATGTCAGAGTCCGAAAAAGCAAGTGCAGCAAGGACTTTAGTTGGCAAAAATGCCATGTCGGGATTTCTCGCTCTCATGAATTCAGCCCCTGCTGACATTGAAAAATTATCCGGAGCAATCGATAATTGCGATGGCACATCGCTCCGCATGGCAGAAACGATGCAGGACAACCTCGGCGGTCAGCTTACTATTTTAAAATCGCAGCTTGAGGAGCTTGCCATTTCTTTCGGTGAAATCCTGATGCCTGCAGTTCGTGAAATTGTGTCAAAAATTCAGGGATTTATCGACAAACTGAATCAACTCGACCCGGCAACAAAGGAAACAATTATCAAAATCGCTCTGGTTGCGGCGGCTCTCGGACCTCTGCTGATCGTGGTCAGAAAGACTATCTCAACGGTCGGAAGCCTGATGACCTTTATCAGCAATATTCCCACAATGATTGCAGGTGCAAAAGCTGTTTTTGCCACGCTTAGCGGTGCAATCGGCGGAATTTCCGCACCTGTCATTGCTGTTATTGCGGCGATTGCTGCACTTGTGGCGGCATTCGTGCATCTGTGGAATACCAATGAAGATTTCAGAAACAGCATCATTGCAATTTGGGAGAAAATCAAGGCTACGTTTTCAAATCTGACGCAGGGAATAGTTGACCGTCTTAATGCTCTCGGATTTAATTTTGAGGATTTCGGCGATTTGGTACGGTCTATATGGCAGGGCTTATGCGATATTCTCGCTCCGTGGTTTGAGGGCGTTTTCACCTATATTGCGGAAACTTTCGATGTTATCGTTGATGTGATTCTCGGTGTTCTGGATATTTTCATCGGGCTGTTTACAAGCGACTGGGAGCAGATGTGGAACGGCATCAAGGGCATTTTTGTCGGAATATGGGACTATATCAAGAATTGCTTTTCCAATATTCTGAAAACCCTCGAAGGTATCGCAGATGTGTTTTTTGGTTGGTTTGGAACTTCATGGAGTGAAGTGTGGACTTCAATCAAGAACTTCTTCGTTGGTATATGGAACAGCATCAGCACTTTTGTTACGGGTGTTTTTACAGGAATACAGACGTTATTCACGACAATATGGACTGCGATTAAAGATTTCTTTGTCTGTATCTGGAATACGATATATGGCTATATTTCGGAGAGAATCACGGCAATTCAGACTGTTATCACCACCGTGTGGAACGCTATTTCTACGGCGATTTCAACTGTGCTGAATGCGATTTACACAGCAATCTCAACGGTTTGGAACACAATTTACGAATTCATTTCTCCGCTTTTAGAGGCGTTTAAATATCTTTTTGAAACTATTTTTCAGGCGATCCATACCATTATCAGCAACGTTATGAACTGGATTTCCGAGAAAATACAAGCTGTCTGGAATGCCATTGTTAGCTTTGTTACGCCAATTTTGGAAGGAATCAAAACTTTCTTTGAAACGATATGGAATGCGATCTCAACGGCGATTTCCACAGCAATGGACACTATTTATAATGTGGTTTCTACCATATGGAACGCTGTATCAGGCTTTATTTCGGGAATTCTGAACTCTATCTGGTCGGTAATTTCTTCAGTCTGGAATACGATTAGTGGTACAATTTCAAGCGTTTTGAATGCTATTTCAAGCACTGTTTCAAATATTTGGAATGCCATAAAAACAACGATTACAAACGTAATGAACAGCATTAAAACAACTGTGTCTAACATCTGGAACAGCGTAAAATCGGCAATTTCAAGCGTTATTACAGGTATCAAGGACACTATCGTTAACGGCTTCAATAATGCTGTGAACTTCGTGAAAAATCTTGCTTCCGAGGCGTGGAACTGGGGTGCGGATATTATCAACGGCATTGTTGAGGGAATCAAATCCAAAATTCAGGCTGTTGCTGATGCCGTTACAGGCGTTGCTGATAAAATCAAAAGTTTCCTGCACTTCTCCGTTCCTGACGAAGGTCCTCTGACCGATTTTGAATCTTGGATGCCGGACTTTATGCAGGGATTGGCTGACGGAATTTCGGCAAATGCGGGGCTTGTGAATGATGCTCTCAGCACATTCGGAACGAATATTACAACAGCTTTGACTGAAACTTTCCAAACTGCAATGTCAAATATCGTGACAACCGTGCAGACATTCATGGAGAACACGCTGACAGAAGTCACAACCGTCTGGAATAACATCAAAACAAACATGGACGCAGTTCTCGCAGGTATCGGAAATGCTGTAAAATCGGGCTGGGATTCAATTAAGAACGTGATTTCTACAGCGATAAACGGCATTAAAAATGTTATTTCAACTGTATTGAACGGAATCAAAAGTTTTATTTCTGACGGTCAGACGAACATGAAAAATACGATTACTTCTACTTGGACGACTATTTCTAACGGCGTAAAAAATACCGTAAATTCGGTAAAATCCACCGTTTTCTCCGCTTGGAATGCCATGCCCGATGCTGTTCGTGGAGCTATGAACAACGTCCGTGATACCGTTTTCAATATCTGGGATAACGTGAAAAATGGCGTGTGGGATAGGCTCTGCGGAATCCGTGGCGCTGTTTCTGACGGGCTTAATTCCGCTGCCGACTGCATTCGGAATATCGTAAATTCCTCATGGCAGTGGGGCTATGATCTCATGCAGAATCTTATCAATGGCATTCGCTATATGATTTCTGACCTCTACAATTCCGTATGCGAGGTAGCGAATATTATCTGGGAATACCTGCACTTTTCCGTTCCCGAAAAAGGTCCGCTGACGGATTTTGAAAGCTGGATGCCAGACTTTATCGGCGGTCTTGCAGACGGAATTAACAAGAGCAAAAAGCTGGTTTCTAAGGCGGTTGAGGGCGTTGCTGATGCAATGCAGATGACGCTAAATTCCAATATCGGTCTGAGCCTTGACGGAATTTCTGCTCCCATGAAAGACGGAAGCCCTGCCGGAACGGTTATCAATAATTATGACAACAGCCGGACGGTGAATCAGACGAATAATAGTCCGAAATCACTGTCACGGCTGGAAATCTATCGGCAGACGAGGAATGCACTTAATGTGTAGTCTGTTAATTTTGCCCTATTATATTAAACGACAAAATATTTAGATTTTGACTATTAAAGCAAAATAATTTAACGATTGGTATTTCTGCATAAAGTCCTAGAATTAATGTCGTTTACTATAAACTTTCTTATTGAAGTCCATTAGAGAGATAAATAGTCAGAAGCTTTATTGGCGATTCATTTTACAGTAGTAACTGTAAAGATGGATTTCTTGTCTGTAGTCCATGACATCTGGTTTTTGTATATGAAAATATTGAACAATTCTAGATTTTCTTTTAACTAAAAAGTTCTCCACAATTTTTTTCATAAATTTTGGCAGTTTGCTTATTTTATTGTAAATTTCTATATCATGTTCAATTTGATTTTTTAAGCATCCAATCATGTCTGAAAATGGAATATCAGTATTTAATTCAAAATCTTTAATCTTATATTTTGTGTTTCTTTCTTTGTCATAGAATATGACTGCAACAGAATTTTCTTTTTGCTTAATAATATCTGTAATGTTCATTTTTTTACGAAATTCGTTCTCAATTTCATACATTGCAAATTTATCAAAATTTAATTCACATGTGTAAACAATATTTGCTAATATTGATTCCGCACCTAAAACTAATGCAGTCAACGTTCTATGGTTTCCATCACCTACTAAATAATATTTATCTATATTTGAAAAATATGCCATATAGACTGGACAATTAAGGTTTTGATATAAAAATAATGTATCAGATAGATTATTCTTTGCCTTTTCAAGCCATATCTTAAATCGAGAAGGTTCTCTTTCACCATCATACATTTTTCTTACATTTTCAAAAAAAGATAAGCCTTCTGTAGCACGATTGGTTCCAATTATTTTATTTGTTGGAACACACATGGTTTTAAGAGCTGTTCCTTGAATCTTATCACAGACATCTTCATTATACTTTATGACATTTTGGTTTTTCATGTTATTAATATGTGATCTGTCAACACCAATCTTAATCAAAAACTCCTCAAAATCTCCGTCAAATTCCCAATAAGGTTTTCCATTATTTTTTATCCAACGATACATCAAAATACCTCCAAGTAAATAGATGCATAGTAAACGACGTTAAAAATCAGAAATAAACATTATCTGTACGCATAGATACTATAATTTATTTGAAAATTGTCAGAATATTTATGACGTTTACTATAATATATTTCTCCATACTACCATTATATCAAATTTTCAGAAAAAGTCAAGGAGGTGCAATCATGTTTTTCACACTCATACTCGAAAACGAATCCGGCGACCAACTCAATCTGACCACTACTGCCAACAAGTATATGACCTCCGAAATTGACGGACTCTATCCGCCTGCCGGAACGATAAGCACCTCCACCTACGCAGGCATGAACGGCAGTTATCTGAACAACGCTTTCATTGAAAAACGAAACCTTGTGATTACCTTTCAGATGCGTGGTGTTGGAATCGAACAGCGGCGGCACGAGCTGTACAAAGTAGTCAAGCCGTCCCGATATATCAAGATTTACTACCGCACCGCAAATATTAATGTGTACACCGAAGGTTATGTAGAAACCTGTGAAATATCAAATTTCGAGCAGTTCACAAGCGGTCAAATTTCTATAATCTGCCCCGATATTTGGATTTTGTCAATAATACTTGACACAATTTTCTCGAACAAAATTTAAGCAGCAAGTTTAATGCTTTCATAATATTGTTTTCTCTTA
>Ga0129308_1002428_pt1 | contig 15857 bp, 11 predicted proteins | sample L827metagenome_FD_94440 | JGI IMG/M metagenome (GOLD analysis project Ga0129308, IMG submission 94440) | Ring-tailed lemur group fecal microbial communities from Wisconsin, USA - L827 metagenome | ecosystem: Host-associated > Mammals > Digestive system > Large intestine > Fecal | place: USA...
CATAGGCGGATGACGCGGAAACGGCCCCTCCCGGGGCCGTTTCAGTTCCAGATCGTTGTTTTCGCCCGCTGAGCTGGGCCTATGCCGGAATCTCTCCCACAGAAACCACCGAAGAGCCAAATATATTCCAACTCTTTCGATGAGTAATCTTCAAGTTCTCTTCTCAAGCTTTCATTTGGCATGATGAAATCCTTTTTCTATGCCAGGTGGAATAAACCCGAGTTTCCTGTGCCTCGAAATGTCGTACTACATCCAATGAACTTTGGAAGCATCCAAGTCGTCAGCGGTGCGAGCTTGGGCGGATTGCTCGGGGATTCCGATTGCAAGCACCGCTTCCAAAGCCAGCTCCCCATCGATTCCCAGCAGGTCGAACACGAAGTCCCGCGTCGACCTTCCATCCGCCGCCTCGCGCCCACGGCCTTGGACCCAGCAGCTTCCCAAACCCAGCGACGAAGCCATCAGATGCATGGATCCCATCGCAAGCGAGCAATCCTCCACCCAGGTATCGGAGTGGTCCGTTTCCGCAGCGACCACGATGGCAGCACCTGCGCAAGAAAGCATCTGCGCAGAAGCCCCCTGACGACATGCAGCAAGGGCATGCACCGTCTCCAAGTCGCGTACTACGAACAGGTGAACAGGACGCAACGACCTACCGCTTGGGGCGGAAAGACCCGCCAGGACGATTTGCTCCAGGCTGCCTTCCGCTACCGCCTCGCCCGTGTACTTCCTTACGCTTCTGCGCGCCAGCATTTCCCCGAGCATGCTTCCTCCCCTTTTCGCTCTTTGCATTTGCACCATTATCGAAACCGCGGCCCTTGTTGCGGTCTTCCCGATACCCGGGCTTCGCAACTCGTTCCAAACCCTTCCCGCAAACACCCGCATCGCGTTTCCGGTTATCGCGATTCGACGGACCCTTCGCATTGCGGGCCCCGTCCTTCGAAGACTTCGCCGCCATGGCCGCAAGCTTGCCGCTTCGCTTGGGGCCTGCGCTACCGCGCTTCCCGGGCTTGCCGCCGGCTCCCTTTGCCGCCTTGGCCTGAGCGCCCGCACCGCTTTGACCGGCACCCTTCCTGGGACGGATCAGGCATTCGGAGCCGTATCCGATCAGGTCGCGACGCCCCGCGATGGCAAGCGCCTCTTCGACCAAGTCGCGGTTCTTGGGATTTCGATACTGGATGAGGGCGCGCTGCATGGCCTTTTCGTGCGGGCTGCGCGGGCAATACACCTCTTTCATGGTGCGCGGATCCACGCCCGTATAGTAGATGCAAGTGGAAATGGTGCTGGGGGTAGGATAGAAATCACTCACCTGCTCCGGGTTGAAGCCCATATCGCGGCAGAATTCCGCAAGCTCCACTGCCTCTTCCATGGTCGATCCAGGATGCGAGCTCATCAGATACGGAAGCACGAACTGCTTCTTACCCAGCCTGCGATTCGCCTCGTCGAAACGCTCGACAAAGCACCGGTAGACCTCGTTTCCCGGCTTGCCCATCACATTCAGAACCGAATCGCTCACATGCTCGGGAGCCAGGCGCAACTGGCCACTCACGTGGTGTTCGGCAAGCTCGTCGATGAAAGCATCGCCGTGCTTGTCGAGCATCACATAATCGAAGCGCACCCCGCTGCGGACAAAGACCTTCTTCACTCCCGGCAGAGCGCGGAGTTTCCGAAGGAGTTCCAGGTAGTCGCGATGATCCGCCTTCATGCTCCGGCAGGGCTTGGGGCTCAGGCAGCGCTTCCCCACGCAAGCCCCATGGGTAAGCTGCTTCGCGCAGGCAGGATGGCGGAAATTCGCGGTGGGACCCCCGACATCATGGATGTAGCCTTTGAACAGAGGATCCTGCGTCATCTGACGCGCCTCTTCCAGAATGCCCTCATGGCTGCGCGATTGCACGATCCTCCCCTGATGGAAGGCGAGCGAGCAGAATGCGCACTCGCCGAAGCATCCGCGGTTGCTCGTGATGCTGAAGCGCACTTCCTCGATTGCCGACACGCCGCCCGCCTGCTCATAAACGGGATGATAAGCGCGCGTATAGGGCAGGCGATACACAGCATCGAACTCTTCCGTGCTCAAGGGTTCGCCGGCTGTATTCTGGATCACAAACAGGCCATCGCGCTCATAGGATTCGATCAGCTGTTTCCCTGCAAAGGGATCGACGTTGCGGTACTGCACCCCGAAGCTTTTGGCATATTCCAACCTGTCAGCCGCCATCGCCTCCCAGGAAGGCAGGGTCACAGCGTCTTCGGCTGCCGCTTCCAATGTCTTCGCACGGAAAACCGTCCCGGGAATCCAGGTGATCTGCCCCACCTCGATTCCCGCTGCCAGAGCATCGGCGACCGCCACGATGGCGCGCTCCCCCATGCCGTAGAGCAGCAGATCGGCAGCGCTGTCGAGCAAAACCGATCGCTTCAGCTTGTCGGACCAGTAATCATAATGGGCCAGGCGGCGCAGCGAAGCTTCCACCCCGCCCAGAACGATGGGGACATCCTTAAACGTTCGGCGAATCAGCTGGCTGTACACCACGGTGGCGTTGTCCGGGCGCAGACCCATCTGCCCGCCAGGAGAATAGCTATCGCTGCCCCTGCGCTTCTTCGCAACGGTGTAATGATTCACCATGGAATCCATGTTGCCGGCGCTTACCAGGAAAGCAAGCCTGGGGCGACCTAGCACGCAAATGCTTTCGGGATCATGCCAATCCGGCTGGCATACCATACCCACCCTATAGCCATTCGCCTCCAAGGTTCGCGCGATAATCGCCGCACCGAAAGAAGGATGGTCCACGTACGCGTCTCCGCATACGTACACGAAGTCGCATTGATCCCATCCCCGCGCCTCCATATCGGCACGGGAGATGGGCAAGAAGTTGTTCTGTTTAGTATCCATACGCGGATTATACGTTGCAGCACCCGGGCAAGCACCCGAAAGCACCCGAGCTGGCGGATTCACCAGAGAGCGGATGCTTCCCCTAGGGCAATCCGCTATTGGGCTTGCCTTCTGGCCTTCGCCAGTTCCAGCCCTTCCTTGCCGGAAAGATGCTCGATTGACACCTCCACGCAGCAGGTGCGCGAAAGGGCGCCACGCGCCTCGCTTTCAACGAAAGCCGCATCGGGGTTGAAACGCAAGCCCAAGACCATGCAGGCATGCAGGATCTCATCGGGATCTTCCAGGATGCGCGCCGTGCCGAAGGCGATAACGCTGCGATATGCGGTCGTGAGCTTTTCGGGCACCGTATCGCTGCGATCCACCACGCAGAGGGAAAGCTTGGAACATGCCCGAAGCGCATCGAACTTATGGCCGGCGAGGGCGCCATGGAAATACAGCCTCCCGTTCTCGCAGGCATAATTCACAGGCACTGCATACGGATAACCATCATCCCCCGCAAGGGCGAGCACGCATTCGGTTCCCTTTTCCAATACCTTCCAGGCCTCTTTTTCGGAAAGCGCCTGCTTCTTGCGCCTCATCTCGCGAAAACCCATCGATTCCTCCGATCCCTCCAAGAACTCGGCATTCCCTGCGGCTACAGCTGCATTTCGTAGACGACGATAGGCAAATCTTCGGGAAGGTCTTCATCTTCATAGACCAGATCCGCCACGCCCCTATACTGGAAACCCATCTTCTCATACAGGGCGCGTGCAGGGGTGTTGTGCTGGAACGCATCCAAGCGCAAAACCTGGAAACCCCGCTTGCGGGTGTCGTCGATGATCGCCCGGAGGAACCTGCGTCCCAGACCCTGCCCCTGAAGCGCAGGCTTCGTTGCGAACAGATGGATGCACAAGATCTTGCCAGGTTCGGCCCCGAACACCCACGGCACTGTGTCATAGCCCGTCGCAAACACATCGTTCACGATGGATGCCGCAACAACCTCGTCATCCAAAAGCCCCATATACATGGAACCGTCGCGCAATGCATCAAGGATTTCCCCGTCGCTGGGATGAATCTTCCTATTCCAATGCACATCGAAAGGAGTGCCGGAATTGGCCTTTACAACCTCATCGTAGAATGCCGTGAGCCTATCGAAATCAGACGGCTCTCCCATTCGCACGACCATCTCTTCCATCGGGGTCCCCCTGTCTCGCCTGACTGACACAAACGCGATTGTAACGCACCGGAAACACACGAAACACCGCTAGCCGCCCGTTCAACCAACCGAGCCGCTCTAAAGGTATATAGTAAGGTTTTGTGCCAAAAAGAGAGTCATTGCCCTTGGATCGATTCACCGGAACAACGGACAAACAGAGAGAATACGCGAGGATACCCATGCCAGTACAGATCATCACCGATTCCGCCTGCGACCTCCCCCAGGATGAAGCGAAAAGGCTGGGCGTGCAGGTCATCCCGCTCACCACGTGCTTCGGAATGGACGTGTACCGCGACGGCGTCGATCTGACCAACCATGAGTTCTTCGAAAAGCTGGAGGCATCCAAGGAACTGCCCTCCACCAGCCAGGCAACTCCCACGGAATACGCAAGCTATTTCAAGCGCGCCATCGATGCCGGCAACGAAGTGCTCTGCATCACGCTTTCGTCCTGCTTTTCCGGCTGCTACCAGAATGCGGTATCCGCGCAGGGATGCTTCGGTGACAAGGTATACGTCCTCGATTCGCAGGCCATCTGCGTCGAGCAGATGATGGTGGTCAAGCAAGCGGTCCGCATGCGCGACGAGGGCATGGGCGCCCGCGAGATCGCCAAGGGCCTGCGCCGCCTGAAGCCCCGCCTGCGTCTGTTCACCGTGCTCGATACCCTGGAATACCTGCGCAAGGGCGGCAGGGTTTCCTCCCTTGCGGCAGCGGCGGGCTCCGTGCTTTCCATCAAGCCGCTCATCACCGAAACCGGCGGGAACGTGAAGGTCATCGGAAAGTCGCGCGGCATGAAGAACGGCGCCAAGGCGCTGGCGAAAGAAGTGGCCAAATGCGGCGGCATCGACTTCGACATGCCCTACACCTTCGCCTACAGCGGAACCTCCCGCGAGAACCTGGACAAGTTCCTCGACTCCCATCCGGAGGTTTTCGAAGGCAAACCCCGCGAAGACCTGCCCGCATACTGCGTGGGCAGCATCATCGGAACGCATGTGGGCTCCAACGCCTTCGCCGTCGCCTTCTACGCAAAGCAATAGGAAACCCATCGGGTCGGGCATTCGGATCCGGCACTCGCCGGGGCTTCTTCCCGCCCTTCGCCACGGGATCCTTTTCGAGATCTGGAGCACGGGAAAGGCCAGAGCATCCAGAAGCCCGGGGCGAAAGGACCCGCAATCATATCCAGCAGCCACAACCACCCTCACACCGGGTGGTTTCCTTTTCACAGCCGCATGAGCGCCGGGCTCAAGCCCGCATAACAGAGAAAGCCGCCGGGCAAGCCGACGGCTTTCTGCTTTTTCGGCCATCTCAGAATCCTAAGACCCCGCGTGGCCGCTCAGATTCGTGTTCGCGGACTAGCAAACGGGAGGGGTGCCCTCAGCATTGCCTGCGATGGCGTCGATCATGACGGCAGCGCCCTTGGGAAGCACGCCGCAGCCGACGACCTTGCGTGCGGGGATGCAGCCGGGGAATGCCTCGGCATAAGCCTCGTCAACCGCAGCGGCGTCGTTGATGTCAGCCAGGAAGATGTTGACCTTCACGATGTCGTCCATGGAGTGGTCGACGCTCTCGATGATGGCCTTGATGTTCTTCAGGGCCTGGGCAGCCTGCGCCTTAGCGCCCTGGGCCATCTCGCCGGTTGCTGGATCGATGCCGAACTGGCCGGAGATGTTGTTGTAGTGGGAGAAGGCAACGGACTGGGTTGCGGTGCAAGCAGCAGGCGCCGCATCGGTGTTCGCGGCTTCGATGATCAGGCCATGACGGGCTTCGATCTCCTGCGGAGGAGTACCGTCGCCATGGGAGCAAACAGCCTCGATCTGAACCAGCGCATGTCCGGGCAGGCCGGCTGCGGGAACGATGGTGCGGGCGGGCAGGTAGTTGACTGCACGTGCGATACCGGAATCGGGGAAGAAGGTCTTGTAAACCTCGTTCATCGCGCAAGCGTCATCCAGGTTCTTCAGGAACACGGTTACCTTGACGATGTCGTCGAAGGGAACGTCGATGCTTGCCAGAATGGCCTTGATGTTCTTCAGTGCCTGGGCGGTCTGCTCCTTAACGCCACCGGGAACCAGACGGCCGGTCACGGGATCGATACCGGTCTGAGCGGTGATGTTGTTGTAGTGGGAGAACGCAACGGTCTGGGTGGACAGAGCGCTCTGGGGAGCATTCGCGGTTGCGTTGGTCAGCTTGATCAGGTCGCCAGCCTGGGGCTCGTTGGGCTGGGTGCCCTCACCGTTGGTGATCAGAGCCTCGATTGCGACAGCAGCGCCCATGGGCAGGGCTGCCACGCCGGCAACGGTCTTTGCGGGTACGTAGGTGGGGAAGAAACCGGCGACTACTTCGTCGACGGCATCCATGTCTTCGATGTCAGCCAGGAATACGGACAGACGAACGACATCGGTCATCACATGATCGATGCTTTCGACAACAGCCTTGATGTTGCGCATTGCCTGAGCGGCCTGCTCCTTGACGCCGCCTTCAACCATTGCGCCGGTTGCAGGGTCGATACCCAGCTGAGCGGAAAGGTTGTTGTAGTGAGAGAATGCTACGGTCTGAGAGCACATGGGGCACTTAGGTGCATTCTCGGTATTCCTTGCCACTACCACGTTATCGGCCATGACAATTACCTCCCTTTGATTCGGGGCTGATACAGCATGCGCAATCTGCTTGCGCATGGGCGGTAAATATACCCGAACGCCGCAACGGTAAAGCGCGCGTTTCCGTTATTGTTCGGTAAAACAGAACTAACCTTGATTATTAAATTATTTATCCAACGAATTCCCTATTCTTGTCTAACAATTCAGCTATCTACTAATCAGATTCATTGCCTTCGATTAAAAGCAACGCGAGCTCGAACGGAATAGGCGAGCGCGGGATCGCGGCCGGACAGCACCGAGACTGCCCAACATCCGCAAGGCACCCCAAGCTCGGCATTCGGCGATCGATCGCATCCGGGAGCGCTCTGCGCAGATCCCATGACGTTCGATCCCGTTGCAGATTGCACGGTCGAAAGCCCGAAGGTTACAGCAAAGCCACTATTGCAAGCTCGCACGAGCCGCACGCTAGAATAGTTCCCCGCCCCCATTCGCAAGGCGGCTGACAGCCCGAACCCAATCCCATCGAACAGACAGGCAAGAACGCAAACAGGACGCATCATGAGTATCGACATGTCACAGCACTTCACTTTCGGAACACTGTTGAAATACGTCGCACCCTCCATCGGGACGCTTCTCCTGACAAGCGTCTACGGCATCGTGGACGGTCTGTTCGTATCGAATTTCGCGGGAAAGACCGCCTTCGCGGCAGTGAACTTCATCATGCCCATCATCATGATCCTGGCCCCGATCGGATTGATGGTTGGCACCGGCGGCAACGCGGTCGTCTCGAAGACCCGCGGCGAAGGGAATGGCGAACTCGCGAACAGGCAGTTCTCGCTGCTCGTCTATTTCAACCTGTTCTGCGGCATCGCCATGGCGATCATGGGCTTCCTGCTCATACCCATCATCGCCCGCGCCATGGGCGCTACCGGCGAGATGCTCGAGCTCTGCGTGACCTATGGGCGCATCAGCATGCTGAGCCTGCCCTTCTTCATGATGCAGCTCGCATTCCAGGCATTCAGCGCCACAGCAGGAAAACCGAACCTCAGCCTGAAGGTCGCAATCGCGGCCGGTGTAACCAATATCGCCCTCGACTTCATCCTTGTCGGGGCGCTCCATATGGGAGTGGTCGGCGCAGCGCTCGCCACCGTCGCCTCCGAATACGTGGGAGGAGGCGCTTGCCTGGTCTACTTCGCGCTCCCCAACAAAAGCTTCCTCCGCCTGGGAAAGACCTCGCTCGACCTGAAAACCATCGGCAGGACCTGCGTCAACGGCTCTTCTGAAATGATGTCGAATATCGCACTGTCGGTTGTTTCCGTCGCATACAACCTGCAGCTGATGCGCTACATCGGTCCGGATGGCGTTGCAGCATACGGCGTCATCATGTACTGCGGCCTGGTCTTCGGATCTATCTTCATCGGCTACTCGATCGGAAGCGCGCCGCTCATGGCCTTCCAATACGGCGCACGCAAGCATCGCGAGATGCGGAACCTGTTGAAGAAGGGCCTGACCATCATCGCCGTCGGAGGAATAGCCATGTTCGCGATTGCGGAGATGGCAGCCCCGCTCATCGCGAAGATCTTCGCCTCCTACGACGAAGGCCTCTACCAGCTGACCACCTTCGCTTTCCGAGCCTATTCCATCTCGTTTCTGCTCATGGGATTCAGCATCTACGCCTCTTCCCTGTTCACCTCGTTATGCAATGGCAAGGTTTCCGCACTCATCAGCTTCCTGCGCACGCTCGTGTTCGAACTGGGCGCGGTCATGATCCTGCCGGCGCTCCTGGGAGCCAACGGCATATGGTTCTCCGTCGTGGTTGCAGAAGTGGTATCCATCTGCCTGGCATCGGCATGCTTCGCCAAACTGGCACCCCGCTACCATCTGCTGCCCGAACGTAGGGCCCAGGGCTAAGCTTTCGGATCTTCAGGCAATTAAAAACCCGGTCGGGCAAGCAGCCATTTCATGCGAACGCCGCACCGCAGCCGGAACGCGCCCGGCAAACACGCACGTTCGCGCGGAAGACGCACGATTTCCAACGCGAAACGACACCGGGCTCGCCCCGCCCCGCATCGAACCGAGCCCTCGCACGGACCCTGCACCTGTCCGGCAGACGGCTCATTCTTACAGATTCTCGACAAACGGCATAACGAAACGCCCCTCCGCTTGCATCCACCTCCAACTCCGCGCATAATCTCAAAACTGAACGTTTGGTCAGTTTTTGGATTCGGAGGCTTCCCATGACATCCCTCGGCCAATTGCGCCCTGCGCAAAACGGCGCCTCCATCGAGGCACGCAACCTTTCCCTGGAAACGCCCCTGGGCGTCCCCTTCAGGAACCTGAACCTTTCCATCCCCCCTGGCAGCTACGTCGCGGTTACCGGCAACCACGGTTCGGGCAAGACCCCCTTCCTGCTCACCCTGGCGGGACGCATGAAACCCACCGGCGGAACGCTGTTCGTCGGAGGCCTTCAGCTTCCCCAGAACCACCGCAAGGTTGCCCGCAAGGCGGGCATGGCCCTTTTCTCCGGCTTGAACGACATCGAATGGAACCTCACCTGCCGCCTGATCATGAAAGCCGAGCTGGAAATCTGGGGCAAACCCCACCGCAACAGCGATGTTGAAGCCTACCTGCGCGCCTGGGACTTGGAAGAGATCATTGACAAGAAGGTCAAGAAGCTCACCCAGCTGGATTACGACCGCTTCGGGATCGCACTCGCCATGGTGAACGACCCCGACTTGCTGGTGGTAGATGACATCGAACGCCAACTCGATGCGCACGATTCGCGCCGCATTGCCGATGAACTGAGGAAAATCGCCCATGAAAAGGGCAAAACCGTGATCGTCGCGGTCACCGAGCCTGCGTCTGCCGGTGACAGCGATTTCACCATCGAACTGGAATGGAGTGAGGAAGATGGCATTTAAGGGAGCCCATTTCGCCTACATGTCGGCGAAGAACACCTTCTCCCCCCTGCCTATGAAGATCGCCCTCGCCGGCGTCCTGCTCATCCCCGTCATCTTCGCGGGGTTCTACCTTTCCGCCTTCCTTGACCCCTATGCCCACCTGGAGAACATCCCCGTGGCGGTGGTCAACGAAGACAAGGGCGCCACGATAAACGGCGAGCAGCGAAATATCGGCGGGGACGTGGTGCAGAACCTGAAGGACTCGGAGGAGAAGCTGGGCTGGAGCTTCGTCACCGCCGAGGAAGCCGAAGAGGGCATGGAACGCGGCCTCTATTATATGAGCTGCACCATCCCCGAGGACTTCTCGCAGCAGATCGCATCTGCCGACACAAACGACCCCGAACACGCCAACATCACCATCACCTACAACCAGTCGGAAAACATGCTGGCCAGCCAGATCGGGCAGACCGCCTGGACCCGCGCGGCCAAGCAGGTGAATGAGGCGGTTGCCGAAGAATACTTCGGCACCATCTTCGAAACCATCGACGAAGGCGGCGAGCAGCTGCAGACCGCGGTCGATGGCGCGCTCGAACTGCAGGACGGCCTGACCACCGCCCAGGACGGATCGAACACCATCACCGTGAACCTGAACAAGCTTGTCGCAGGATCGGCAGAACTGCAGGCGGGCATCGCACAGCTGCAAGACGGCGCGAACCAGGTGAGCGCCGGAACCCAGGAACTGGCCGATAAGGCATCGGTGCTGCCCGATGCGACCCAGCAGCTCGCCGATGGCGGCCAGGCCGCCCTTGCAGGCGCAAGCCAGCTGGAGGAAGGCGCCGCACAGCTCGATGCCGGCGCCCAGTCGGCGCAATCCGCGACCCAGCAGCTGAAAGACGGCTCGGGTGCGCTGCTTGCCGGAACGAAGACCGCAAGCGCCGGATCCGCCTCCGTCGCCGAGGGCGCGGGCCAAGTGGCATCCGGCACCGACCAGGCGCTTGCCGGGGCAAGCCTGCTGAAAATCTATACCAGCCAGTTGGAAAACGGCGCAGGCAACGCACTCGTCGCCGCGCAATCCGCCCAGGCGGGTGCCGAAAAGCTCTACGGCGGGCTCACCTCCCTGAAATCAGGCATCACCGACGCGAAGAACGGCGCATCGGATCTGCAAAGCGGCATCGGCCAGCTTTCCGGTGCGCTGGGGGACATCTCCTCGAGCATGGGCAGCCTTGCGGGTTCCATGCAATCCGCAGGAAAGGCAATGGGTGACGGCGGAAAGGCGCTTGCAGACGGCGCCCAGGCCCTATCCACGGTATCCACCCCCCTTTCCAGCGCAAGCGCATCCCTATCCGGCGCCGAAGGCGATATGGCCAATGCGGAAAGCGACCTCGCAAATGCAAGCTCCAGCACCCAGGGTGCCGCTTCCCAGGCACAATCGGCAGCGGATACCATCGGCGGAATCGGCGGCGATCTGGACAATGCAAGCGCCGCCCTCAGCAGAGCGCTTGCCGTCGGAGAGCTCCCCGACGAAGCCGCCGCGGAAATCCAGAACGCGCTGAACAGCATCAACACGGCTAACGGAAGCGTTAGCGGCGCTGCAGCGAGCGCGCAGGGCGCAGCGGACAGCATGAGCGGCGCAAATGGCAGCATCCAAACAGCATCGACAAGCGTAAGCTCGGCGAAGGGCCAGATCGGCTCCGCCTTGTCGGAAATGTCGTCGGCATCTTCGTCTGCAGGCAGCGCCGCCCAGTCCGCCGCAGACAACGCATCCGCCCTCCAGTCGGCAGCCGGCGAATTCTCATCTGCAAGCAGCGCCATCTCCAAGGCGGTGACCCCGGAAAGCATTGCGCAGCTCAACGGATCCATCTCGGCACTCCAAACCGGAGCCGGTGACCTTGCAAACGGCCTGGGCCGGGCTGAAAGCGCCCTGGGTTCGGACGGCGATGCGGGCACCCTGATCGGCGGAGCCAACGCACTGCAGGCAGGATTGGGGCAACTCGCCGGTAAGGACGGCCTTGCCGCACTCGCAGGCGGCGCCAAGCAGGTGAACCTGGGTGTCGGAGCCCTGGTGGGCGACCAGACGAGCGGTCTGACCGCACTCAACGCCGGAGCCCAGAAGCTCAGCGCCGGAGCAACCCAGCTCAACGGCGGCCTGGGCGACCTCGGCTCCGGAGCCGCGCAGCTCGACGGCGGGCTTTCCGCCCTCAACGACGGCATGGGCACCCTGCGCATCGGATCCGCACAGATCCACGGCGGCCTGACCAGCTTGGTGGGATCCGCTTCCGAGGGAACCGGCTTGAACGCCCTCGCAGGCGGCCTAGCCAGCATGAACGAATCCGCGGGAACGCTGATCGCAGGCGTCGACCAGCTGAACTCGGGCGCAAGCCTGCTGGCATCCTCCTTCCCCGCCGCCTCTGACGGGGCGGGGCAGATCACCAGCGGCGCAAGCCAGCTGGCGGATGGTTCGGCAACCCTGACCAGCGGCCTCGGCAGCGCGGTCTCGGGATCGGGGCAGCTGGCAAGCGGCCTTGACGAAGCAAGCGCGCAGATGGATTACTCCCCCCAGCAGATCACCGCGAAGAAGACCATGATGAGCAAGCCCGTGCAGATGTCCGAGGACTACTACACCACGGTCAAGAACTACGGCACCGGCTTCGCGCCCTTGTTCATCGGCCTGGGCATCTGGGTCGGCGCCATCTTCAACTGCTTCCTGTTCCGCAGCCTGAACACCCGACTGTGCCTTTCCGGCGTGAACCCCATCATCGTCGCTGCCGCCGGCTTCATCCCCATGGCGGCCTTCTCGATGCTGTCCACCACCGTGGCGCTGGCCTTCGTCCAATTCGCCCTGAAGGCCCAGATCGGCAATGTGGCGGGCTATTACGCAATGGGCATCCTGGCGTCGCTGTGCTTCACCGCCATCATCCAGTTCCTGGTTGCGGCGGCCGGCTTCCCCGGACGCTTCATCGCAGTCGTCCTGCTGACGCTGCAGCTCACCAGCTCCTCGGGCACCTTCCCCGTCCTGGTTGAGCCCGACTTCTTCGGAGCCATCAGCCCCTTCTTCCCCATGACCTATATCGTCGAGGGCATGAGGCAGCTCATGACGGGCGTCGGCTACGGTGTCGCCCTGCAGGATGCGCTGGTCGTGGCAGGATTCGCAATCGTCTTCTTCCTGCTCACCGCACTGGTCGCAAAACGCAAGCAGATGGTGAATATCACGGATATCCATCCCCTGCTCGATCTGTAAGGCATCATCTTCGTTAAAAGGCCCCGCGAATTCGGATCGCGGCCGCCGGCTTGGGGTAGCATCGTACCCGAGGCATCGCGGCATGATTCGGTCCGGGGCCTTTCCCATAAGCCCAGAAAGGAATGCATCCCGAAATGGAAAAGAAAACGAGGGCGAAATCCGAAGCGACACGCAAGACGCTCGTCAATGCGGCGCTGACCGTTATCGGCCGTCAGGGCTACGCAGGCGCCACCATCGAGAAGATCGCCGAGGAGGCAGGCGTCTCGAAGGGCGTCGTCTACTACTACTTCAAAACGAAGGCCGACATCGCCACCAATGTGCTCATCGACTCCTTCGAGAAGATCGTCGGGGAATTCGAAGCCATCATGGACCGCAGGCTGCATCCCCACGAAACCATGGCACAGTTCGTCGGCACCTTCGCGCGCATGATCTTCCAAAACCAAGAGGCATCCAGATTCATCCTGAGCGAGCTCTGGCGCGACGACCGCATCTGGAGCGAGGAAATGCGCCAAACCGAAGAACGGCTCATCTCCATGCTGGAAGGCCTGGTCGAAAACTCCATCGCATGCGGTATCGTGCGCCCCGAAATAGATGCGCGCTTCGTTTCCATCGCCACCATCGGCACCGTGCTCACAAGCGCGCAGTACTACCTGATGCAGGACGATTCGGAAACCGAAGGGGCCTTCGCGCAGCACTGCATCGACTTCATCCACCACGCCCTGAAGGCGGAATAGCGACGCACATCCGCCCGGATCATCCATTCGACGGGTCGGCGCAAAGGCGCAGCGGATCCGCAACGAGCATATGACGAGCAGGATGGCAGGGATTTCCCTGCCATCCTGCTTTTCCATTATCATCGGTTTTCCCGGCACAAGGCCGAAGGAAAGCATCTAGCCCACGCGGGTCGCTTCGTCGGGATCGATCGACATGGTCTGGAAGCGGTTTTCCATGAACTCATCGTCATAGTGCTCATCGCAGAACCCCTCGATCGCCGCGGTTACGGGAGCATTGCCCATATCAGCCTGGCGCTCGAACCAGCGGTCGAGCGACGCCAAGGTCAACCCGCAGTCAAACAGCATGAAAACCGTCGCTGCCACGGTAAGCGAATAGCGCCAGTTCCAGGGAATACGGTTAATCAATGCAAGCAGCCTGGGAAGGATCCAGCGCAACCACACAATCCCCAAGCAGCCCCACATGCAGAAGAACTTGAAGTTGGTACGGCCATCGATGTTCAGGAAGGTGCCCGTGTAATCCCAGGCGGTGATGCCGAAGGACGTCTCCATCCACCAGCTGACCAGGTACTCGAAGGCAGCGCCGATGAACGCCGCCGCCAAGAACACCACCACGGGATTACTTTTATGGAAGCGGTTCAGCACAATGGTGATCATCACGCCGCCCACACCGTAAATGGGCGAGAAGGGCCCGTACAGCAAGCCGGCGCGGTCTTCGTACACACCTGGGTCGATAATGGTCATGTGGTAGACGGTCTCTATGATCAGCCCGAGGAAGCAGCACACCACGAATATCCAGAATAGATTGAAGAAGTCCAGCTCGATATAGCCCTTGCCCGTCTTATCCAGGCCGAGCACGCCCGCTTCCTGATCCTGCTTGTCCTCGAGCTGCTCCGCCTTGCGCTTGGCCAGGCGCTCGCGCCTCAAGGTCGGATCGGAATACACCGAAAGCAACCCCAAGAAGATCACGTAGCCGGTAGAAACGAAAGTAGACACCGAAAGACCGTAGAGCATGAACGAAAACGCCAGCGATGCCGCCTCGATCAGCATCAGGATATTCGCGAAACGCGCCGCCTTATTCCTGTTGTTCCTCAACAAGCGGACGCCCAGGGCAACGGACACCACCGCGGAAACCACAACCAGCACGAACAGGATCGCGCTGAACACCATCCCCAGAATGGTCTGGCCATCCAGGACCTCCCCGAAGACCGATCCGTAGCCTTCATAGACCACGAACGCGACGGCCCCCATGAAAAGCAGGTACTCGAGGCAGTGGAGCACGCCTCCCGCAACCAGAAGGCCGCCGAAGATCCTCATCACCTTCGGGAAGCGCTTATTCTGGAGGGCGTCTTCCGCAAAGGAATCCTCCAGGCGCCTGACCGCAGCGGAAGCATCATCGATGCCGCCCTTGACCTCGTCCCTCAACTCGCCCAGGTCGTCTTTGATGTCATCGAGATCGTCCTTCACGCCATCGACGATATCGCCGATATTCTCGGAAACCCCGTCCAAGGCATCGGAAACATCCTCTATCAGAGTATTCCCCTTGGATTCGGAAAACCCTTCCTGGGAAGGGTGCTTTTCGCTGGATTCCACGCGCTCCGAAAGCGCTTTTTCGGGCTTCTTGCCGCTCATTCCGCCTCCTTCTCGATCCGGGATGCCAAAGCGAACCCGACCGCCACAGCATAGCAAAAAACAATTCGTCGTTCAGAAAGCGTCACGCAGCCTTTTCCTCCATGCGCCACCCGCATGGCAAGCACTGACCCGCAAGAACGGACGCTTTTCAATAGAGCCGTCCTAAGCAGTAAATTGAACTTATGCATGCTCAATGAAGAATTGAACTCTAGTTCAATTTGCTTCCTGCAGTGCTAGAATCGGTCTTGCTTGTAATTGAACTTTTCTTCAGCTTTGTGTTGCAATATTGAACCCCAGATGCTGGAGCAAATACAAATTGAACTATTGGAGCGCCCATGGAGCATCAGATTTTTGCAAGCAGGCTGCGCGAGGCCATGGAGAAAGCCCAGATGAAGCAGGTCGACTTGATCCGCATCGCGCAAGCGGAGGGAAGGAAGCTGGGAAAGAGCCAGATCAGCCAATACCTGAGCGGCAAGAGCATCCCCCGGCCCGACACCCTCTCCTTCCTCGCCCGCACCCTCTTCGTTTCGGAAGGCTGGCTTTCCCCCGGATCGCAAGCCGGAACGGAACCTTCCGCCACGCAAGACGCGCCGGCCGCACGCGAAGAAGGCTCGGCAGCCGTGCAAGACGCGCCGGCGAGCGAAGCCCTTCCAGGCAACGCGCAAGGCGATCCCCTGCCTGAACGGCAA
>Ga0129308_1002429_pt1 | contig 15856 bp, 14 predicted proteins | sample L827metagenome_FD_94440 | JGI IMG/M metagenome (GOLD analysis project Ga0129308, IMG submission 94440) | Ring-tailed lemur group fecal microbial communities from Wisconsin, USA - L827 metagenome | ecosystem: Host-associated > Mammals > Digestive system > Large intestine > Fecal | place: USA...
CTCGCATTTTTGCTCAGCAGATTTGTTATGACGCCGACCTATCAGTCTACAACGAAGATTTATGTGTTGAGCAAACAGAACAATGATAATGTGACATACAGCGATTTGCAGATGGGAACGCAGCTTACAAAAGACTACGCGGAATTGATACAGAGTAGATTTGTGCTGGAGGAGGTAATTCAGCAGCTCAAACTCTCTACCAGTTATGAGGGACTCAAGGGACAGGTGAGTGTTTCCAATGTTTCCGACACGCGCATTATTGCGATCACGGTAACGGACAGCAATCCGGTTCAGGCCATGAAGATTGCTAATGCGGTTCGTGAAGCCGCTGCAGTGCATATTAAAAATGTGATGGATATAGAAGCAATCAATGTGGTGGAAACTGCCTTCGTGCCAACCGGGAAGTCCGGCCCCAACGTTATGAAAAATACAATGATGGGCGGCATGATCGGTGTTGTGGCTGTAGCGGGAATTTTCATCGTCATTTTTCTGTTAAATGATACCATAAAGACAGCAGAAGACGTGGAAAGATATCTTGGGCTGTCAACTCTTGCAGTAATCCCGCTCAACGAGGGGGAAAAGAAGAGCAGGAAAAGGGCAAGGCACAGATAACGGCACATTTTAGAGCAGGGGTATGAGAGAAGATGCAGAAGATAGCAATTCGTTCCATTGAAAAACTGGACTTTCGTACAAAGGAAGCTTATAAGATACTCCGCACAAATTTAAGCTTTGCGGGAAAAAATGTCAAGGTGGTATCGTTGACCAGCTGTACGCCGAATGAGGGTAAAACCAGCGTATCCTTTCAGCTGGCAATGTCCATGGCAGAAGGTGGATGGAAGACAATACTGGTTGATGCGGATTTAAGAAAATCTGTCCTTCGCGGACGCTACAAAGCTAGCCGGGAAAAGTTTGGATTGTCTCATTATTTAAGCGGACAATCTACTTTGGAAGATGTGATATGTGAAACCAATATTGAAAACTTTCATATTATTTTTGCAGGACCGGTTCCGCCCAATCCCAGCGAATTGTTGGGCAATGATAATTTTAAAGAAATGATCAAAAGGCTGCGGGAGGAATACGATTATGTGATTATCGACACACCGCCTCTGGGCAGCGTAATTGACGGTGCTGTTGTGTCGGCCAGCTGTGACGGCGCTGTGATCGTGGTAGAAAGCAATGCGGTCAGTTATAAGTTTGTTCAGAGCGTAAAGGAACAGCTGGAAAAGGCAGGCGTCCGGATTCTGGGCTGCGTGCTCAATAAGGTGAATATGAATGTCAAAGGTTACTATGGTAAGTATTACGAGAAATATTACGGAAGCTACTATGGAAGCTATTACGGCAATGATAGTGAAGGTGAAATGCCGCTTGAAACAGCCACTCCTGTAAAGAAGGGAAAAGATCAGGCATCCGGGAAAGAAAGGGAAGAACAGAATGCAAAGCCAGATGAAGGGGAGGAAGTGGCAGATTTCGATTTATTAGAGGAAAGCTGAGAATCAGGGACTGTGATATGGTTTGGTATCAAATAACCTATAAGCTTTGAAAGGGGCATGTTATTAAGAATGAATACGAAAATAGCGGTAATCGGATTTGCAATAGTAGATGTGATTCTGATCGGGATCAGCGCTTTTCTCTATCAAAACGAAGACAGAACGGCACCGGTAATCAGTTTTGAAGATGTTGAACCCATTTATCGGGAAGATATGGGAGAAGAGGAATTGCTCGCGGGAGTCAGTGCGACGGATGACAGAGATGGAGAGATAACGGGTGCCCTGATTGTGGAGAAGGTATCAGAGACGTCTGATGGAAATGTTATCGTCACCTATGCGGTGGTGGATTCTTCCAACAATGTGGCAAAGAGATCGAGAGAGTGTAAAGTGAGGTGAGACATAGTAAGGCGCATACAGAAGGTACGCAATGAAGCGGAAGAGATGATGCGCTTTTTGTGTGCAAAAAATGTCAGATATTGATAAAGAAATGGGAAAGAATCTTAATAAGGAGTGAAAAAGGAGGATGGCATGAAACGGAAAAAGTTGTTGATTTATGCACACTATTATATTCCGGACGTTGCATCAACAGGACAGATTCTGCGGGAATTGGCAGAAGGAATGTTACATACTTTTGATATTACGGTAATTTGTGTAGTACCTTCTTATGGAGGTGTGATCGAAGAAAAATACAAATCAAAAAAATTTTACCGGGAAGAAATAAACGGGGTAAATGTGCTGAGGATTCGGGTGCCTGAATTTAAAAAATCGGACAAGCTCAGCAGAATTAGAAACATTCTTTCCTACTTCTTCGGAGCAATGCTCGCAACCTTTATGGTAGGAAAAATGGATTATGTCTATTCCATCTCACAACCGCCGATTCTGGGCGGACTGATCGGAATCTGGGGCAAATGGATCAAGCGCGCAAAATATGTTTACAACATACAGGATTTCAACCCGGAACAGACGATTGCGGTTGGATACAGCAGAAACAAGCTGATTCTGAGTGCTATGATGTTCTTTGATAAATTTTCCTGCCGCCAGGCCGATAAGGTCATCGTTGTGGGGCGGGATATGGTAGAAACCCTGAAAAAACGTTTTGACGGCAAAAAGGTGCCGGATCATACATTCATCAACAACTGGATTGATGAAAAGGAGGTCTATCCGTTACCGAAGGATAACGCTAAGGTCGCAGCCTTTCGAAAAAAATATGGATTAGAAAATAAGTTCGTCATCATGTATTCCGGAAACATCGGACTGTATTACGATCTGGAGCGCCTGATCAAGGTGCTGAAAAAATTCCGAAAGGGGGTCACCCAGGACGGAAAATTGGAGGAAGGAATCCGCACGGCTGACGGCAGGGAAGTGGTCTTTGCCTTTGTGGGCGGCGGCAGCATGCTGGATATCCTGAAAGATTATCAGAAAAGACATCATATTGAAAACATCATGTTCATTCCCTATCAGGATAAGGAAGAACTGATATACAGCCTGAACGCCGCTGATATACACTGGTGCGTGAATGCCAGGGGTATCCGGGGCGTGAGCGTGCCGAGCAAATGCTATGGCATTATGGCGGTCGGAAAACCGATCCTGGGCGTGCTGGAACGCGGATCGGAAGCCCGGATGATCATAGAGGAAACGGGCTGCGGCCTGTGCTGCGAGCCCGGGGACTATGAGCATGTGGCCCGTCACATTCAGTGGTTTGCGGATCATGCCGGAACCGGAAAGGTCGTGGAGATGGGACAGAAAGGCCGGGAATACCTGGTCGGACACCTGACGAAGGATATTTCTGTGGGAAAGTATACGGAGGAGATTTTGGGAATTGAGTGAGATATAGGTGACATATTGTCAAAAGAGATATACATTTTAATGTATCTTAGAAAGCTGAGTTAAATAGAGAATGATGTTGAGAAGTTGCCTACTCATAGAACTGGTCTAAGTTATTTTGTAGTAATTTTATATATTTTTTGGGGGTTAAGGATGAAAGTAGTTCACATAAATACATTTTCATATAAGTCTACTGGAACTATGATGTTTAGTATTCATCACCAATTACAAAGTGCAGGTTATGATTCATATGTTGTTTGGGGTAGAGGAAGAGCACCAGAGAATGATCATGAATTTAATATGGGAGATTCCTTGGGCATCAAGCTTCATGGTGTTTATACTCGCTTAACAGATAGAACGGGATTTGCTTCAATTAGATCAACAACAAGGTTGATTGATAAAATGAAAGTTATACAGCCAGATGTTATTCACCTCCATAATATTCACGGCTATTTTATAAACATAGAACTGCTATTTTCTTACATAAAAAAGAATAATATAAAAGTAATCTGGACACTACACGATTGTTGGCCATTTACTGGACACTGTGCATATTTTGATTTGATTGGATGTACAAAGTGGAAAACTGGATGTTATTATTGCGAACAGCTGGATACGTATCCAGCTTCTTGGAGGGTGGATGCTTCACGGTGGAATTGGAAAAAGAAGAAGGAACTATTTACTGGCGCAGACATTACTATTGTAGCTCCGTGTAACTGGTTGAAAGAAAAAGTAAGTGAGTCGTTTCTCAGAGAGTATCCAATTAGGGTAATAAATAATGGACTCGATTTGGCTATTTATAAGCCGCATGTAAGTGATGTGCGTAAAAGATTGACAATTAATGATAATTTTATGATTCTTGGTGTCGCGAATGAATGGACGAAAAGAAAAGGCCTTAATGATTTTGTGCTGCTTGAAGAGAAGTTAAGGAAAGTGGGGGTTACTAATTTTAAGATTGTCCTAGTAGGATTGAGAGAATCACAAGTAAAGAGGATGCCGGATTCAATGATTCGAATGAAAAGAACTGAAAATGTGAGTGAACTGCTTGAACTATATACAACAGCAGATGTTTATTTCAATCCTACATATGAAGATAATTATCCTACAACAAATCTGGAAGCATTGTCTTGTGGAACGCCAATTATCACATATCGTACTGGTGGTAGTCCTGAAAGTATTTTACCAGAGATAGGTGTGGTATTTGAACAGGGTGCCATAGATGAAGTGGTGAGTTATTTGAAAAATAATTTCAGAGCAAAAATGGGATTTCAAATTCAAGCTGATAATTATAGCGAATTATTGGATGGGCGTAATATGATGGATCGTTACTTGCAACTATATGAAGAAATAAAATCGAAATATTGATAGAATGATTAAGCGAAAGAGAAAATGAATTGCATGAATAAACCAGTAAAAGTATTATTTGTCAATGGAAATATTATGAAACGTGGCGGAATAGAATCATTTATGATGAACTATTTCCGGCATATTGACCACTCAAAAGTACATATTGATTTTTTGGTGCATGGATTTGAACAAGGAATATATGATGATGAAATAATTGCAGCCGGAAGTAAGGTACTTCATGTTCCTACAAAAAGTAAACATCCCATTCTGTATCCAAAAGAACTGAAAAAAATATTTTTAACAAGAGAATATCAGATTGTACATTCTCATTGTGACGCGATGAATGGATGGATACTTAAAATTGCCGCAGAGTGTGGAGTGGCTGTACGTATTGCCCATAGTCATAATACAGCTACATTAAGCAATAATATAATCAAATTGGCTATAAACGATTATGTCAAGGGACTAATACCTAAATATGCAACTCATTTGTTTGCGTGTTCGGAAGCTGCTGGTAAGTGGATGTTTGGTGAAAACCTTGAGTTTAAGGTAATTAATAATGCGATAGAAGTTGAAAAATATATGTTTGATCCGAGCGTGAGAGAAAAAGTTAGGGGTGAACTTAATTTACATGATGATTTTGTAATAGGTCATGTGGGACGATTTGATTATCAGAAGAATCATGAGTTCCTCGTTCGTATAATACAATATTTGAATAATGTGGGAAAAAAAGATGTTAAACTGATATGTGTAGGTGAAGGGCCATTGATTGATGATATCAAAAAGATTGTGGATAATGCAGGTCTAGAAGATAGGGTATTATTCTTGGGGTCAAGATCAGATGTAGATTTATTATATAATGCGTTTGATGTTTTTGTATTACCTTCAAAATTTGAAGGGCTACCTGTTGTTGGAATTGAGGCACAATGTAATGGATTACAATGTTTTTTTGCAGATACCGTGACTGATAAAGTCAAAATATTAAAGGAAACGAAACTTTTACCACTTGATATAGATAGTTGGGGTACGGAATTAAGCACAGATATTCCAACAAGATATCTTAATGCGGAAGAGCAAATAGTAAAAAGTGGATATGATATTAGTGTAGAAGCAAAGAAACTACAGATGTTTTATATCGATGTAGGTCTAAGGAGATAAGATGTGGAAAAAATCAGTGTTATTGTTCCCGTTTATAATGTTGAAGAATGCTTAAAAGCAACGGTAGAGAGTATTCTCGATCAGACATATCGAAATCTAGAAATTATATTGATAGATGACGGTTCTTCTGATCAAAGTGGAGCGATTTGTGATGAGTTAGCAGCATTAGATTCAAGGGTTGTAGTAATTCATCAGATTAATGGTGGGGTTTCAAAGGCAAGAAATGTAGGCATTAATGTTGCCACAGGGAAATATATAGGCTTCTGTGATGCTGATGATTATATTGATAGTGACATGTACGAGACTCTTTATAAAACAGTAAAAAAGTATAATACTGATGTTGCTATGGTATCACTTACCGTCCATACTTTATCTGGAAAAAGAATTCCTGTATATGGAACTGGCAAAGAGTTTGTTATGAATAGGGCAGAAGCTATAGAACATTTCTTAAAAGGAGATGTATTTTGTTATACAGGTTATTGCCATTTATTAAAGGCTGATTTGTGTAAACAGGTTGCGTTTGTCGAAGGGAAGAAGATGCATGAAGATCGTTATTATACATTCGAAATACTAACCAAAGTTAATAACATTAGTGTAAATGATATTTGTAAGTATCATTATGTATTGAGGACAGGCTCGGTGACAATGCATCCTTTTGAGATAGAGCGACTAGATGTTGTTTATTTTGCAGATAAGATTTTATCATACATTAAGGCAGAATATCCAGAAATGATGGCAATAGCTGAATTTAATCGTATGCGGGCGTGCTGGGATGTATATAAACTAATTATTAAAGAGCCTGCAGCTAATAAGAAATTTGGTGATATACGGAATCAGATGAGATTAGAAGTATGTAATTGTTGTAGTTTGGATGGACTTTCAGCTATTCGTCGATTAGAATTGTTCTTTTTGAAGAACTTCGAAGTTATGTATATAGTGTTAATAAGACTTATAACGTTTGGAAAAAAAATTAGTTATGCCATTTGGAGACATAGATTATGATCTCGGTAATCATCCCTTTTTATAACGCAGAAGATAAAATTGAAAAGTGCATATTTAGTGTTTTGAATCAAACTTATTCAGATTATGAAATGATTCTTATCGATGATTGTTCTACAGATAATAGCTATAATGTTTGCAAGAAAATAGTGAGTCATCATAAAAATATAAGGCTAATTAAACTGGAAAAAAATAGTGGTGTATCAATAGCTAGAAACAAAGGATTTGAGATAAGTTGCGGAGAATATATTGCTTTTATAGATGCAGATGATGAGGTGGCACCAGAATATTTATATACGCTTGTAAAGGCAATGGAAGCGAATAAGGCTGATTTAGTATGTTGTAAGCATGTTGATTGCAGATATGGAGAATATGTTAAAGTGGCTGATTGTTTATTATACACTAAAACGGTAAAACAATCAGATGCGATTAAGTATTTGTTTAATAATCAGGGAATTCAACCGGTAGTATGGGGAAAAATGTTTAAGAAAGAATTAATCGAAAAAGCTGAATTGACTTTTGATGAGAAAATAGCGATCTCGGAGGATATATTGTATGTTTTTGAATATCTATGCCATTGTGAGATATGTGTACTGGTTAATGAAGCATTATATTACTATACAGTAGATTATCCTAATGGAGCACTTTATGGGATGAGTTCTGCAAAGAAGTTTAACCCAAAATGGTTGAGCGCATGGGATGCAAGTAAAAAAATGTTAAGTGTTGCAGAAAAGAAGTTTGGTAAAAAATCGGAGGAGTATCGTATAGTGAAATGTTCCCACATTTCAAGGGCTAGAATGCAACTTCATCTTTTGTATCCATACAATGAACAAGAGGCGCAATACCAAAAAAGGGAGTTGATTAGGTACCTAAAATCAAATTGGATATTTTATTGGCATTATGATTATTCAGGAAGATCGAGAAAGATAATGGTGAGTCTTGCCTCGTTTTTCCCAGAGATTGAATATATAATTTGGAAGAAGAGGAATTGATGTGATGAAGAAAATTGGAATTCTTACGTTTCATAATGCAAGTAATTATGGAGCGGTACTACAGGCATATGCCCTTCAAACGGCATTACAAAAAGAAACAAAGGAATATTTTGTTGAAATTATAGATTACGATAATTGTGAAATTAGAAAAACAAAGAAAATGTTTTTGATAGTGGGGAGGATAACATTAAAAAATATTGTTGCCGCATTGATTAATATTCCTTGTCGAATAAAAAAAGAAGAGGGAATATCAAAGTTTATCAGTAAATATTTAGTATTATCATCAAGAGTGAATTCAAGATCCTTGAATGAGATAAAGCAAACTTATGCTAAAGTTATAGTTGGTAGCGATCAGGTGTGGAATTATAATTTGACAGCAAATGACAATGAGTATTATTTGCCGGGAAATTATAGAGAGAAATATGCATATGCAGTAAGTATTGGTAATGACATCTCATTTGATGAAGTGAGAAAAAGGGAACTTGAGGAGTTTAAAAAAATTTCTGTGAGAGAGCGTGATGCACAAGAGTTTTTAGAAGAAAAGACTGATGTCAAATGTTCAATAGTATGTGATCCTACTATGTTGTTGGAAGAGAATGACTGGAAAAGATTACTCCCGAACAAGCAGTTCATTGAAAGTTATATATTGGTATATTCAATAAATCCGGATGTTAATTTGATGAAATTTGCTTTCCAGATTCATGAAAAGACTGGATGGAAAATCAGATATATATCAATGAATGCCATGGATGTCTCGAAAATTAGGAATGTTGATTTTGAAAAAACTCCTTCACCAGAAATGTTTCTGGCACTCATTAAAAATGCAAAAGTAGTTTTAACAAATTCATTTCATGGGACGGTATTTTCAGTGGTCTTTAGGCGTAGTTTTTGGGTCGAAATAGATTATATCGACTATCGTAATAATCGAATTAGTAATTTATTGGAAAATTTGGGATTAGAGGATAGAATTATCGAATCAGATACGGTTTTTAATATGCAAGACATTAATTGGGAGAAGGTTTACAAGAAGGTTTTAAATATGAGATTTACGTCATATCAGTTTTTAAAAGGGGTTTTGGATTAAATGAGGAATGTATGTATATTTGCGGGGATTGTAACATACAATCCGGATGTTAGACGTTTAAAGCAGAATATAGAAGGTATTATTAACCAAATAGATACATTACTTATTTTTGATAATAATTCTGAGAATGTAAAAGATATAGTATCACTTTGCGAAAAGTATAAAAAAAGAATACATGTTAGTTGTTCTGAAATTAATAGAGGCATCGCATTTGCTTTTAATTATATCATGAATTTTTCGATAGAAAATGGCGCTGAATGGGTAGTTTTGTTGGATCAAGATACGGTATGTCCGGAGGGGATGATTACCGAATATAAAAAATACTTATATGAGGATCATGTTGCCATTATTGCTCCTGTTCTAGTGGATAAAAGACGGGCGCGAAGGCGAGAGCAAAGAAAAGTTATCGATTCAGTAGTAAAAGTTGTATCTTCTGGTTCGATGCTTAAGGTTTCTGTATATAAGAAAATAGGAAAATTTGAGGAAATATTATTCATTGATATGGTTGATTATGAATATTGTATGCGAGTGAGAATTAATGGATATAAGATACTTCAATTGGGAGGGGTAATCTTAGATCAGGAATTTGGAACTGTCAAGCCTAACAGATTTAATAAAGTTTTTCATTGCTTATATGTGATAACAGGATTTTCAATTTTTACACATTTGGAATATGTTCCGGTTTTTAACCCCAATAGAGTAATGTACAGCTTTAGAAATTGGACTTATTGCTTGAAGAAATACCGTCTGTATAGTAAAAAAATGAAGAGCATATATCAAATACTTTTTTACGGACTAAGAAATTATTTAAGAACGGGCTTCAGTTGGACATATTTGAAAGCATATATTCGTGGCCTGATAGAGGGGATGAGAATGAAACCAGAAGTATATAAAACAGAGAGTATCCATAAAATTGATTTGATGTAAAATATTTGATTGAGATAATCAGAAAGAATGCTAAGGATTGGTTGAAGTAAATGAATTATTTTAGGGGAGGAGATCATCTTATGAAACTTTCAATCATAACCGTATGTTATAACTCGGAAGATTCAATTTCAAATACTTTGGAGTCAATTTTAAATCAAACATTTAATGATTTTGAATGTATTTTTATTGATGGGGATTCAACGGATCGAACATGTGAAATTATTCATGATTATGAAAGAGAGTTTAATGATAAAGGGATAAAGATGACCTTGGTATCAGAGCCGGATAGAGGTATTTATGATGCAATGAATAAAGGAGCGAAACTGGCCAATGGTGAATGGATAACTTATATGAATTCTGACGATCTCTATTATGATAACGATGCGTTGAGCAGTGTATTTGCAAAAGATACTGAACATTGCGATTTAATATATGGAAATACATATTTTAACAAGCCTGGTGAATCGGGAATAAAAAGGGCAAAAGAAATTGATACAATAACACATCATTTGCCTTTTTGTCCACAAGCAGCTTTTGTAAGAACTTATATACAGAATAAATTGATGTTTGATAGTTCTTTTTCTATAAGTGCTGATTACGATTTCTTTTTACGATGTTATTTGGCACAGTATAGAATTATGCAAATAGAAGAAACAATTGCAATTTTCAATTGGGGCGGAATTTCAAATAGTAATTTATTAGAGACCTATAAGCAAGATACATTAGTAAAAATGAAAAATGGAATTATAAGTAGGTATAGTGTTATAGTGTATATGAAGTGGTTGTATTTTATTTTGAAGTTTATGGTTGACAGAGTAATCTGTAGATATTGATTTTAAAATATATTTTAATCGGTTGTTCAGAAAAGTGATTGAGGAGATAGATGATTGAATAGTAAATTCTCTATAAATAGAAGAAATATAATGAAAGGTATTGTTGCAACTATTTGGATAATTCTATTATTTTCTGGTACTAGAATGATTACCAGATTTTATAGCACAAGAATGACCCTTGTTTTAATTATTTACTATGGTTATCTATTTTTGAAGGGAGAATTAGTAATTACAAAAAATCAGTTTATTTTTGTGATTTTAGATATTTATGTTTTAGCGTCATCTTTTTGGTCTATATCATTTGATTCTACATTGTTGTACATGCCTAATTTTCTCCTTTCTATCTTTTTTATTTCTAAAAAAGAAGACATTGAGGAAAAAGAAATATTTTATCTAGTAATAGAGATAATATCCTTTTTGATTATGGCCTCTATACTGATAGAAACCTTTGATGGTACTTTCGTATATGATCATCTTTGGTTTCTGTTTGAACACAATAAGGGAGCGGCAAGTTATCTTTTAGAAATGAAATTAGGGGAAAAGTATATCGGTGCTTTTTCTGGAATTATTGGAGAAAAAGCAGATGCAGCCTTTTTAATTGTCATAGGATTGGTATTAGTCTGGTGTAATATTTTACTTAAGCTAAATGTAAAAGGGATATTTAAAATAAGATATTATTTGGAATGCGTATTGTTATATGTCGCTTTGTTTCTCACTGGGAAAAGAACTTTATTTGTATGCTCAATAATGATTGTTTTCGTATTGCTAGTAATATATAAGAAAGTAAAGCCGGAGCAAATTTCGAATAAAGTTGTGTTGATTTTAGGATTGCTCTTTTTGATATTATTCATTGCTCAATTTTTTGAAGGTACATCTACAATGTTTGAGCGATTAAAAATAACAAGAGGTGAAGATACTGCTTTGCAAGTAAGAAAAGAAGCATGGAATGTATGTAAAGCTTTATTTAGGAAATATCCTTTATTAGGAGGTGGATTTGCCTCTTTTGTTAAGTATTGTACAGATAACTATTTCTTTACAAATACTTTTGCGCATAATATTTATTGGGAATGGTTAGGAGAATTAGGAATTGTAGGTGCCATAATTGCAATAGCTTGGGGAATTGTAATGATAAAAATACTTGTGGGAAATTACAAAAAATTAGAAAAAATGTCAAATGAGCAAGTTTTTCAATATGCATTTTCTACAGTTATTTTTACTGTGATTGTTATTTACGGATTTACGGGAAATTGTCTATACTATCAATTTCAATTCTTATGGTTATTGTGGTCTTCAAAAATTCTTTTAACATTATATGAATTATAAACAATTAGTAGTTCTGGTCTTGAGGCATAGAAAAAATGCTAAGAGAAGACAGAATAATAAACGTTTTACCAATTTAATTAATTGCTTTGCTGTTGAAAAGGGGATAGTAATATGGATGATCTTGAAGAGTTGATATCAATTATCATACCAATTTATAATGGGGAAAGATATTTGGATGAATGTCTTATGAGTGTAGTAAATCAATTATATAGCAATTTAGAGATAATTTGTATTGATGATGGATCTGTGGATGATTCTTTAAAAATAGCACAAATGTGGCAAAAGAAAGATAAAAGGGTGAAAGTTATTTCTCAAAAGAATAGTGGAGTTGCTGCTGCAAGGAATAGGGGAATAGGATTAGCTAATGGAGAATTTGTTCTATTTGTTGATTGCGATGATATGCTTGCTTTAAATGCAGTAAATATACTCTATGAATGTGGAAAAACAGCTGATATAGTAATTGGGAAGATGACTCATGAGCCTTTGAATATCAATGATACTTTTTCTGAAGTTGAAGTTGAAGGTTCCAAAATGAGATTGATACTGCTAAATTATCTTAAATACAATAGGAAATTTCTTGATAACCCATTTTCTTTTTCAGATCAATGGGGGGCAGCAGTATCATGCGGCCGATTGTATAGGAAATCAATTCTGATTAAAAATAATATTCTTTATCCTAATGAAATTATATTAGGAGAAGATGTTATTTTTAATTTAGAAGTGTACACCTATGCAAAAAAATGTGTTTTAGTAGATATTCCTCTCTATTATTATCGGCCAAACGAATTATCGGTTACTTCAAATTATCAGCCTAAAAGATTTATTAATACCTTGCTTTTAAGTAAAAAAGTTTTTGAATTGATCGATTCTAGTGATAGTGAATTATTGAAAGCGGCTGAGCAATTTGTGTTTGGTAGAGTAGTACATTGTTACACGGGATATTTCTTTTTTGTAAAAGATAGGAGACAAAGAATATATGAGGAAGAAATACTTTTAAAGGATACTACTATTTATCATTCAATTCGACATGCACGTGTTCGATATTGTGCGTTCGGAAAATCTATAATTCCTTTAATGATATATATAAAAATAAAAGTGTTGTTTAGGTGTACCTGCTAGGGAAAGAGAGATAATTATTGTGATAATAAATAAAACTAAAAATGCAGTTAATAATTTGGCAGTTGGAATTCTAATGAAGATTTTTCAAATCGTTTTACCATTTACCTTCCGAACCATTATGGTATATACAATTGGTGCACAATATTTAGGATTGAATAGTCTTTTTACGTCCGTACTCCAAATTTTAAATTTGGCTGAATTGGGTGTGGGATCTGCTATGGTTTTTTCCATGTATAAACCTATTGCAGAAGATGATAATGCTACAATAAATGGATTGATGAAATTATACCTGGTGTACTATCGAATAATTGGCTTTGTAATTTTGGCGATTGGAATATTGTGCGTGCCATTTATACCTAAACTTATTAGTGGCGATATACCTGAAGGAATCAATATATATTATATATATTTGTTAAATCTCTTGGCAACAGTATTTACATATTGGCTTTTTGCATATAAGAATAGTATTCTTCAGGCACATCAACGACAGGATATTATAAACATTGTAACGATAATTACAGATACAATTAAGTTCATATTGCAGTTTATTGCACTAGTAGTATTTAAGAACTATTATTTATATGTTATAAGCGTACTTCTGACTCAAGTTATGGCGAATATCTTTACAGCCATAATGTCTAACCGATTATTTCCACAGTTTCAGCCAGAAGGAACGCTTCCAGAGAATGAAGTGAAAAAAATAAATAAACGGATTATCGATTTATTTACTTCAAAATTGGGAGGAACTATAGTAAGTTCGGCGGATACTATTGTCGTTTCGGCTTTTTTGGGACTTCAAATTCTGGCTATTTATCAAAATTATTATTATATTATTAGTTCTATCCTAGGTTTTATTATGATACTTAATAACTCTGTTGTTGCGGGCATCGGGAATAGTCTGTTAACTAAATCATTAGAGGATAATTACAGCGAATTTGAAGTGTTTTCCTTCCTACAATTTTGGATAATGATTTTCTGCGTGAGCAGCTTTAGTGTTTTGCTACAACCGTTCATGGTGCTTTGGATGGGAGAAGATTTATTGTTTGACTATTCGGTAGTTGTGCTTTTTTGTATCTATTTTATAGGATTTCAGATGGAGAAGTTATATAGTGTGTATATAGGAGCGAGTGGTGTTTGGCATTCTGATCGATTTAGACCTTTGATATATGGGATCGCAAATTTGGGCTTAAATATTTTTTTGGTTCAATATATTGGAGTGTATGGAATTTTATTATCAACCATTTTAACGGTGTTTTTAATTAGTATACCGTGGATTCTTAAAAATATTTTTACATTGGTATTTAGGAGGTCAATAAAGAAATATTTGTTGAAATTAGGTCTTTATTTGATCGAAATGGTTGTAGTAGTTGTTGTTACGAATTGTATTAGTGCTTTAATTAGTGGAACCGGGGTAAAGGCCTTCTTTATTAAATGCATAATTTGCCTTGTTGTACCAAATTTATTGGTGATTTTATTAGGACACAAAACAAATGAGTTCAAAAAGATTGTAAAAATTATTAAGAGAATTGTTCTGGCTAATTTTTAAGTGTGAGGTAATGTCATGTAAAGCTACGGAAATATTTATTGAGATGCCATTGACAGCGTATATTCTTAGGGATGATTTGTTTACAAAGAGGATGAATAGGAGAGGAGTTTGACGGATTTGGGTCAAAGTATCGAAGAAAAAAACTATAATGTAATTGATATCATGAAATTTCTGGGCGCGTTAATGATCATAATGATACATATTGCTCCTTTAGGAAATAATGATAGGATGTATTGGGTTAATTTCATTATTCAAAAACTGTTTGCTAGAATTGCAGTTCCCTTCTTTTTTGTATCGTCGGGATTTTTTTTGTTTCAAAAGTTTCCATACACACAATGTGACGTTGAAATTGTTGTTAGGTATATAAAAAAAATATTTCGATTATATCTTACATGGACTATTATATATTTACCTTTGAATATATTAGAAATTTTACAAGATGAAAATGGAGTATTATATGGAATCATTCGTTATATCAGAAATTTTATGTTTGTCGGCAGTTATACTCAATTGTGGTATTTAAATGCCACAATATTTGCAGTTATTTTTATTGTTTTTTTATTGAAAAGAAAGATTAAAATGCAATATATTTTAGCATTGGCGATTTGCTTCTATGGCATAGGATTACTTGCACAGAGTTGGTACGGGATTATAACGCCATTGGAATATAGAGCACCGCAATTATGGACAGTACTTAAATATTACCAAATTATTTTTGTGACTACCAGAAACGGGCTTTTTGAAGGTTTTCTTTTTGTATTTATTGGTGTGATATATGCTAATAGGGCAGTGTCGATTTCTGTGAGAAATTCGTTTATCGGCTTTATGGTTTCATTATTATTGTTAAGCATCGAATGCATATTTGTCACATATTCCAAATATGTTAGAGATTTTGATATGTATATCTTTTTAGTCCCAACAATATTTTTCCTTTTTGGTTTGGTTATTAATTTGCAAATAAAGGATGATTTGAGGTACAAAATTATTAGGGAAATGAGTTCTTTGGTTATTTTTTTACATTTGTGGATTAGTAAAGTTTTATGCTCTTTTTTCTCTTTGTTTGATATTGATTTAAAAAATGAAAATTATTGGTTCTTGGTGGTGATGACAGTAAGTGTTATTTGCTCATATATACTTATTCAATTATCTGATAAAAAGTTTAAGCGAATTAAAAAGTTATATTCGTAGAGGTAAATGAACATATAGATAAGAAATTC
>Ga0129308_1002433_pt1 | contig 15843 bp, 10 predicted proteins | sample L827metagenome_FD_94440 | JGI IMG/M metagenome (GOLD analysis project Ga0129308, IMG submission 94440) | Ring-tailed lemur group fecal microbial communities from Wisconsin, USA - L827 metagenome | ecosystem: Host-associated > Mammals > Digestive system > Large intestine > Fecal | place: USA...
CATGCCCAAGTTCAAGAAGATGCAGCAGTTCATCGACCGTGTGAACCTCGTCGCCCGCGAGATCCTCGACGGCCTCATGCCCATCCGCGCGTTCGGCCGCCAGGAGCACGAACTCAAGCGCTTCGACAAGGCGAGCACCGACCTCATGGACACCCAGCTCTTCACTAACCGCGCCATGAGCTTCATGATGCCGCTGATGATGCTCGTGATGAACTGCATCATGGTGCTCATCGTGTGGGCCGGCTCCCACGGCGTGAGCGAGGGCGTCATGCAGGTGGGCGACATGATGGCGTTCATGTCCTACACCATGCAGATCGTCATGGCGTTCATGATTCTTACGATGGTCTCGGTCATGATGCCCCGCGCCGAGGTTGCCTGCGAGCGCGTGGAGGAGGTCCTTGCCACCGAGAGCTCCATTCGCGAGCCTGCCTGCCCCAAGGCCCCCGCTGAGGGCATGCGCGGCGAGCTCGAGCTCCGCGACGTGGCCTTCCAGTATCCCGACGCAAGCGAGGACGTGGTCAGCGGCGTCAGCTTCAAGGTGAGCGCCGGCGAGATGCTCGGCATCATCGGCTCCACTGGCTCAGGCAAGACCTCGATCGTGCAGCTCATCCCGCGTCTGTACGATGCGACGAGGGGTGCAGTGCTGATTGACGGCGTAGACGTGCGCGACATGTCGCTCAGCGACGTACGCCGTCGCGTGGGCTACATCCCCCAGCAGGGCTTCCTGTTCTCGGGCACCGTCGAGAGCAACCTCAAGTTCGCCGGCGACGGCGTGACCGACGAGGACATGCGCCACGCAGCCGACATCGCCCAGGCAAGCGAGTTCATCCAGGAGCGCGAGGGCGGCTTCGCTTCCGACGTCAGCCAGAGCGGCTCGAACGTCTCCGGCGGCCAGCGCCAGCGCCTCTCCATCGCACGCGCCCTCGCCAAGAACCCCGAGGTCATCGTGTTCGACGACTCCTTCAGCGCGCTCGACTACAAGACCGACGCCAAGCTGCGCGAGGCGCTCGCCCAAAACGAGCAGGACGCCGCCATCGTGGTGGTGGCCCAGCGCATCGCCACGATCATGCACGCCACCCAGATCGTCGTGCTCGACGAGGGCGCGGTCGTGGGCAAGGGCACGCACGAGGAGCTGCTGCGCTCCTGCCCCGCGTACCTGGAAATCGCCCAGTCCCAGCTCTCGGCCGAGGAGCTCGGGCTCACAGAGGAGGAAATCGCTGCGGTCATGAACGGCTCAGCTCAGAAGGGAGGCGATCGCTAATGGCACACGATATGAGCAGGACCGACGCGCCCAAGCGTCGCCCCGGCGGTCCCGGCCCCATGGGAGGTGGCGGCCACGGTCACGGCCCCGGACGCGTCGTGGAGAAGCCCAAGGACTTCAAGGGCACCATGCTCAAGCTGCTGGGATACGTGGGCAAGCACAAGATAGCGGTGTTCTTCGCCATCGCGTTCGCCATGTGCTCCGTGCTCTTCAACATCGTGGGACCCAAGGTCTTGGGCGAGGTCACCACCAAACTCTACGAGGGCCTCGTGGCCAAGGTCGCGGGCACGGGATCTGTCGACTTTGACTGGATCGGCCGTACGCTGCTGCTGCTTTTGGGCCTCTACCTGGCAAGCTCCGCCTGCAACCTCGTACAGGGCTGGCTCATGACCGGCGTCACGCAGAAGATCTGCTACCGTATGCGCAAGGAGATCGCGCACAAGATCACCGTCGTGCCCATGAGCTACTTCAACGGCCACAGCAAGGGCGACGTGCTCAGCCGCATCACCAACGACGTCGACACGCTGGGCCAAAGCCTCAACCAGTCGGTGACCCAGCTCATCACCTCCGTCACGCAGATTGTGGGCGTGCTCGTGATGATGCTCTCCATCAGCCTGTCGCTCACCGGCGTCGTCGTCATCACGCTGCCCATCGCCGGCGTGATCATGGGCGTGATGATGCACTTCTCGCAGCCCTACTTCCGCGAGCAGCAGAAGGTGCTAGGCTCCGTGAACGGCATCGTCGAGGAAGATTTCGCAGGTCAGAACGTCATTCAGGTCTTCGACCGCGCCGAGGAGGCCGTGGCCGAGTTCGACGAGAAGAACGACCGCCTCTTTGTCTCCGGCTGGCGCTCGCAGTTCCTCTCCGGCCTCATGATGCCGCTCATGTCGCTCGTGGGCAACGCCGGCTACGTGGCCGTCGTCGTGGTGGGCGCTCAGCTCGCCCTTGCCGGCAACGCCACCCCCGGCGACATCCAGAGCTTTATCCAGTACGTGCGCAACTTCACCCAGCCCGTGCAGCAGCTGGCCAACGTGAGCAACACGATGCAGTCCATGGCTGCAGCCACCGAGCGCGTCTTCGAGTTCCTCGCCGCACCCGAGGAGGAAGAGGCGGCAAACGCCCAGGTACCTGCCGTGCGCGACGGCCATGTGCAGTTCGAGCACGTCAAGTTTGGCTACGACCCCGCCAAGCCCATCATCCACGACTTCTCGCTGACCACCGAGCCCGGCCAGACCGTGGCCATCGTGGGCCCCACGGGCGCAGGCAAGACCACGCTCATCAAGCTGCTCCAGCGCTTCTACGACGTGGATGCAGGAAAGCTGCTCGTAGACGGTGTGGACGTGCGTGACTGGAACCGCACGGAGCTGCGCAGCGAGTTCGCCATGGTGCTGCAGGACACGTGGCTCTTCAACGGCACGATTCGCGACAACATCCGCTACGGCCGTCCCGAGGCGACCGACGCCGAGGTCGAGGCCGCCGCGAAGGCCGCACGCTGCGACCACTTCATCCGCACCCTGGCCGGCGGCTACGACTTCGTGATCAACGAGGAGGGCACGAACCTCTCCCAGGGCCAGCGCCAGCTCATCACCATCGCCCGCGCCGTCCTGGCCGACCGCCCCGCGCTCATCCTCGACGAGGCCACCTCGAACGTGGACACGCGCACCGAGGAGCTCATCCAGCACGCCATGGACGAGCTCATGCGCGGCCGCACGAGCTTCGTCATCGCGCACCGCCTCTCCACCATCCGCAACGCCGACGTCATCTTGGTGCTACGCGACGGCGACATCGTGGAGAAGGGCACGCATGCCGAGCTGCTCGCCCGCGGCGGCTACTACGCCGAACTCTACAACTCCCAGTTCGACGAGGCGGCGTAAGAGCAGAGACCGTCAGACCGCAGTGCAAACAAAAGCCCCCGGATTCAGGTTTAACTCTGGATCCGGGGGCTTTTTGCGCACAGGTGGATGGCGGGACGACCACGAAGGGGCAGGGAGCCAGAGCGGAGCGGCAGCTAGGCCACCGGAGCCTCCCAGACGTAAAGATCGGCCGCAGCAACGACTCGGATGCCCGTGGAAACGCCTCAGGCAACTTCTTCCCCGGCAACGTCGCCGCCTGCGACAACTGCCACACCTACCGCGCCGGCCGACGCCGAGTTTGCCGGCGCTACCGACGTCGTCAACGGCAAGGACGTGTTGGGCGAGTACGGCAAGAAAGAGGGCGTCGAGTTCCGCTGGAACACCGAGCTCGTGGAGCTCATGCAGGACGCGGACGGCTCCGTGACGGGCGCCATCTGCCAGGGCCCCGACGGCTATGTGCGCATCAACGCCAGCAAGGGCGTCGTGGTGTGCACCGGCGGCTACGCCCGCAACCTGGACATGCTCCAGGCCCTGCAACCCCAGACCATGGACAAGTACTCCCTGTCCATCGCCATCCCCGGTACCACAGGTGACGGCATAAAGGCGTGCCTATGGGCCGGCGCCCACATGGACGAGGTCCACACCGCCATGGTGTTCGACCGCGTGGCCGTGAAGCCCGACGAGCTCGGCGGCTCGCAGACCGAGGGATCGCTGTTCTGGATGGGTTCCAACCCTTGGCTCAAGGTGAACCTGAACGGTGAGCGCTTCACCAACGAGGCTGTACCCTACGACTACATCCTCAACGCCGCGCTCACCCAGCCCGGCCACACCATCGAGGAGCTGGCCGAGAAGCTCGGCATCCCGGCCGACAATCTCGTAAAAACCGTCGAGCGTCAGAATGAGAACTACGACAACGGCGTCGACCCCGACTTCGGCAAGGACCAGCACCGTCTGTCGGCCATCCGCACCGCCCCCTTCTTCGGCGTGCGCACCTCGGGCTACATGCTGTGCACGCTCGACGGCATTACTATCAACGAGCAGTTCCAGGCCGTGCGCGCCGACGGCAGCGCCATCGAGGGCCTCTACGTGGGCGGCTGCGACTCGGGCTCGTACTACGCGCACACCTACCCGAACATGTCTACCGGCAACTGCTGTGGCCGTTCCGTCACCTTCGCCCGCATGATCGGCAAGGCACTCGCGGCGAAGTAGACCCGACGGCCTTCGGCGAGCCTGGGACACGCAAACTAACCCGGCGCGAGACGTAGGCGCATAACCCCGCCTGCCCATGCAAACGCAAAAGGCCGACCGCACGAGCACCATGCCCGTGCGGTCGGCCTTTAATGTGCCAACCCAAAAAATGTCTGGCCGATTGCCCTACTTACCAGCGAGCACCCGGCGAATACCATGCATGTCGGCTATCTCCTCGAGCACTTCCAGAAACTCATCGGCCTGATAGAAGCCGCCACGAAGCCTGCCGCCCACTGGGCGGAGGATGCCGTAAACGCACGCCTTTTCGATAATCGAGGTTGCAGAGCGTCGCGAGACGCAAAGGCTCTGAGCGACATACGCAGAATCGACGACAGGCTGTTCTACTAAAACGTCAGGCAGACGATGAATCGCCGACCCCGCGCGCTCGTCTATCCGAGTTCGCCATTCATCCACAATCGCATCTAAACGCCTCGCCACGATATCGCCCAGAGCGGCTGCCAACTCAAGTGCCTCGACAAGCTGGGCGACAATTGGGATGGGGTTGCCCTCCTGATACTTCCTTATCGCGGCCATATACGACTGAATATTATGCAAAAGACCAGCTGAGACAGGGAGCGTCGCATGTTCCAACACGCCATCGCGCCGAAGCATCTTGTGCAGGATGGTACGACCCGTCCGGCCGTTGCCGTCTATGAAGGGGTGGACGGTCTCGAATTGGGCATGGGTCAGGGCTGCCTTGGCAATAGGATTGATGTCATCACGTCGCGAAAATGCCACGATGTCCTCGAGACACCCCATGACCCGCTCGGCCGCAGGCGGCACGAAAAGTGCCCCGTGCGGGCTATAGGCCGTGCCCCCAACCCAGACCTGTTCGTCGCGAACCTCGCCTCCGAACGACTCGCCGCCGCGGTTGATAAGCTCGCGATGAATGGAGCGAATCCCCTCGACAGACAGGTCGTCCTCAAGCCTCAAAGCGCATCGCATGGCAGCGATGTTGCCGACGATCACTTTGGCGTTGGCTGGCGCGGTGTCTGAAAGTTCGGCAAGCGCGACGTTGCGCACGCTCGAAGTCAGGTTCTCGATCTGCGAACTGGCCGCCGACTCGCTACGCAGCAGCAAGGAAGGCAGGTCGTACCCACGAGCTGCCTGCTGGGCGTCAAAGCGCGCCAACGAAGCGGACAGCTCGGCCATCCGGTTGCATAACCCCATCGGCAACGAGACGTCCAGGTTTGCGATTCGGGCTGGCACGGCAGCTTCGTAGGTGGGCAGAATCTTGCGCCGTTGAATCTTGGAGACACCTACGAGCTCATCTGGGTCCCGGTGCCACGGAAGCGTCTCGTAGCCCACAACTGGCCATGGTGCCTCATGGGGCTCATCGACATGCTGCCCCACCGTCTCGTTCTCGTTCACCTACCTGCCCTCCTATGGTATCCACGCTACGATATTGCGATATCTCGATATCGGTTTTCGCTTCCGCTATCTTACATTAGCGGAAGCGAAATCGATTTAACTTCCGCTATTTCCTTTTTTCGGAAGCTCTGGCAGTCTAGGAAAGCAATGAACAAGTAGCCCCCGGCCACAAACGCCCAGGTACCTGCCGTGCGCGACGGCGACGTCGTGGAGAAGGGCACGCACGCCGAGCTGCTCGCCCGCGGCGGCTACTACGCCGAGCTCTACAACTCCCAGTTCGACGAGGCAGCATAAGGACGGAAAACGCGCCAAGCCACAGAAGACGAAGGGCCCTCGAACCCGGATGAATAATCCTGGGTTCGAGGGCCCTTTTGCATATATGAGACGCGAGCCGGCTGCGCACCGGGCGCATCTCTTTACGCCAGCGGTGTTGCCCAATCGCAGGGATCGGGGGCAGCAATGGCGCGGATACCTGCAACGATGATTTCCACGCCGCTCGCAAACGACTCTTCGGTGTAGGCAGCCTCGGCCGTCTCCATCCACGTGCACCCCTCAGGGTCGGGATGCTCGGGGTTCGCGTTGAGCTCGGTAAGCTCCGCTGAAATGAAACCTCCGAGGAAGGCGTCGATGACGCACCAGGCGCGCTTGAGAATGGGGGCAGGAATGCCTTGGGCCTCGTGAAGGGCGTAGACACGCGCCGTGTGCTCGACAAGGGGCCCAGCGTAGCCACCCATCTCCACCTTGAAGAGGTCGGCATGGCTATGGCGCAGGTTCATTGCGCGGATTGACCCCATTGTGCGACGCATCGTGTCGTCCCAGCGCTCCCCTGGCACAGGATCGGCGTCGACCTCACGATACGCTAGAGCCACCACGCCAGCGCGAATCTCCTGGATACCGTCGAAATACGTGTAAAGCGTCATGGGGGCGCAGCCCACAGCGGCGGCAAGCTTTCGCATGCTCACAGCCTCGATGCCGCATTCGTCTGCCATCTCGAGGGCACACGCAAGAATCTCGTCGCGATTGAGACCGGGAGCAAAGCCGGGTTTCTTCGGCATCGAAAACCTCCATACACCATGCTTGAATTCTAAGTCCGTACAGTGTACAGTGCCACAAGGTTCGTACAGTGTACGGACTTACTGCCCCGCACGTTCGCCCCACATGGCGTGAACTGCGGAGCGCCAACCAAACCAAGGGGAAGGGAACCCGATGAGCACCATCACGCGTCGTTCGTTTGTCCAGGCAGCCGGCGTTGCCACGGCCGCTGTCGCAGCCGCAGGCACGGCAAGCGCCCTGGCAGATTCTGCAGGCGCCACTGCGCCCGAGGCCACCGCTGCCGATTACCTCAACATCTACGCCGACGGCGTCGTGGCCCAGCCGGTCCGCATGGCTGCCTGCCCCGGCCCGCGCGGCCCCATCGCTTTTGAGTCGCGCACCATTGCTGACAGCGAAATCACGCGCACCGAGGACTTCGACGTCGTCGTCGTGGGCGCTGGCATCGGCGGCCTCATCGCCACGCTCAAGGCAGCCGACATGGGCGCCAACGTACTGCTTCTCGAGAAGATGACCAAGGGCCGCGGCTGCTTCGAGTGCTTCGGTGCCGCAGGCGCCAAGTGCCAGGAAGGCACCGAGATCGACAAGACCGCCCTCTTCGACGAAATCCAGCGCTCCGCTTACTGGCGTTGCCGCCCCGAGCCGGCGCACACCTACTGCGACCGCTCTGGCGAGGCAACCGACTTCTGGCAGGAAATGCTCGACAAGGGCCAGAACGGCTTTGTGATCACCAAGGTTGAGCAGAACCCCTCCACGTGCGGCATGCCTGCCCTCACCCCGCTCATCGACACTGAGCTGGGCTTCTACGAATCGCCCGCACTTCCCGAGAGCGCCGGCGTGCGCTCGGGCCTGTCGGGCATCTACGTGTGCCTGGAGATGCAGCAGGTTGCCAAGAGCGCTTATGACAACGTCGACATGCGTTTCTCCACGCCTGCCGTGCAGCTGACGAAGGACGAGTCGGGCCGCGTCACGGGCGTCATCGCCAAGGATGCCGACGGCTACTTCAAGGCAGCCGCCTCCAAGGGCGTCATCCTTGCCACAGGCGGCTACGACTGCAACCCCGAGATGATGCAGGCTTGGACGCGCCCTGAAGACTACGCCAACTCCTCCTGGTGGAACCCGGGCTGGGGCACCACGGGCGACGGCCACATGATGGGTCTTGCCGCAGGCGCACAGATGGACCCGATCCCGCATCCCGTCATGAACTTCCGCTGGGGCAACCCCGACTCTTTCGATGACGCGCGCACCTGGAATGCCGTGTACTTCGGCATTCTGGTGAACGGTCGCGGCCAGCGCTTCGTGCGCGAGGACCTGCCCTTCCAGAGCGTCTCCAACGCCCAGAACGCTCAGCCTGCCTACGGCAAGAACTGCTGGTACGTCTTTGACGAGACCATGGCCGACGGCATGCTCGACGACGCCACGCTCGAGGAGTTCAAGGGCAAGGGCTGGCTCTACGAGGCCGCAAGCCTGGAGGAGCTCGGCGAAGCAGCGGGCATCGACGGCGCTGCGCTCGCCCAGACCGTGGCTGACTACAACGCCGGCTTCGAGGCGGGCAAGGACGAGCGCTTCGGCCGCGATCTGATGGGCACCATCCCCTTCACCGGCACGCGCTACTTCGCCCTCACGTCCAACAGCTGCGTGCTTGCCACGGTGGGCGGCCTCACCATCGACGGCAACTGCTCGGTGCTCGACTGCAACGACATGCCCATTCCCGGCCTGTTTGCCTGCGGCAACGCTTCGGGCAACTTCTTCTCCGGCAACTATCCTCGCCACATTCCCGGCACTTCCATCGGCCGTGCGGTGACGTTCGGCTACGTGGCCGCCGAGTGCGCCGTCAACGGCACGATTGACGAGGGCCCCGTCGTCGAGGGCAACGCCCCCGCCCTCACCGCCTACGGCACCGGCGAGGCCGTCGACGAGGCCACCGTGCAGGCAGCTGTCGAGCTTGGCAGCTGGAACCCCTACGACTCCGTCCATGGCGGCAGCTCTTCCTACAGCCCCGAGCAGCTTGCCGGTAACGTCGCCGCTTGCGACAACTGCCACACCTACCGCGCCGGCGACACCACCGTCGCCGACAACATGGTGATGGAGTAAAGTACCCGATCAGCGGGCAGGCCTGCTAGAAGGAATCACCTAACGCAAGTACCCCCGGCGCCCAGTTCATCATGGGCCCAGGGGTACTTCTTTAGTTATATCTATACAGCGCATATTAGTCGCGATAGCCACCTACAAGAAACAGGCTAGGCAACCTTGACGCCTCCATTGGCAGCGTAACGATACAGGAGGTGTGCATTGCTATGGAGGAACTCCTCGAAGAGAGCCTTCTCCCCCACCGTGAAATGACCTTCCCAGTCAGTCCAGGTATAGCTGGGCAACTCACAACGCGCAGAATCAAAACCGTCCTGCGTCGGACGTTCGAAGTGCACCACTACCTTATCCACCCCATCGGCATGGATGACTTGAGAATGGGTGATTTCCGTTCCGTCGCCAAGAGTGATATAGGGATACATCATGACAGCCTCCTTTCGAATGCGCCCTCAGTATACGCCAGATTGAATTGCGGCCCGGCGCACACCTCAGACTTCCATATCGGACGTTTTTCGGACGATAATTGGACACTGTATGGTATAGTGTCCGAAACGTCCGTTTGCGACTGATGGGACATTGGCATGGGGTGGAGCAATACGTTCGCCTCCCTGAAGGAGAGCAACAAACTCGAGGTGAAGGCTGCCCGAGAGGGCCTGCCTCGCAACCTCTGGGAGACATACTCCGCGTTCGCCAACACCGACGGGGGCACCATTCTGCTCGGTGTAGAGGAAGACTCCCACGGAGCTCTTTCCGCATGCGGTGTTAACGAGCCAGAATCCCTGGTCAAAGCCCTGTGGGATGGCCTCAACAACCCCAGTTGCGTCAGCGTCAACCTTCTTACTGATAACGACGTAACCATCGACGTCAATGCAGGCGCATCGTACATCGCCATCGAAGTCCCGAGGGCCCCTCGCCAGGACCGACCCGTCTATATACGCAACAACCTCGCTTCGGGTTCATTTCGCCGCAACGGCGAGGGCGACTACCACTGTACATCCGAGGAACTCAAAGCGCTCGTGCGTGACGGGGGCGACGACATCGATCGGCTTGTTCTCGAAGAGTTCGAGCTTGGCTCTTTGTGCGAGGAAACCGTTGCCTCTTATCGCAGTGCGTTTCAAGCACTGAGGCAAAATCACCCGTGGAACAGGCTGGCAGACTCTGATTTCCTCATGCGTATAGGGGCAATCGGCCGCGGCAGGCGCACGCATCAGCTCCATCCAACACGAGCCGGGCTTCTCATGTTTGGATATGAGTACGAGATTGTGCGCGAATACCCGAGCTACCTGCTCGACTACCGAACACGTCTGGGCGACCGGCGATGGGATGACCGCATTGCAAGCATGGACGGCACCTGGAGCGGCAATGTCTACGACTTTTGGCGCAAGGTCTATATGAAAGTGGTCGAGGGCCTCCCCAAGCCTTTTGCCCTCGGACCCGACATGCGCCGACTCGAAGACACCCCCATGCATGCGGCGCTGCGCGAGGGCCTCGCAAACATGCTTGTACATGCTGACTACTACGGCAGAAGAGGTTGTGTCGCCCTGCGCGAACCTGGTCGCATAACCTTCAGCAATCCCGGAGGCCTGCGCATGTCATGTGACGTCGCGCTCCAAGGCGGCACATCCGACCCGCGCAACGCGACGCTCATGCGGATGTTCAATCTCGTGGGAATCGGCGAGCGCATCGGCAGCGGCTTTGACGTCATGCACGCGGCCTGCACCTGGGCCGAGCTGCCACAGCCCATGCTGGAGGAGTCGTACAATCCCGACGGTACGACGCTCACATTTCGCACGGAACGCAATGATGGCGGAACAACGCGGACGAGCGCCGGCGGCAGTATGTCAGCCGAACGCGACTCGGACTCGCGCCTCGACGGGCCCGTCGACTGCAGCATGTCAGTAGGATGCGAGTCAGGTTCACGTCTCGACAGACCCGTCGACATGGCCACTGCACGCATCTTGGACGCTTGGGAACAAGCAGGTCACGGCCGCTCCATCAATGCCGCGCCATCCTCTGCCGCTGCAACGCTGCAGACAGCAGACGGTGACAATCTCACTGCCCACCATGGCTCCGGCGACGGTCGTGTCACGCCCGGCAAGGTTACCGTAAGTGCCAAACAACTCAAACGGCGTCGCCTGCCCCGCGAGGAGAGGAATCTCGTCATGCATTTCGTCATCGAGAACGGAGAAATCCGTCGCATTGAAGCCCAGGAGCTTCTCGGCATCGGCTCAACAAAAGCCAAGGCCCTGCTTAACGACATGGTCACGCAGGGTCTCCTCATAGTCGAAGGTGCCGGCCCCTCCACCCGCTACCTCAGCGCCAGCGCATAGCGCCGAAAAACACCGCACGTTTGCGTTTTAGTTCACCGTATTGAAATGGTCGTTCTGTCCATACTTCATCTACCAGGTGTGATGTCAAACCGAAATATCCAGTCATAGAAAGTGAATGACTTAAAGCACAAACACACACCTATTTTTCCAAAGGCGCGAGCCATTCAGGGCGTTATAGTTTTCCTTACTAAACCGCCAAGGGGGGCAGGATGGAAAACGAAAGAATCAAGGCTTGCAGGAGCACCTCTCCCGGAGAGGCTCAGCCAGGGGACGTGTGCACGCCAACCGACCCCTTGCATAAGCAGGAACCTTCGGCAGGCAATACGATTCGGGATCCAAACAGGCTCACGGTGGGCGCGATGGCACAGCTCAATTGCGTGTCGGCGCGCACCCTGCGCATCTATGACGAAAAAGGCCTGCTTGTGCCCGCGTGCCGCGACGATGAGACGGGATATCGCTACTACACGCTCGCACAGTGCGAAACACTCGACACCATCCAGCTGCTTCAACGCCTCGGTTTCGCCCTCGACGAAATCAAGGACGTCATCGCCAACCGCGACGTGCCGGGCCTTTTCGACCGGCTTTGCGCCAAGGAAGAAGGCCTCGACCGGCAGCTCGGCGAGCTCAAGCGCCTCAAGTACCTGCTGCGGCGCCTCAAAGACCGCTGCATGACCGCGCAGTCCGACATCGAGTGCGGCGTATGTCGCGTCGAGGCACTGCCCCAACGCCGCGCCATCGTCTATGACCTGCCCGAAAAGTATTGGGTCCATGAGGGCAAAGGCAGCTCGGCTGAACAGCTCTTACTCTGGCAAATGGCAATCTGCCAGGTAAAACGCGAACTCATCGACTCGGGCGTGTCGCCCAGCTACTTCGGCAACGTCGCCTGCCACGTGAAGCGAGACGCCCTGCAGTCAGGCTCCATCGATTACACGAGCGCGCTCATCTTCATCGACAACCGCGACATCGACGTCTCCGTGCCCACCACAACCATCCCCGCAAGCCTGTACATGACCATGTACTGCACCGACCGGAGCTGCGACGAGGGCGAACTCGCGGAAACGCGCTGCCTGCACACCTTGCTCGATCACATTGCCGAGGCCGGGTACGAAATCACGGGAGACTACGTGGGCGAGGTGGTGCTCGACAGCGAGCTCTTCTCCTTCTCCGGTCGCGACGAGCTCATAAAACTCCAGGTACCCGTGCGCAAGCGAGCATAAGCGAAGAACCGGTGACAGAATTAGGGACATGGCAACATGACCCCGTTTCGCCTCCGCTCGGATAGAACTGGCAGGCACGGCATTCCACACGGGCGCGTCCACGCAAGCAAAAGGGGCGCGTCGCCTCCTCACGGAGAAGCGACGCGCCCCTTCTTCAAATCCTACTCGTCCACGCGCTCAACCGCGCGGCACTCGCTCCTCCTACGCCGTCGCGCTTGCGGTCACGCCGATGTTGGGCGTGTTGGCAGCGTCGGCAGCACCGGGGGCCGCGGGCGGTGTGGCCTCATGGGTAAAGTCGATGGCCACGATGTCACGGGCGAAGTACTTGGCGGAGGTGGAACCCAACCACAGCTGGCAGGTACCGCCCATGGAGTTCTCCAGCGGCTCGCCGTTCACCCCGAACACCACGAGGGTGTAGCGCTGCTTGACATAGGACAGGGGCAGCGACACCTTGTAGCCGTCGGTCGTGGTGAACGTGACGGTGTTGGCGTCAGCGGCAACGCCCGCCTGGTTCATGATGTCCACGAACTTCACGCCTGTGACCTGGGCGTTTGCGGCGGCGCGCATGTCGGCGCCGTTGCCGGCGCAGGCGCAGCCCATCTGCACGGTCAGCGCCGAATCGTCGGCAAGCTCGTCGAGCGTGGCGGTAAAGGCGTTGTCCACGTCGCCGCCCACCGTGAGGGTCCACTCGTCAAGCGGCTTGGAAGCAAGGTCAGTACCGGCCTGCGTGCCGCACAGGTACTTGTCCGCACCCTGGAAGTCGTGCTTGATCTGGGCATTGGGCGTCACCGTGGACTGGTCGAACCCGAACGTGCCCTCGACCGTGCTGAGCTGCACCTGGTTGGACACGGTCGCAGCCTGCGTTTCCTGGGTGGCAGCCACGGTCTCGGGGGCCTGCGGGGCAGCATCGGTAGCCGCCAGCACCATGAGAGGCGCGGCGCCTGCAGCAAGAAGGGCGGCGGTTCCCGTCAGCGCGATACCGGCAACGGTAGTCTTCGAGGTCTTCATGGTTACTTCTCCTCCTTGGCGCTCTGCTCAGCGGTGTCTGCAGCATCAGCGGCGGCACCCTCATCGGTTGCCTCGGCGGCCGTCTCGCCGCCGTCAGCCGCGAGGTTCTCTGCCAGGTAAGGCTCGGTGGCAGGATCGAGGTCGTACTCGTTGAGACCGTTCTCAAGCTGCTCGTCCCACTCGGGATGCGCGGCGTTGGCCGCAGCGTTTGCCTCGGCGGCGGACTCATACGTCACACCGTTCTCCTCGGCCACGGCGTCATCGGCGATGTCGTAGCTGGGATAGGTGGGCAGGGGCGCGCCGGCCGCGTCAGCGTCGGCCTTGATCTGGTCGGCGTTGTGGGAGACGAGCATGAGCTCGACCGGCTCCTCGGAAACGCGACCGTTGTCGCAGATAGTGCGCACGCGCACGACGTAGGCGGTGTCCTCCTGCGGGGTGAACGTGTAGTACCAGTTCACGACCTTCTGCGGATCGACGTCGTCGAAGTCGTACTCCGTCCAGCTTGCGCCGCCGTCGAGCGACACCTGGATGCCCTTGACCGTCCAGTCGTAGCCGTGCGACCAACCCTCGATGGTGTAGGGCTGGCCGGTCTCGATGACCGTGCCTTCCTTGACATTGAGGAAGCCCACCTGCGGCTTGTTGTAGAAGCTGTTGGAGGGGTAACGCTCGTTGCCGTCCTGCGTCCACTCGTCGCTCTGCTGGTGCCAGCCGTTCTGGTTGGGCAGCCACGGGTCGGAGCTGTCGGCGAACACGAAGTCAGAGACCGACTTCCAGCTGTTGCCCGCGCTCTCAAACGAGCACCAGCACCACACCGGGTAACCGTCTTCCCAGTTGATGAGATGGCCGTTGATCTTGTACACGATGTAAATGTCGTCGATATGCTGGCTAAAGACGTCGCGCGTAAGGTCCTCGTGCGAGCCGTCGGCCGCCATGATCTGCAGCGACTTCGCCTCGTCGGTGTAGCCGCCGGCCTGCTTCAGAATCCACGACAGCGGGATGGCGTCGATGTCGTAGTTGCCGAAGAAGGAGCCGCCCATCGGGTTCATCGTGCACACCATTGCCTTGGTGACGTGCTCGTTCTCGGCGTTCTCGATGAGGTCGGACAGCGTGTAGGTGACTTCCTGGCCAACGCAGCCACCCACGGTGATGGTCCAGTTGGCGAAGAGATCCTTGTCGAGCGGCGTACCCTCTTCCTGATAGTGATAACGATCGTGATCCCAGTAGAAGCCAGGGCCGCGCCAGTTGTAATCCCACGTGCTGTCCCAAGACGACTTGTCCTGATCCCACACGACCTCGGCGTCGACGTCGCTCTGGTCGGACACGGCCGTCACGCCGCCGAACATGTCGTGCTTCACCACGTCGTAAAGGCCCATGTAGGTCGTGTCGTTGGTGGACAGGGTGTCCTCGGTGTTGGAGTCATAGGCAAAGTGGCAGCTCCAGCAGTTGCCGCCCATGGCGGTGAACATCTCGCCGTTCTTCACCTGGTGAATCTGGTGCATGAGGTCGCCGAACGAGTACTGCTGCGTGATGTAGCCGGGCTGCCAGGTATGGCAGTCGATGCACATCTGCACGGTATACTGCACGGGGGCGCAGCGCGTGATGTCCTGGTGGTCGAAATCGGGCATGGTGCTCACGAGTTCGGCCAGGTCGTCATGGCAGGAGTTGCAGCCGCGGTTCTCGCCGTTGAGATAGGTGAGGTTGTAGGAGGGCATGAAGTCGTTCACCTTGTAGGTGTCGTAGCCGATGTCCTCGGGCACGCGCTGGGTCTGGGTGCCGTCCTCGTCCACATAGACCGTAGGGGTGTTGTCGGCGATGTACTGGTCGCTCGTATAGGGCACCGACTGCGGGTCGGAGCCGGCGTTTGCCGCAGACTGAGCAGGCTCAGGCTGGTCAGCCGCGTACTTGGTGCCAGAGGCAAACGTGTTGTCGTTGGTGGCCGTGCCCTCGAACTTGTCGGCGTCAGCGTCGAACAGAGCCTGCACCGCCGGGCTGTACTGACCTTCAGACGCCTGCTCGGTGCCGGCGTCAGCGCCTTCCTCGGCCTGCGAGAACGCAGGCACCGCGACCAAAGCCAAACCCAGACCCGCCGTGCACACCAATGCGGATGCAACCGTCGCGAACCTGCGACTGGAAACAACGTTTCGTGCCATGAGTCTCCCCTTCCATTCTTGCCCATGCTGCAACGCATCGGTTCGAACCTATGCGCCGAGCCTTCGTAGCGTCCCTTGCAACGCGTACAGTGCTGTTCTAAGCCTTGACGCAACGGCAAGCTCAAGGGGTCAAATTGAAATTTTTTAATAAACCACCTCCGGCATAGCCGGAGGTTTTGGCTTGCAAAAACCTCAGCGGGCACGAAGTGCCCGAGTCTACCGTTGCGGCCAAGGCCGCGATGGCCCCAACAGTGTGCCGTCGGCCCC
>Ga0129308_1002435_pt1 | contig 15806 bp, 14 predicted proteins | sample L827metagenome_FD_94440 | JGI IMG/M metagenome (GOLD analysis project Ga0129308, IMG submission 94440) | Ring-tailed lemur group fecal microbial communities from Wisconsin, USA - L827 metagenome | ecosystem: Host-associated > Mammals > Digestive system > Large intestine > Fecal | place: USA...
GACAGAAAGCGGCTTCGGAGCGCCAGAAGGGCCAGAGCCCGCAAGAAAAAATGGGAGGTATCGGAATGAAAAAAAGTGTATGGATTGTGCTCTGCCTGGCGCTGCTGTTCTGCCTGAGCGGCTGCGGCAGCAAGGAAACCCTGACGTTGAACGTCTACAATTGGGGCGAATATATCTCTGACGGCGCCGAGGATTCCCTGGACACCATCGAGGCCTTCGAGGACTGGTACGAGGAGACCTATGGCGTCGCGGTGAAGGTGAACTACGACACCTACGCCAGCAATGAGGACATGTACGCGAAGCTCAAGAGCGGCGCGGTCAGCTTTGACGTGGTGATCCCCTCGGACTATATGATCGCCAGAATGATCGAGGAGGATATGCTGCTTCCGCTGAACTATGACAATATCCCCAACTATCAATATATCGCGGAGGATTTCCGGGGCCTCTATTATGACGCCGAAGATACGTACACCGTGCCCTATACCTATGGCATCGTCGGCGTGATCTACGACGCGAACCAGGTCGACCCGGCCGATGCCGGCGGCTGGGAGCTGATGTGGAACGAGAAGTATGCCGGCAAGATTCTCCAGTTCAACAACGCCCGCGACGCCTTTGCCACGGCCATGTATATGGAGGGTATGGATGTGAATTCGGAGGACACCGCTGTCTGGGATGCGGCGCTGGAGCTGCTGATGCAGCAGCGGCCGCTGGTCAAGAGCTACGTCATGGACGAGATCTACAATATGATGGAGTCCGGCGAGGCGGCGATCTCCTCCTACTACGCCGGCGACTATTTTACGATGGTGGACGCCCAGGCGGACGGAATTGACCTGCAATTCTACTATCCGGAGCTGACCAACTACTTTGTGGACGCCATGTGCATCCCGAGCTGCTGCCAGAATCAGGAGCTGGCAGAGTGCTTTATCAACTTTATGCTGAGCGAAGAGGCGGCGGTGGCCAACGCTGAGTATATCTATTATGCGTCGCCCAATTCCCTGGTCTATGAGAACCAGGACTATATCGACGAGATGGGCGAGGAAACCATGGAGATCCTCTACCCGGACCTGGGCAGCTTCGCGGAGCAGTACAACCGGTACGCCTACCGCAACCTGAGCCCCGACCTGCTCGGCTATATCAACTCCCTGTGGGAAAACCTGAAAATCAGCTGATAATCCCCAATAAGCGCGCCGCAGAATGAAAATTCTGCGGCGCGCTTATTTTTTGTGCGTTATTCGAAATAGAGGATACCAAAGTCGGCGGGGCGGTGAAAATCCGGCTCCGGACTGGCGACCGGATTCCAGGAGAGATAGTGGGGCTGCGGCGTCAGGTCGCCGCACTTGTAGCAGTTGGCGCGGATGCTGCCGCCGGGGGCCGGCGAGAATTCCGGGAAGAATCGCCGGACAAAGACAGTGGGAACGCTGTATTCCACCGCCCAGCCATTGGCGGTTCGCCGCGGCTGCGGCTGAATCGGGACATCCTCCGGAAGCAGACGGACCAAGGTCCTGGCGCCGCTTCCCAGGCCGAGGTAGAGGCAGCCGTTGGGATTACATTCGATGTTGAGATAGCGGGAGTCTCCAGGGACAGGGGAGAAGAAGAACTCCAGACAGCTATCCTCACAGGGCATGCCGAGGCGGCCGGTATGCTCTGCGCGGATGTGCGGCTCCTGCGCGGAGAGCAGCACATAGATGGCGTCCCCGTCATAGCAGAGCTTTGCCTCCGCGGAGATGGGAACAGGCGGCGACCAGAGCAGGTTGTCCATGGGCAGAGCGGGAAGACCGTCCCAGGAGAATGGCTCCGGTTTCCTTGCGATGATACCAGTTCGCACGATAAAAAACCTCCCTAATCCGGAATGCTGCCGGGCAGCTCCATTTTTTCTTCCAAATCGCTGCGCTGTAGCTGATAGATCCATTTGTAGTCGTCTATTTTGAGATAGGCGGAGAAAATCTCCGCCACCGCGCCGAGGGGCATTGTGGTCTCCAGCGAGACGGACCTGCGAATCTCAAAATTGCCGGAGAGCGACAGAACGTTGGCCCGAATCGAGGTCTCGAGCTGCTGCAAAAAGTAATCTCCCAGCTCCAGCATGAAGCCATAGAGGATAATCAGCTCCGGATTCAGGAGGTTCACCGCGTTCGCGATGACGACGCCGAGACGGACCGCCGCCTCCTTGACATAGTACATGCACATCCGGTCCTCCTCGTCGAGCGCGCGGCGGATTTCCTGCACCGTGATTTCCGAGGCGCGGTCGTGATAGGAGTTCAGGACGGAAAATACGCCGCGGTCCAGCGCCGCTTTGATGTCGGCGGCCAGCGCGGGGTAGGCTGTGCTGCTCTCCACGCAGCCCGGCTTTCCGCAGTAGCAGAGCTTTTGAACGGGACTGTTGTATTCGATGACCGTGTGGCCCAGCTCCCCGGCCACGCCGTTCGCGCCGGCCACCGCGGTGCCGTTGCAGAAGATGGAGGCGCCGATGCCGTTGGAGAGCTCGACGCAGATGAAGTTCTGCGCGCCCTTGGCGACGCCAAAGCGATGCTCCGCCAGCGCCGGCAGCGTGACGCCGCTGAAGGTTTTCACAGAGCCGTCAAACAACGCCTCCAGCATGGGCTTCAGCCCGTCGTGGATCCAGTCGTTGAAATGGGTATAGTTGGCCGAAAGAGAGTGATTGTCCTGGTAGCTGGTGGGGTCGTAGAGCGGGTTGCAGATTCCGATGCCCACAATGTCCTTGCCGTCAAACGCGGCGAGAAGCTGGCGGACATGGGCCGTGATTTCCTTTGCCAGCTCTGCCTTGGCCTGACTGGGGCGGATCGGGGATTCGCTTTTTTGCAGGATATTGCCGTTGATCTGTGCAACAATATAGATGACGCTCTTGGCGGTAAAGGAGATGCCGATGGCGCAGAGGCGGTTCTTGTTGATCTCCAGCATGACGCGCTTTCGCCCGTGGCCCGCGGATTGATAGCCGGTCTCTAAGATCATCTGCTTTTCCAGCAGCTCCTTGATGATGGCGCCGACCGTAGCGGGGCGGTAATCCGTCAAGGCGATGAGCTCCGTTCTGCTGATTGGTCCGAGGTGGTTAATCATATTCAGAATGAGCTGTTTTCTGTGGGAATGGCTCTGATTCGGCATGGTAGATCCCTCCGGCGTGACCGTGGCACAAAATTCGGAAATAAAACCATAATTATCTTATCACGGCAGGGCCGGCATTGCAACCTAAATTACTGGATTAAATACGAAAAAGTAAATAATGACAAGACTGCGATCAAGAATAACCGGCATAATTCAAATAATTTGACAAGTCAACAGACAAAATCGCACAAAATATACCCCGGGAGATTTGGTATATATCCATAAATTTTACCGGGAAGCGTAAAAAACTGTTGACATCTGGGCGGAGATGGTATTAAGATTCAAATATGTAATAAATGAGCTGGGGTTGCCGCTTCAATATGGGCGCATTTTAAACAAATACGTAATTAAGAAGCGAAGATTCCAGAGCAGAAACCGCCGGTTATTCACAGAGGAGGAGATTATGAATCAGCTTTCTGCCGGCTTTGGCCGTGTCAATGTCACACCGATGCTGGGAATCGGTATCGCGGGCTACTATAAGCCCCGCTTTGCGGACGGGGTGCTCGACGATCTGGAGATCAACGCGCTGGCGCTCTCCTGCGGCGCGGAGCGGGCCGTGCTGCTGAGCATGGACCACTGCGGCATCGGCAAGACGCTCCTGGACCGCTACAGAAACCATATCGCGGAGGTCACAGGGCTTCCCTATGAGGCGATTTTTATCCACGCGACGCATACCCATACAGGTCCCTTCCTGAACGAGAGCAAGGAGGACCCGCTGGTAGCGGAGTACGCGCAGACGGTCTACCACAAAATGGCCGACGCAGCGCGCTTTGCACTGGAGGATCTCAAGCCGGCAAAGCTGGGCTGGGCCGTCGGCCGTGCGCCGAATATCGCCTTTATCCGCCGGTACCGCATGAAGGACGGCGGCATTCGGACCAACCCCGGCGTGGACAACCCGGATATTCTGGAGCCGATCGGAACGGTGGACGAGCGGGTGAATGTGCTCCGCTTTGACCAGGAGGGCGGAAAGAGCCTGGTGCTGGTCAACTTCGGCGACCACCCGGACACGGTGGGCGGCTGTAAGATCTCGGCGGACTGGCCGGGATTCCTGCGCAGAACCGTGGAGCAGTCGCTTGACAATACCCGCTGTATCTTCTTCAACGGCGCGCAGGGCGATGTCAACCATGTCAACGTCCATCCCACGGGCGGCGACCTCAACGACATGTTTATGGACTTTGACGATGTGTCCCGGGGCTACGGCCATGCCCGGCATATGGGCCGTGTCGTGGCGGGCGCGGTGCTGGAGGTCTTCGATAAGGTGCAGTATGCGGATGTGGATTCCCTGCGCTTCGCGCAGAAGACGATCTCCGTTCCTTCCAACCGGCCGAAGCCGGAGGAGCTGGACGAGGCCCGCCGCATCTCGGCGCTGCACAACGCCGGCAAAGACGCGGAAATCCCGTTCCAGGGGATGGAGCTTACGACCGTCGTGGCGGAGGCAGAGCGGATGCTTCATTTGGAGCATGGCCCGGATTCCTTCCCCATGTACCTCAGCGCCATTGCCATCGGGCCGGTGGCCCTGCTGGGAATTCCCGGCGAGCCGTTCACCGGCATCGGCCGCGCGCTGAAGAAGGCCGCCGGCTGGGAGCTGGTGCTGCCATGCTGCAACACCAACGGCAAGGAGGGCTATTTCCCCATGCGGGAGGCCTACGACGAGGGCGGCTACGAGGCCCGGAGCTCCAATTTCCGGGCAGGCGTTGCGGAGCTGATTATCGAAGAGGGGACGGCGCTGCTGGCGCAGCTCTGACGCGCAAATGACGTATCCCATGCCGGTGGGCGCCGGCAATCAAAATACAGATCAGTCATACAACGATCACAACAGAAAGGAAGCAAGGAAATGAAAAAGATGAAAAAGGTTCTCTCGCTCCTCCTGGCAATCGTGATGCTGCTGTCAGTATTCACGGCATGTGCCAAAACTGAGACGCCCGCATCGGATAACCCGGCTCCCGCCGAGGAGACCAAAGAGCCCGCCAAGGAAGAAACCCCGGCGGAAGAAACGCCCGCAGAGAATGGGGAAGAGATTGTAATCAACTTCCTCGGCGCGCAGTACAGCGACAAGACCGAGCCCTATCTGAAAGAGGTCTGCGCGGACTTTGAGGCTGCCAACCCCGGCATCAAGGTCAACCTGGAGATTGTCGGCTGGGACAATATCAGCTCCCGTGCCACCGCCCTTGTCGGCGCCGGACAGGCCCCCGATATCTATAACGGCGGCTCTGCCTCCGAGTATGTCCCCGACGGCCTGCTCTACAACGTGAAAGATGTTGTCTCCGAAGAGCTGATGGCCGACTTCTACCCTGCGTTTTTGGACAACAACCGCGACATCGACGACGGCGAGGTCTATGCCGTGCCCTATCTGGCCTCTGTCCGCGCCCTCTACTGCAACGCCAAGATCTTCGAAGAGGTCGGCATTGAGAAAGCCCCCAAGACCTGGACGGAGGTGGAAGACGCCTGCCAGAAGATCGACGAATATTACAATGGCGACGTCTATGCCTGGGGCATTGACGCCACAACGACCGAAGGTCAGACGATGATGGCCTACTATGGCTGGAGCAACGGCGGCGGCTATGTAGACGAGGACTATAACTGGATCATCAACTGCGACGCGAACGTGGAAGGCTACGAATGGGCCTACAAGCTGTATCAGAACGGCTGGACCAATGAGAATCCCTCCATGGAGACCCGCGACGATATGCAGAAGCTGTTCGCCGAAGACAAGATGGCGATGCTGGTCACCGCCTGCTTCTTCCCGGCCCTGTATCCCGACACGGAAATGATTATCGGTGAAATTCCCTACAACGACGCGAATTGCAGCTCGTCCTCTACGCTGGGCGTGCAGGACGGCCTGATGATCTTCAACGGCAATGCCAAGGGCGGCGAGGACAGCCCGGAGAAGAAGGAAGCGATCAAGAAATTCCTCGACTTCTTCTTTGACGCTGACCGCTATGTGCAGTTCATGATAAACGAAGGCCTGCTGCCCTCCACGCAGTCCGGCGCGGCCCGCCTGGCGGAGCTGTCTCCCGAACAGGCTGCCTACACCGACATTCTGGCCGGCGCCAAGTTCTACGCCAGAAACATGGTGGACTGGAGAGAAGTGACCAGCAATCTGATCGCCAACGAGCAGGAAATCTTTGCGGGCAACATGACGCCGCGGGAGGCGCTGGACGCCACGCAGGATGAAATCGGCTGAGACACGACGAAACCGAATCATTTGCGCAGTTCTGGGAGAGATTTTTCTCTCCCAGAACCATAAGCGGTCTTCGCAGGGAGGTATTTGACTTGGAAAGAAAACGGAAATTGCGCCGCCCGGGCCGCTTCAGCGGCATGGATGCGTATCTTTGGTTGGCTCCGTGCCTGATTCTCTTGATTATATTTGTGCTTTCTCCGGTTCTGGAGGTTTTCCGGATGGCCTTCAGCGAAATTTCGCCGGCGAATCTGATCAAGGATTTCGGCACGCTGGAGAATTTTGAGTATCTGTTCCGGCAGAAGGAATTTGGCCGCACAATGGTCAATACGGCCATCTGGACAATTGTCATCGTCGGCGTCAGTATTGTTCTGAGCATTATCATGGCGCTGGTTCTCAATGAGAAATTTAAGACCCGCGCGTTCCACCGCACCGTGCTGCTGCTGCCATGGGCAACCTCCCTTCTGATTACGGCTGCGGCATGGAAATATATTCTGGATTACCAGTACGGCGCGCTGAACGCGCTGCTGCTGAAGCTGGGCCTGATCGAAAAGAACATCAATTTCCTTGGCGATCCCGCGAGCGCGTTCTTCTGGATGATCGTTGTGGGCATCATCGTAACCATTCCCTTTATGACCTTCACGCTGCTCTCCGGTCTGCAGGGAATCTCCGACGATCTCTATGAAGCGGCCGTGATCGACGGCGCCAATTTCTGGGATAAGCTCTTTAAAATCACGCTTCCGCTGCTCCGTCCCGCCATCAATGTCACGATGGTGCTGAACATCATCTATGTGTTCAATTCCTTTGCAATCGTAAATACAATTACAGCCGGCGCACCGGCAAACAAGACCCATACGATCACAACATTCCTGTATTACCTCGCTTTTAATAAGCATAAATACGGCGCTTCTGCCGCGCTTTCTGTGGTGAGCTTTGTGATCCTGTCCATATTGGCCTACCTCTATATGAGGATTGTGATGAAGGAGGATGACAACTGATGGCGGGAAGCAGAAAACGGAAAACAGGCCGGATTTTTTTGTATCTCTTTGCGTGGCTGATGTCCATGTTTATCCTCTATCCGTATATTGTGATGTTCCTCGGCTCCCTGAAGGACCTCGACACCATGTACCGGATCCCGGGCACAATCCTGCCGGAGGTTTGGCACTGGGAAAACTATGTCAACATCTGGAAGGATATTCCGCTGCTGACCTATTTCAAAAACTCGCTGATTGTGGCGACGTTTGGCACGCTGCTGTGCATCATCTGCGCAGTACCGGGCGGCTATGCGTTGGCGCGGATGCAGTTTCCGGGCAAGCGGGGCCTGATGATGGTCATCATTATGACGCAGATGTTCTCGCCGGTCGTCCTGATGGTCGGCATTTACAAGGTCATGGCCACCTATGGCCTGGCCAATTCGCTGGTCGGCATTGTGCTGCTGGTTGGGGCGTTTAACCAGGCCTTCGCCGTGTGGCTGCTCTCAGGCACCTTTGCGACGATTTCCAAGGAGCTGGAGGAGGCGGCCCGGATCGACGGCTGCAATAAGTTCACGGCGATGCTCCGCGTCATTCTTCCGCTGGCTGCGCCCGGCGTTGTCACGGCGACGGTCTTTGTCTTTATCCACGGCTGGAATGAATATACGCTGTCGCTCATCCTGATCGGCGATTCCAATTTGAAGACCATCAATCTGGGCATCCGGGCGTTCTTCGGCTACACGGGAACGGAATGGTGGTATGTGTTTGCCGCCTCGCTTCTTGCAACGCTTCCGATCCTTTGCTTCTTCCGCATTCTGGAGCGGCATTTGACAGGCGGCCTCACAGCCGGCGGCGTCAAGGGATAATCGAAAACAATGATAAGAACAACGAACAGGTAGGATTATATATTATGATTGCGATCAAAAATGCCGTATTGATTATGAGGGACCATTTCATTCCGGACGCCATGCTGCTGATTGAGGATGGCAGAATCCGGGACTATGGCGAAATGCGGAAGGGCGGCATTCCTCAAGACTGCAAGGTGATCGACGCCGGTGGCAATTTTGTCGGGCCTGGGCTGATTGATATCCATACGCACGCGGGCGACCGGCTGTTCTTTACAGAGGATCCTGCCTTTGCCGCCCAGCACCATCTCCGGCACGGAACGACGACGGTACTCCCCGCGCTGTACTTCAGCATGAACCAGCGGGAATATCTCGAGGCGATTGCGATGCTCCGGGCTGCCATGCGGGAAAAAGCCTGCGCAAACATCGGCGGCCTCTATATGGAAGGGCCCTATCTCAACCCCAAGTTTGGCTGCGAGAAGGAGTCCAATCCCTGGCGCGGCCCGATCGATGCCGCCGGCTATGCGCCGATCATCGACGCGGCCTGGGATTTGGCAAAGGTCTGGGCGCTGGCCCCGGAACGTCCGAATATTCTGAATTTTGTTCTGGATGTTCTGAAGAAGAACGAGCATGCGGTTTTCGCGGTGGCCCACAGCGAGGCGTCTCCGGCGCAGATCGAGGCTCTGATGCCCTACGGCCTGCGAATTGGAACGCACCACACCAACGCAACCGGGGATCTGGCAAAATACCCCGAATGCCGGGGCGTTTGCGTGGACGAGGCCGTCAACTACAACCGGGAGCTCTATGCGGAGCTGATCTGCGACAGCCGCGGCATCCATGTGGATCCCTACATGCTGCGTCTCGTCCGAAAGATCAAGGGCGAAGACCGCATCATCCTGATTTCGGACGCCTATGCCTGCGACGGCCCGATCCCGCCTGGCTATGACGGCGTCTATGACATCAATTTTGATCACACCGGCGAGATTGCCGGCTCCAAGCTGACGCTGGACATGGCATGCCGTAATATGATGAAGCACACCGGCGCTTCGATCGTCGACGTATTCCGGTACGCCTCTTACAACCCGGCAAAGGCGGTTGGCTTCCGCGACCGCGGCGAAATTGCTGTGGGCAAGCGGGCCGACCTGGTCATTGTCGACGATAGGATGAACGTGAAATCTGTTATCTTGGAAGGAGAAGCTATCCAATGAAAGACATTATTTTTGATCCTCCGACAAAGTTTGCATTCCAGTGCGGCGACTATGTGCCCTTCAAGGACCGCGAGGTCTGCGAGCGCGTCCGCAAGCTCAGCGGCAAGGAGCTGGAGCGGCATGAAGACTGGCAGCATCCGGAGTTCAGCGTCAAGGTCATTATGAATCCCCATCCGATTCTGATCGCCACGCTGTTTTCCCGTCTGAAGGCTGCCTCTGAGGCCGGAAAACCCTTTTCCATGATCCTGGGCAACCCGGAGCCGGAGACCTACATTCCGCTGGCGCAGCTCATCAATTATTTCCAGGTGGACTGCAGCAAGGTACATATTTTCGCAGAGGACGAATGGGCGGACGACCAGGGCAATGTGGCGCCCGAGACCTATGAGGCCGGATTTGTCCACTCGATGCTGAAGTACTTTGTCTTCCAGATCGATCCGAAGCTGCGGATGCCGCTGGAAAATGTTCACTACCCCACGACGGAGAATATCCGGCACTACTCCCGGATCATTCAGGATGTCACCGAGGGCGGCGCGGATATCATTTCGACCTCTCCTGGCTGGACGGGCCACACGGCCTTTGTGGACCCTGTGCCGGATTTCCTGACCGACGATGTCGAGGAATGGCTGAACATGGAGGCCCGGATCGTGACGCTGCATCCGCTGACCGTCGCCCAGAATTCGCTCCACGGCATATTCGGACAGTCCGGCTATGTGGCAAGTGTGCCGCCGAAGGCCGCGACCATCGGCCCGGTGGACGTCAAGCGCGCCAAGGAGCGCATCGAGGTCCATGCTCTGCTGACGAACAACACCTTCTCCTCCTGGCAGCGGATGACCTCCCGACTGGTCACCCATGGACCGGTCACGCCGCTCGTTCCCAGCACCATGCTGCAGACCATGAAGACCCAGGTCTATATCAGCGAGGAGCTGGCTGCTCCCTTTGAATGCTGGGAAAAGGTTGGATATTGAGGATAGCCTCCTAGTAATATCAATTGCCCCACGCGAAGCGCCCCGCCATGCAAATCATGGCGGGGCGCTTTGTTCCGGATGGCTTATCCGACAACGTCGCGGATGATGCGCTGGAAGTTGAGCCGTCCAATTTTCTCCATTTCCTCTTTGGTCATGCCCATCTTTTCGAAGCAGGCAAAAATGTTGGGAATCTCGGAGGCGTTGCTGATGCCCTCGGCGCCATAGCTGCCGGCGGTGGTGGACATGGCGGCCATGGCCTCCTCGCCGTTCAGGAAATCGCCAAAGTCGAAGCCGCAGCCGACGTGGTCAATGCCCATGACGTCGATCATATGGGCGGCGTGCTCCGCCAACCGCTGGACATTGCGCTTGCCGATGTCGGCGTCGATAAAATTGCTGAAGGCGTTGAGGCCGACGACGCCGTTGCAGTCCCGGATGGCCCGGAGCTGATCGTCGGTCAGGTTGCGCGGTACGTCGCAGAGGGCTTTGGCGTTGGAATGGGAGGCGATGAAGGGCTTTGTGGTCAGGTCGACGACATCCCAGAAGCCGCGCTCGTTCAGGTGAGAGACGTCGAGAATCATGCCCTTGTCCTGAATCTTGCGGGCGGCCTGCTTGCCGAGGCCGGTCAGACCGTAGTCCTGGCCGGAGAGGGCGCCGGCGCCAAGACGGTTGGCCTCGTTCCAGGTGAGAATGGCATGGCGGGCGCCGAAGTCGTAGTATTCGTCGATGCGCTCCAGGTGGTCTCCGACATAGGCCATGCCCTCGACGCCGATGAAGACATAGATGACCCCGTCCTTCTGGGCCTGCATCATTTCCTCGTAGCTGCAGACGATGCGGAAGTCCCTGGTTTCGGCAATTTCGGCCCGGGCGCAGTCCATAATATCGTGGGTACGCTTGGCGTAGTCCGCATCATAGGGAGGATCGACCCAGATGACGAAAATGCTGCCTTCGACTTTGCCCTTGCGAAGGCGTTCCAGATGGTGGTTGTGGAATACGTTGGTCTCACCGTTCAGACGGCGGGTGGTGACATCGGTCCAGATGTCGGAATGTGCGTCAAAATACATCTTTTTTCGATCTCCTTTCTGATAAGACCGGCGTGCCTTGAGAGGCACGCCGGATATAAATATTCAGGATGTGCGCCTAAGCGCCGAGGACAATGCCGACGATGGTGCCTGCGTAGTTGCCGATGACATAGCCGAGAACGCCGACGAGCATTGCGGGGCCGACGAGCTTGACCCAGCCCTGGGAGATGGCCATGCCGGCTGCGGTGGTCGGGCCGCCGATGTTCGCATTGGAGGCGATGATGGCGTCCTCCAGGTTGAACTTGAAGAGCTTAGCCGCGATGAAGCAGAACAGCATGTTGACAATGACCATGATGGCGGTCAGAGCGAGCAGCAGCGGGCTCTTGGTGATGACCGTGTAGATGTTGGCGGGAACGCCGATGACAAACAGGAAGAGGTAGATCAGGTAGGTGCCGATTTCCTGAGAGCCGTGCATCTCGGCAACCTTCTTATCCATGCAGGTCGCAACAATGACGGAGAAGGTGGTGATCCAGACATACTGGCTGCCGAAGAATTTATGTACGAAGTCGATGAAGGCGCTGGTGCTTTCGGGGGCGATGGCGGAGAAGAGACTGGCCACGATGTTGGAGATCCAGACGATGCCCACGCAGTAGGCGATGTTGAACGCGATGTCCTTCAGGGAGATGTCCTTGCGGCTCCAGAAGGCAGCGGCCTGGGTCTCGGCAGCGGCCTTGTCGACGTTGCCGGACTCGATCTCATCGATATGGGGATGCTTGAAGTTCTTGCGGAAGAGGCGCATGCCGGCAAAGGCGATCAGCACGAAGAAGTAGAGGGCCATCAGCAGATTGTCGGCCACGGTCGCGGCTGCGGCAATGTCGGTGCCCTGCAGGCCATGCTGCGCGGCCATTGCGGCGAAGTTGACGCCGCCGCCGATGTAGGAGCCGGTCATCATGGAGGCGACAGCCGCCAGATCGGTGACCTGGCCGCCGGTGCCGGCATAGGGAGCCTTCAGCACGAAGAACGCGAGGAACGCGCCCACGATGGTGCCGACGGCGCCGATTACGAAGATAATCAGCATGCGGCCGGTTTCGCTCCAGATTTTCTTCAGGTTGCACTGCAGGAGCAGCAGCGGAATGCCCATGGGAACGATGACGCCCCAGACAATATCGTCATACAGGACGCAGGATGTGGGGATGATGTTGAAGTTCGCCAGAACCATGGCGATGATCAGGGCGATGATCGCGCCGGAAACCTTGGAAGCCCATTTGTACTTCTGCTCCAACCAGATGGAGAGCGCGACGCCAATGACCATGACGCCCAGAAGACCCCATGTGTTGTCAGCAGCGATCAGAGTGGTGCGGCCAAGCCAACCCATGAAAAAGTCGTTTAACATAATATTCCTCCCTTTCTATATTTGCAGCGCCTCCGTAAATTCAGGGAACGAAGATGCTTGCAATCTTAGTGTACCATCTTGAAGGAAAAAATGCAACAAGAAAAAATAAAAAATTCTTTAACCATAGTCTGACAGGGAGAAAAATGAGAGAAAAACACGGCAGAAAATGAAAGGCACTCTCGGATTTTAACCCATAAAGCAACGGAAAAATCTGCGAAAATTATGCAAATAGCACAAAACACAGGGCTTCCATATAGTGGAAAAGCCCTGTGCGCTGCGTTAAAAATGAAATTTACTTGTGAAAAACTTGCAAAATTAGGGGGATTCAGCGTTCGTAGTCAAATTCAAAATCGTAGATACTGACGGTGTCGCCGTCCTCGATGCCCATGTCCTCGAGCTGCCGGAAAAGGCCCGATTTGCGGAGCTGGCGGTCGAAATAGTTCCGCGATTCGAAATCGTCGAAGTTGATGTCGCTAATCAGACGGGAGAGCCAATTGCCCTCGATGATCCAGAGATTGCCATCGTGCTGAATCCGCAATTCGTGAAGATCGCCGGCCTCGGGCAGCGGCTTCACATATTCCGGCTCATAGACCGTCACCGGCGGCAGGGCCCGCAGCCGGCAGGCCACCTGCCGCATCAGCTCCCTTGTGCCGAGGTGGGCCGCGGCGGAAATTTCATGGAATTCGTAGCCTTTCGCGGTGACATAGTCCCGCAGGCGGCATAGATTGTCGCTGTCCGGCGGAAGCAGGTCCACCTTGTTGGCAGCCACGAGCATGGGCCTCTGGGCCAGATCGGGGGAATATTGGGCCAGCTCCGCCTGAATCTTCTCGAAATCCGCAATGGGATCGCGGTCCTCGCTGCCGGAGACATCCACGATGTGGATCAGCAGGCGGCAGCGGTCGATGTGCCGCAGAAAATCGTGGCCCAGGCCAGCGCCCTCTGCCGCACCCTCGATGATGCCGGGGATGTCGGCCATGACAAAGGAGACGCCCTCTTCCACATAGATGACGCCCAGGTTGGGGTAGAGCGTGGTGAAGTGGTAGTTCGCGATTTTCGGATGGGCGCCGGAGGTCACGGAGAGCAGCGTGGATTTGCCCACGTTGGGGAAGCCGACCAGGCCGACGTCGGCCAGCAGCTTCAGCTCCAGAATCACCTCGTGCTCCTCGCCGGGCAGTCCGGCCTTGGCGAAGCGGGGGACCTGCCGGGTCGGCGTGGCGAAGTGCTTGTTGCCCCAGCCGCCGCGGCCGCCCCTGCAGAGCACATAGTCCTCCGATGTGGACATGTCCTGCATGATCTCGCCGGTTTCGGCGTCGCGGACGACGGTGCCGCGGGGCACCTTGATGATGAGATTTTCGCCCCGCTTGCCGCTCTTCATGCCGCCCTGGCCGTCCTGGCCGGGAGAGGCGGTATATTTTCGCTTGTAGCGGAAGTCCATCAGGGTGGACAGATTGTCGTCAACGCGCAGAATCACGCTGCCGCCATGGCCGCCGTCGCCGCCGTCGGGGCCGCCGGCCGCCACATATTTTTCCCGGTGGAATGCGATGGCGCCGTTGCCGCCGTTGCCGGCCTTGACATAAATTTTTACCTTGTCGATAAACATGGAAAATGGCCTCCTTTTGGACGGAAGGATTAGAAAAGAGGCCCGAACATCGGTATGTTCGAGCCTCTTTGCAACGCAAAAATTACTGTTCGATGGAATATACAGAGACCATCTTGCGGTCCTTACCCATACGCTCAAACTTGACCTTGCCATCTACCAGAGCAAACAGCGTGTCATCAGAGCCGATACCGACATTGTTGCCGGGATGAATATGGGTGCCTCTCTGCCGAACCAGAATGTTGCCGGCCAGAACGAACTGACCGTCAGCCCGCTTTACGCCCAGACGCTTGGACTCAGAGTCACGGCCGTTCTTTGTGGAGCCGCCGCCTTTCTTATGTGCGAAAAACTGAATGCTGATTTTGAACATGGTGTTACACCTCCATAACCTCGATATAATTCGGATAGTCGTCCCGCAGACTGCACAGATAGAGCATCAGCCCTGCCAAAATGGCCTGCACGGTCTCCTCCTGCTCTTCGCAGGATGCGGGAAGTTTCAAGGTGATCCGGGCCTCGTCTTCCTTTACCTTCACCTTGGCCTTTACGCCCAGCACATCCACGATGGTCGTAATTGCCAGATTGACGGCCGCCGAGATGGAAGCGCACACAATGTCGCTGCCTTCCTCGCCATAGCCGCTGTGGCCCGCACAGCAGAAGCCTTCAATTCTGCTGTCTGGATTGAAAAATTCAATTCTGGTCATCAGAATGCGATCTTTTCAATCTGCACCTTGGTATAGGGCTGTCTGTGGCCCTGGCAGCTCTTGGAGTCCTTCTTGGAGCGATACTTGAAGACGCGAATCTTCTTGCCCTTGCCGTTCTTCACGACCTTGGCCTCGACTGCCGCGCCGGAAACAACGGGAGCGCCGAACTTGGAGTTCTCGCCGTCCAGAATTGCCAGCACCTGATCGAAGGTTACAGTGGTATCCGCCTCTGCGTTGAGCTTTTCAACAAAGATGACGTCGCCTTCCTTGACGTTGTACTGCTTGCCGCCGGTAACAATAATTGCCTGCATGGTTGCACCTACCTTTTTTGTAGACTCGCTCTGGAGGTGTGGAACTTGTCCAGCTTTCGACCTCTTCAATGCGGCTTTCCAATTATAGCACCGGCCCTGCGCAAAGTCAAATATTTTTTGCAAAAAATCGGGAAAATTTCCGGGATTTCTTCTCAAGATGGGACAATCGGAGATAAGATTTGACCAGCGCTCCGTATTTTGCTATATTGTGAGAGAAAAGAATTGGGAAGAATATCTGGTGATTGCGATGAAAAAATGGACTGCCCTTTTGCTGGCGCTGCTGCTGGCGCTTCTCTGCGGCTGCAAACAGGAAAATACGGCGGAGATTTTTGCGATGGATACCGTCATGGAGCTGACGGTCTACGGGCCGGATGCGGCGGAGCATACGGCCATGGCGGCGGAGACCATCCGGGATCTGGAGCGGAAGCTGTCCGTGACGGATGAACATAGCGAGGTCGCCCGGCTCAATGCCGGGGAGACGGTGACGCTGAGCGAGGAGAC
>Ga0129308_1002436_pt1 | contig 15799 bp, 17 predicted proteins | sample L827metagenome_FD_94440 | JGI IMG/M metagenome (GOLD analysis project Ga0129308, IMG submission 94440) | Ring-tailed lemur group fecal microbial communities from Wisconsin, USA - L827 metagenome | ecosystem: Host-associated > Mammals > Digestive system > Large intestine > Fecal | place: USA...
CCATAATCTTTTTGCGGTAAATGTTGTTTCACACCTTCATCTTACCACAAACAGGAAACCGAGGCGACTGTTTTCAGCCGTCTCGGTCTCTTCTTTTTTGGGACTGTTTCGCTACAGCCCCTTTTTCATCCATACAAACCAACCAAAGAGCCTAGGCCCCAAAGAGTGCCGCCAGCGCCTTGACCGCCATGCACAGCAGCAGCCCGATGCCTGTGGGCAGCAGCGCCGCCAGCAGCGTCCATTTGGTGCTGCCGGTCTCTTTTTTTATGGTCAGCAGCGTGGTGGAGCAAGGCCAGTGACACAGGGAGAACAGCATGACGCAGAGGGCCGTCACCGCCGTCCAGCCCTGGGCCGCCAGCAGCGGCCGCAGGGCGGACAGCTCCCCCAGCTCTGTAAGGCTGCCCCCCATGCTGTAGATCATCACCGCAATGGGCAGCACGATCTCATTGGCCGGGAAGCCCAGCAGGAAGGCCAGCAGGATCACCCCGTCCAGCCCCATCAGACGGCCCAAAGGATCCAAAGCCCCGGCCAGCAGCGTCAGCAGCGGCAGGCCCCCCGGCCTCACATTGGCCAGCAGCCACAGCAAGGCCCCCGCCGGGGCCGCCACCGCCGCCGCCCGGCCCAGCACAAACAGGGTTCGATCCAGCACGGAGCGGACAAGCACCTTCCCCAGCTCCGGCCGCCGGTAGGGCGGCAGCTCCAGTACAAAGGCGGAAGGCTCCCCTTTCAGCAGGGTGGCGCTGAGCAGCTTGGTGGTCAGCAGGGTCAACCCTACTGCCAGCAGGATCAGCCCCGTCAGTCCCAAAGCCGCCCCCAGGGCCGAACCGCCCGCCATGAAAAACATGGTGAGCAGGGCGATCAGGGTGGGAAAGCGGCCGTTACAGGGCACCAGGCTGTTGGTGATGATGGCCAGCAGCCGCTCCCTGGGGGAGTTGATGATCCGACAGCCCACCACCCCCGCCGCGTTGCAGCCGAAGCCCATGGCCATGGTGAGGGCCTGCCGCCCGCAGGAGCCGCAGCGGCAAAAAGGCCGGTCAAGATTGTAGGCGATCCTGGGTAAATAACCGGAATCCTCCATCAAGGTGAACAGGGGGAAGAAAATGGCCATGGGCGGCAGCATCACCGAAACCACCCAGGCCAGGGTGCGAAAGGCCCCATCCACCAGCAGGCCCCGCAGCCATGCCGGAGCATCCAGCCGCAGCAGCAGCGCCGCCAGCAAATCCTCCATCTGGAACAGCCCCTTGGCCAGCCACTGGGAGGGCACGTTGGCCCCGCTGATGGTAAGGAAGAAAATCAGCGCCAGCAGGGCGATCATCAGCGGGTAGCCCCAGAGCCGGCTGGTGACGATCCGGTCGATCCGCCGATCCCGTTTTCCGTAGCCGCCGGCGGCGTTCTCCACCGCCCCAGCGCAGATACGCTCCCCCGCCCGCACCAGGGTAGCGGCCAGTGTGTCACGAAGGGATTCTCCCCCTAGACCCTGCTGCGCCAGATACAGCCGCTGCTGCCGGACTGCCGCCAGCAGCTCCGGCCCGGCCCGCTCCTGGATTCTCTTTTCTCCTTCCAGCAGCCGCAGGGCAAGAAACCGGGGCGTCAGGCCCTCCCGCTCCCCTACCAGGGGCAGCAGTGCTTCCACTGCCCTCTCCACCGGCTCCGGATATTCCACCCGGTAAGGCTCCCGCACCACCGGCCGGTCAAACAAAGCGTCCAGTGCGGCAAGCAGCTTACTTCGGCTGCTTTTACGCCGCCCCACCGTTCCAACCACCGGGATCCCCAGCTGCTGCTCCAGGGCCTTTTGGTCAATATGTATGCCCTTGCTTTCCGCCTCATCCAGCAGGTTCACGCAGAGCAGCACCGGTTTTCCCGTCTCCATGATCTGTAATAAAAGCTTCATGTTCCGCTCCGGGCAGCTGCCGTCACAGACCAGCAGCACCGCGTCCGCCCCGCCGAAACAGATGAAATCCCGGGCCAGCTCTTCCTCCGGTGAGGCCGCCTTCAGGGAATAGGCCCCGGGCACATCCACCAGCACATAGCCCCGGTTCTTTCCCCGGCAGTAGCCCCGGGCATTGCTCACCGTTTTGCCCGGCCAGTTGCCGGTATGCTGGTTCATGCCGGTGAGCCGGTTAAAGATGGTGCTCTTGCCCACGTTGGGGTTCCCCGCCAGGGCGATGACCTTATCCCCCGGCCTGGGCCGCTCTATGCACAGCGCTCCCCCCTGGGCGCCTCTCCCGGTGGATTCCATTGTCAGTCCCATATTCCCTCCCGTCCGCAGTTATGGTTCGGGCGGCCAAGGAATTTTGACCGCCCTCTGCCTTATTCGATCACGATGTCCCGGCAGTCCCCTGCCCGCAGGGCCAGCACGGCCCCACGGACGAGAAAGGCCTTCGGGTCGCCTCCGGGGCTCATCCCCAGGCATTCCACCCGTGTGCCCTCCACCAGTCCCATGTCCAGCAGCCGGCGGCGCAAAGGCCCTTTGCTGTTCAGACTTTTCACAAAGGCAATTTCACCGGGACAAAGCGTGTCAAGACCATAGTCCTTTTCCACTGCCATACACCTGCTTTACACTGTATTCTATGCGTCCTGTAGGCCCGGCGTTACAGGCAAAACGGGAACGGGCATATGACCGGCTTGACAAAACCGACATCTGCAATTATAATTGCAGTTATATAACAGCAGTTATATTTAAAAGGAGGGGGAATTTGCCGTGCCGCCGAGAGCGAAGATTACAAGGGAGATGGTCATTGACGCCGCTTTTGCCCTGGCCCGGGAGGCGGGAGCGGAAGCCATCAACGCAAGAACCGTCGCCAAAAGGCTGAACTGCTCTACCCAGCCTGTGATGTACCACTTTGCCACCATGGAGGACTTGAAACGGGCCGTCTACGCAAAGGCAGATCGGTATCACACCGAATACCTGATGAAGCTCCCTCAGCCCCGGGAGGACGTGATGCTGGGGATCGGGCTCAACTATATCCGCTTCGCCATTGAGGAGCCGCAGCTGTTCCGCTTTCTCTTTCAGTCGGGATATGCAGTAGAAAACAGCTTCTTGGAGATGGTGGATTCTCAGGCGCTGCTCCCCATCCTTTCCGCCATGCAGCAGGCGCTGGCGCTGCCTATGGAGCAGACAAAGAAAGTGTTTATCACCCTTGCCTTATTTGCCCACGGCTATGCCAGCATCATCGCAAACAACGCTTTGGCCTTTGATGAAAAAGTTGTCAGCGCCCATCTGGAGCAGGCCTATCGGGGCGCCATCTTAGCCGCACAGGAGGAAGAAAAATGAAAAACCAGCCACGCGCGAACAATAAAAAAAGCGCCGTACTTACCCTCACTGGTGTGATTGCCATGCTCCTGCTGACGGCAACAAAAGTGATGCCCTCCTCCGATCTGGCGGGCTATTCCGTGTTCGTGGGCATTGCCTTTTTCTTCATTGTGGAGGCCGCCGAAAAAGTACCGGGCGACCAGTCCGGCCTGCGTTTTCATACCATCGCGGCAGACCTGAAAAAGCCGAGGGTGCTTTTTTGGGCGCTGCTGCCCAGTGTCAGCGGCATCCTGACGCTGATCCTGGGAACGCTGCTTTTCAGCGGCGGATTTGCTGCTCATGTAATGGGGCGGACAAGCGCCCTGCTGTCCTTCGATCAGGCCGCCCTGCTGATCGGCCAGGTCGTTCTTGCCGCCTTTGGGGAGGAGATCGCCTACCGGGGCTTCTTCTTTGGCAAGGCCTCAAAAATTTTCCCGGTCTGGCTCTGCGCTATCCTGTCCTCCGCTGCTTTTGCTGCGGGGCATATTGCCGCCGGGAGCCTGGGGATCGTGGTCTATGACATTGCCGCCATATTCATCGACAGCCTTCTTTTCACCGTGATTTACCAGAAAACCGGCAACTGCGTCATCAGCACCTTTTCCCACATTCTTGCAAATCTTGTCTCTATTGCTGCAACACTGGCCTTCTTCTAAGCCGAACCCATGCCGCCCGGGCAAAGAGGCCGTCTGTCCCAACGAAAAATCACCCTGACTTTGGTCAGGGTGATTTTTGTGTCTTATTGGGTTGTCTCGGAGAATCAGCCTCTTGCGGCCTCCATGCCTGCGATCAGGGCCTTCTTGTTGCCCTCCAGGAACTTCAGCTTGCGCTCGCCCAGCTCCAGGCGAATGGCCTCGGTCATGGTGTCCACATCCACGATGGGCTCCTTCTCCAGCATGGCGCCCAGGATGGCCACGTTGGCGCCCTTGGGGTTGCCCACGGAGTCGGCAATGGCCATGGCATCGCAGTAGACCACCTGAATGTCATCACGGACGCTCTTGCGGTCGATGATGGAGCTGTTGATCACCAGCAGTCCGCCGGGCTTCACGCTCTGCTCAAACTTATCCAGAGAGGGCGCGTTCATGGCCACGATCACGTCGGCCTTATCCACCAGCGGGGACGCCACTTCCTCGTCGCTGACGATGACGGAGCAGTTCGCCGTGCCGCCGCGCATCTCAGGGCCGTAGGAGGGAAGCCAGGAGACATGCTTACCGTTGAGCATGCTGGCCATGGCAACGAACTTGCCGATCAGCAGCATACCCTGACCGCCGAAACCGGCGAAAATAAACTGTTTCGTCATTATTTAGTTGCCCCCTTATCTTTATACACGCCCAGAGGATAGTAGGGGATCATGTTCTCCTCCAGCCACTTCATCGCTTCAACCGGGCTGAGACCCCAGTTGGTGGGGCAGGTGGACAGAACCTCGATCATGCAGAAGCCCTTGCCTTCCATCTGGTACTGGAACGCCTTCTTGATGGCCTTCTTGGTCTTGAGGATATTGGCATTGTTGTTGACTGCGCAGCGCTCGATGTAGTAAGCGCCGGGCACTTCGGACAGCATTTCGGACATCTTGATGGGCGCGCCGCACCAGGCCTCGTCACGACCGTTGGGAGAAGTGGTGGTGCGCTGGCCCACCAGGGTGGTGGGGGCCATCTGGCCGCCGGTCATGCCGTAAATGGCATTGTTGACAAAGATGGTGACGATCTTCTCGCCCCGGTGGGCGGCGTGAACGATCTCTGCCGTGCCGATGGAAGCCAGGTCGCCATCGCCCTGATAGGTGAACACCAGGGAGTCGGGCTTTGCCCGCTTTACACCGGTGGCCACAGCGGGAGCACGGCCATGAGCGGCCTCCAGCATGTCAACGTTGAAATAATCATAAGCGAAAACAGAGCAGCCGACGGGAGCCACACCCACGATGTTGCCGCCCATGCCGGATTCCTCCAGAGCCTCCGCCACCAGACGGTGGATGATGCCGTGGTTGCAGCCGGGGCAGTAGTGGAAGGGCTTATCGGTCAGGTAACTTGTTTTTTCAAATACGACGGACATTTACTTACCCTCCTTCATTTCGAGGATCTTTGCCACGATCTCATCGGTGGTCGGCATCAGGCTGCCGCAGTGGCCGAAGTACTCCACGGGCTTCGCGCCGTTGATGGCCAGCTTTACATCCTGCAGCATCTGGCCCTCGTTGGCCTCCACATCCAGCAGTGCCTTGGCGTTCTTGGAAGCCTCGGCCAGCTCCTGATAGGGGAAGGGCCACACGGTGATGGGCCGGAACAGGCCCACCTTGATGCCCTGCTCCCGCAGCTCGTTGATGGCGGACTTGGCGATACGGGCCACGGTGCCGAAAGCGGTGATGACATAATCGGCGTCCTCGGTCATGTAGGCCTCATACATCACCTCGTTCTTCTCGATCTCGCGGTAGATGGCCTGCAAGTTGTTGTTATGTATGGTCAGCTCCTCGGTGTTGATGTACAGGGAGTTGATGACGGCCCGCTTGGCAGGATCGTCACCGGGCTTCCAGCCGGTGGCCGCCCAGGGCTTCTTCTCCGGATCCACCTTGAAGTCCACCATCTCGGGCATCTCTACCGGCTCCATCATCTGGGCCATGATGCCGTCAGCCAAAAACAGCACGGGGACACGGTACTTCTCCGCCTTGTCGAAGGCAAAGCTGAAGATGTTGATGGCCTCCTGAATGGAGGAGGGAGCGTAGGTGATCAGATGGTAGTCGCCGTTGCCGCCGCCCTTGACCGCCTGGTTGTAGTCGCCCTGGGAAGCCTGGATGCTGCCCAGACCGGGGCCGCCGCGCATGACGTTCAGGATGACGCAGGGCAGCTGAGCGCCTGCGCAGTAGGAGATACCCTCCTGCTTCAGGCTGACACCGGGGCTGGAGGACGAGGTGATGACCCGCGCGCCGGTAGAGGCAGCGCCATACACCATATTGATAGCTGCGACTTCGCTTTCTGCCTGGAGGAAGCAGCCGCCCACCTCCGGCATACGTGCGGACATGTATTCAGGGATCTCTGTCTGGGGGGTGATAGGATAGCCGAAGAAGAAGCGTGCGCCGGCACGAATGGCGGCCTCAGCAATCGCTTCGCTACCCTTCATAAGGGTCAGTGCCATTTTCAATTCCTCCTTAATCCTTTTCTATGTGGATTGCCACATCGGGGCAGGTACGTGCGCAGGAAGCGCAGCCGATGCACGCCGCCTGATCCACAACCTCTGCGGGGTGGTAGCCCTTTGCGTTGAGCTTGGTCTTGGACAGGGCAAGGACATTCTTGGGACAGGCTCTGACACACAGACCGCAGCCCTTACAGACAAGCTCGTTGATTGTCACCTTTACCATGGTTCTACCTCTTTTCTATCATATTTTCCAGTTATTACTGACGCTATCTTCAAGGCCGCCCCCGGCGGCCGGGAAAGCAACTTTACTCGGACAGGCTTCTGACCCAGCTGTTCCAGTCACGGGCCATATAGGTGTCGATATACAGAGGCGTGCCGATGTACTTGGGGTCATGCCCCTCGGAGAGGAACTGATCCAGCATGGCTTTCTTGCCGGAGGTATAGAGTACCGGCACCCCGGTGCGCTCCGACACTTCCTTAATCATCTCATACCCGTCCCGCAGCTCTGCCGGGCCGGTAGCCTCGGCCAGGTTGGTGTTATTGATCATGCCGCTGATCTTCAGCCGGGAGTGCGCCTCCATCTCCTCCTGCAGGCGGATGATCTTCTCCACAGTGCCGGCCAGGGGACGGCGGATGTTAATGACATTCAGCACCTGCAGCGCACCCGGCTCCAGCTCCATGAAATCCTGATGATAGCGGCCCAGGGCCGTGGAGCCTACCGCGTCGCCGCCCACGTCAAAGACCACCGTGTCCCAGTCCATGGCAAAGGCGGAAGCCACCTCCGCCGGCAGGGACAGGGTCTCAATACCGGAACAGGAGAAATTGGGGGACACCAGACGAATCTCTTTCATCTCGGTCATCTTTCCCCGCTCGGTCAGGCGGAAATAGGTATTCACCATATCCAGATCCAGCAGTTCCGTGCGCTTGCCTTCCTCCGCCGCCTTGAAAGCGAAGTTCAGCGCCAGCTCTGTTTTGCCGCTGCCGTAATTTCCGATCAGGACATAGACCTTCTTCATTCTTTGCGCCCTCCCTTTCCTTCTTCTCCATCGTCCTTATTTTATCACCGGATCAGGCCTCGCGTCAATGAACAATAGTGCTGATAATTCCCCCTGTATAAATTGCAAAATGACGAAGCAAAACTGTGATTGCATTGATTTAGGTGCAAAATTTTCATATTCAGTTTTTTATTCTCAAAATCAAAAGCACCCTCGGGGTTTTCCATTCAACCCCGGAGTGCTTTTCATTTTTTCTATTCCCCGCTTTTGAGTTCCGATACCAGCACGATCACCTGGTTTTCGGCCACGGTGGCCACGCCCTCGCCCACGGCGATCCAGCCCTGCTCCTCCCCGGCGGTGAAGCGGATCACCCCGGGAGCAACGGCGCAGAGCATATCGCTGTGGCAGCGCAGGATGCCCAGAGAGCCAAAGGCGGTGGGCAGATTCACATAGTCCACCTGCTTTGTGAAGCTGGCCCCGCCGGCGGTGCTGACACTGAATTGGATGTCACAGGCCATGGCGCTCACCTCAATAGCTTCCGCGCTTGGCCAGCACGTCATCAATGGTGCCGCACAGCAGGAAGGCCTGCTCCGGCAGATCGTCCACATCCCCGCCCAGGATGGCCTGGAAGCCCTTGATGGTCTCCTTCAGCGGCACATATTTCCCCGGGATACCGGTAAAGTTTTCCGCCACATGGAAGGGCTGGGACAAAAAGCGCTGGATGCGCCGGGCCCGGCCCACCACCAGTTTGTCCTCATGGCTCAGCTCGTCCATGCCCAGCACCGCGATGATGTCCTGCAATTCCCTGTATTTCTGCAAAACCTCCTGCACGGCCCGGGCGGTGCTGTAGTGCTCTGCCCCCACAATGTCCGCCTCCAGCATCCGGGAGGAGGAGGCCAGGGGATCCACCGCCGGGTAAATGCCCAGCTCGGAAATTGCGCGGGACAGCACCGTCGTTGCGTCCAGATGGGCAAAGGTGGTGGCCGGGGCCGGATCCGTCAGGTCATCCGCCGGCACGTACACCGCCTGCACAGAGGTGATGGAGCCCCGCTTGGTAGAGACGATCCGTTCCTCCAGGGTACCCATTTCCGTTGCCAGGGTGGGCTGATAACCCACGGCGGAGGGCATGTTGCCCAGCAGGGCCGACACCTCGGAGCCTGCCTGGATAAAGCGGAAGATGTTGTCTATAAACAGCAGCACGTCCTGCCGCTGCACGTCCCGGAAATGCTCCGCAATGGTCAGCGCCGACAGGGGCACCCGCAGTCTGGCGCCGGGGGTCTCGTTCATCTGGCCGTAGACCAGCGCCGTCTTCTCCACCACGCCGGACTCGGTCATCTCGTTCCAAAGGTCGTTGCCCTCCCGGCTGCGCTCGCCTACGCCGGCAAACACGGAGTAGCCGCCGTGCTCATAGGCCACGTTGCGGATCAGTTCCATGATCAGCACCGTCTTGCCCACGCCCGCGCCGCCGAACAGGCCGATCTTGCCCCCCTTGGCATAGGGCGTCAGCAGGTCTACTACCTTGATGCCGGTCTCCAGCATCTCATCCGCCGGCACAATGTCGGTGAAGCTGGGCGCGCTCTGATGGATGGGCTTGCGTTCTTTCGCCTGCACCGGGCCTTTGCCGTCGATGGGCTGGCCCACCACATTGAACATGCGGCCCAGGGTCGCCTCCCCTACCGGCATCTGAATGGGCGCGCCGGTGGCGCTTACCGGGCAGCCCCGGGAAAGCCCATCGGTAGAGCTGAGGGCGATGCAGCGCACAGTGCTTCCGCCCAGCTCCTGCACCACTTCCGCCGTGACGCTGCCCCGCCCGCCTTCCAGGCGCACCGCGTCATAGATGGCCGGCAGCTGCCCCTCCGGGAAGCGCACGTCCACCACCGGGCCAACCACCTTGCTTATCGTTCCTTTTTCCATCCTAATCTCCATTCCGCAGAGCGTTCGCTCCGCCCACCACCTCTGATATCTCCGTGGTTATCTTGGCCTGCCGGGTGCGGTTGAGGCTGAGGCTCAGCTCCCGTATCAGCTCATCGGCATTGTCGGTGGCGTTGGTCATGGCCGTCATTCTGGCGAAATGCTCGCTGACCTTGGCCTCCAGCAGCGCCTTCATCAGGCTGTTGTCCACATACATCCGGCTCAGGGTATCCATCAGGGTCTGCCGGTCCGGCTCAAAAATGCAGTCGCCGCCCCGGCTCTCCCCTTCCTCCTGCACTACCGGCAGCAGCTGAAAGCTGCCCGGCCTCTGCCCCAGGGCCTCCCTGCGCTGGTAGACCAGCACGATCCGGTCTGCCTCTCCGCTAAGATACAGCCTTTGCAGATCGTCGGAAAGTTCCCGGCATTCCTCCGGCCGGGGCACATCGGAAATATTGTCAAAGCACTTTTGCACCCGCAATTCTGCATCCGCCCGGTATTCCCCGTTCCAGCGGCCGCAGATCAGGGTGAAATAGTCCGCCTGTTCCTGCCGCAGCAGGCTTTTCAGATAGCGCAGCACATCCGTGTTGTATGCCCCGCAAAGCCCCCGGTTTCCCACGAACAGCACATAGCACACCCGCCTGACCTCCCGGCTTTGCAGCAGGGGGCAGTCCTCCCCTCCGCCGCCGGCGAGCACCAGGCGCAGGGCCTTGCGGCATTGCTCTGCGAAATTGCCCAAGCGGCTAAGCTGCCCCTGGGTCTGGTGCAGCTTGGAGGTGGAAACCAGTTTCATGGTTCGGGTAATTTTCTGCGTGCTCTCCACGCCCTTGATTCTGGCTTTTATGGCATAGATGTTGGCCATCTGCTGCACCTCCTTCAATCCGAAATTGAGTTTATATAGGCTCCCCCTTTGGAGGGAGCGGCTTTTCGTAGGGGGCAAGCCTGCATCGCCCCGCCACAGGCGCCCCTTTTCAAGGGGCGCTCCAGCTTGTCAAAAAAGTCCCTGATGGACTTTTTTGACCGCTTCAACCGCCGAGCATTTTGATATTATCAAAATGCTGCTTTGCCCGAAAAGCCTTGAATTTCAAGGCTTTTCTGCGGCGACCTGTGCGTCGCAGAAAACACTTCTCGCGGAGCGAGTGTCGAAATGGGCGCCACCGGCGTACATTGAGGCGCGGAGCGAAGTGCAGTCTCTCTCGTAGACAAAGTCAGAATGACTTTGTCTACGACTTGGGCTCCCCTTTTCAAGGGGAGCTGGCACGCCAAAGGCGTGACTGAGAGGTTTGTTTCCTCCTCAGCAAATTACACTTTCTCAAAAGCTCTTCCTGAATTCCTCGATCACACGGCGCAGCTCTTTGATTTGTTCCTCGTTCAGCTTTGCCCCGCTGTCGATCACCTGGCACAGTTCCGGCGCCTGCTCGCAGGCATAGGCGGTCAGGCCCGCCTCAAAGGCCGGCACGCTTTCGGTTTCCAGGTCATCCATGTAGCCCTCGTTGGCGGCAAAGATGGCCACCACCTGTTCCGCCACGGTTTTGGGGTCGTAGCGCTTTTGTTTCAGCAGTTCCGTCAGCTTGCGGCCCCGGTTCAAAGCGTCCCGGGTGGCCTTATCCAGGTCGGAGCCGAACTGGGCAAAGCTTTCCAGCTCTCTGTGCTGGGCCAGGTCCATCCGCAGCCGGGAAGCAAACTGTTTCATGGCCTTGGGCTGGGCCGCGCCGCCTACACGGCTGACCGAAAGCCCCGCATTGATGGCCGGGCGCACACCGGAGTTGAACAACGCTTCTTCCAGGAAGATTTGTCCGTCGGTGATGGAGATCACATTGGTGGGAATGTAGGCAGAGATATCCCCCGCCTGGGTCTCCACAATGGGCAGGGCCGTCATGCTGCCGCCGCCGTTTTCCTCGTTGAGGCAGGCCGCCCGCTCCAACAGCCGGGAATGGAGATAAAACACGTCGCCGGGATATGCTTCCCGCCCGGGCGGGCGGTGCAGCAGCAGGCTCAGCTCTCGGTAGGCCACTGCGTGGCGGGACAGATCGTCATAAACGATCAGCACGTGCTTTCCCTTCCCCATCAGGTATTCGCCCATGGCAGCGCCGGTGTAGGGCGCAATGTACAGCATAGGCGCCGGGTCGGAGGCCTTGGCGCTGACCACGATGCTGTAGTCCATGGCGCCCAGCTCCCGCAGCTTGGCAACGATGCCCGCCACGGTGGATTCCTTCTGCCCGATGGCCACATAGATGCAGATGACATCCTTGCCCTTCTGGTTGACAATGGTGTCCACTGCGATGGAGGTCTTGCCGGTTTTCCGGTCGCCGATGATCAGCTCACGCTGGCCCCGGCCAATGGGCACCAGGGCATCAATGGCCTTGATGCCGGTCTGCAGGGGCACCGTCACCGGTTTTCTGGCAATGATGCCCGGGGCCGGGCTTTCCACTGGCCTTGTCTCATTGGTCAGCAGCGGCCCCCGGCCGTCCACCGGCTGTCCCAGGCCGTCCACTACACGGCCAATCAGCGCCTCACCCACCGGCACTTCCATCACCTTGCCGGTGCGGCGTACCTGAGCGCCCTCATGTACTTCTTCATAGCTGCCCAGCAGCACGGCGCTGACACTGTCTTTCTCAATGTCCATCACCATGCCCCGCAGGCCGCCCTCAAATTCCAGCATCTCCCCCGCCATCACGTCGGACAAACCTTTGATTCGGCAGATGCCGTCCGCCAGGCTCAGTACCACACCGGTCTGGAAGCAGCCGGGCTCTCTGTCCGCTGCGGCCAGCTTCTCCCGGAAGTACACCGTCAGATCCTCACCCATGTCCTGCGTGGCTGCCAGCTCCTGTCCGGCGCGATCCAGCAGATAGGCCAGGCTTCCGTCATAGACCGTGTCGCCCAGCTGCAAGCGCACTCCGCCGATAAGGCTTTCATCCACCGCAGTGGTAAAGGCCACCGGGGCACCGGCTCTGTCCTCCACCAGGGAGTGCACCTGCCCGGCGATTGCCGGATCGATCTCCTCCGCCCCGGTGAGGGTGGCCGTCAGTCCCTCGCCCCAGCGAAGGCGGGCCCTGTCGCTGTCGGTCAGGGTCAGCTTCTGCTCCAGGGCCTTCAGGAAACGCGTGGGCATCTCTTTGCGGGCCTGGGCATAGTCCTCGCCCTTCAGCAGCTCCCCAGCCTCCGCCAGAATATCTGCCGCTTTCTCGTCTCTGAGCTGCCCCAGCACCTGCTGCTTTCGGCTCATTACATCCTGCCGGGTCTGCTTTCTGCGGCTCTCGGCCAACTGCCGGTTGGCCTGGGCGCTCTGGCTGAGACTCTGCGCCGAGCGCTCTTTGGCCTGGTCTATGATTTCCCGGCTCTGGGTCTCCCCCTCTGCCCGGATTTCTTCAAGGGTCTCTGTAATCTGCTTTGCGTTCTTCTCTGCCGCCTTTGCCGCCTCCAGTTCATCGCTGATTTTCTGGCGGTTGCCGCTGAGCATCCCAACGACCATCTTTTTGCCCACTTTCACCAGCAAAAAGACCAGGATCGCAAAGTTGATCAGTGCGTAAACAATGTTCCATCCGCCCAATTACAGTCGCCCTCCTTCCTGCATTTTTTCATATTTCCGCTCATTGGCTGAGCCGATCCGCCAGGGTCTTGGCCAGCTCATGCCGCCGCTGCTCCAGGCTCCGGCTTCCGGCGGCGCGCAGCGCCTCCGCGTCCTGCTCTGCCTGGGTCATGGCCGCCTGGGCCTCCCGCTCCATTTCCTGCTGGGCTGCCAGCCGTTCCTCTTCCGCCCGGGCTTTGGCCTGGGCCGCCATATTCCTGGCCTGCTGCTGGCCGGCCTGGCACTGCTGTCCGGCCTCTTCCCGGGCCTGGGCCTGCTGTTCCTTGGCCAGGGCTTCCTGCCGGAAGCTCTCATCCACGCGGCTCTGCCGCTCCTCCCGGAAGCGGATCACCGGTTTAAACAACAGCCTGTCCAGCAAAAACATCAGCAGGAAAAAGCTCAGGATCGTCAGCAGCAGTTCCGAAATGTTGATGCTGAGCATCTCTGCTCCCTCCTTACACTTTCTGCGCTCAGATCTTTGATACCAGCATGAACGCGATCAGCAAACCATAAATGGTCAGCGCTTCCATCAGGCCCAGAGACAGGATCAGGGAAGAGCGGATGTCCTTTGCAGCCTCGGGCTGCCGGGCCATGGCCTCCATTGCCTTGGAAGCGGCCAACCCCTGACCGATGCCGGGGCCCAGTGTGCTCAGCGCGATTGCCAGTGCGGCCGCGATTGCGATAATTCCAGAACTCATTTTCTTTTCCTCCGTGTCTAAATATTATTGTACTATTATAAACGAAGTGGTATATGCCGCGCTTTTTCAAACGCGGTGCCGTTTTACTCTTCCTCCGCTGCTTCCGCTATGTAAATGCTCAGCAGCATGGTAAACACCAGGGCCTGGATCAGGCAGAACAGCAGGCTCAGCACGTTCATCACCAAGGGCACCAAAATGGGGAAGATGCCGTAAAGCTGCTCCGTCACCATCTCCTCCCCGAACAGGTTGCCGAAAAGACGCAGTGCCAGAGAGAACGGCCGCACAAAGGTCTCCACCAAAGTCAGCGGCAGCAGCACACTGAGGAAGGACTTCAGATAGCCCTTGACACCCCGCTCCCTGATGCCCACCGTATGGGTGGTGAAGAAGCCGATAATTGCCAGCCCCGCCGTAACGGACAAGCTGGCCGTGGGTACGGCAAAGCCTTTCAGGTGCCCGGCCCCGGGCAGCAGCCCCGCATAGTTGCTTACGATAATGAAAATAAACAGCGTGGCCATAATCGGGAAATACTTTTTCCCCAGCCTTGGCCCCAGTATGCCCTCATAATAACCCTGCAGCTTGCTCACGGCAATTTCCGCCAGATTCTGCAAGGGGCCCGGCACATCCTTCATATTCCGCGTCGCCAGCCAGCTCAGCAGCGCCAGCAGCGCGATGATCCCCCACATGGTCACCACCACGCCGGTTATTTCGATCGGGCCGATGGCAAAAATCACATCTGATGAATGCTCCATTTTTCACCTCCAGCGGCTTTCCAGCCTCACTTCTTCGCTTTTCTCTTTCAGTCAAACCCATCAGCTTTACACAGTTGATCTTTACTATATCACCAAAAATGTAAAAATGGTAGTCCCTTTTTTCATTTTTGTGATTTTCTTGGCAATTTTTTCATAGCCCTTCCTCCGGTTCTTTTGTGAATTTTTGCCTGTGTTTCCGCAAAAACCGGGCAAAAACAGGGATTCTACTCTCCGTAGAGTTCAATTCTACCCTTAGAATTGAACCTTGCATGGGCAATAGAGCGCTTTCCCGCTTAGTAGTTTGCCCTTTCCCGGCAAGGGGTTTATGATAAACACGCTTGGGACAGCGCAAGGCCATTTGTCCCGCAAGAAGGAGAGCGCAACATGATAAAGCTTTTTACCGATACTTCCGCCAATCTGCCCATCCAGCTGATCCACCGGCACAAGATCCAGGTCATTCCCTTTGCCTACACCGTGGACGGGGTCACCGCCCCCTATTCTGCCGAGATGGATTTTGACGGCCCGGCCTTTTACAACGCCATGCGCGCCGGGGCCGATGTAAAGACCTGCCTCATCAACATGGGCAAATTCACCGAGGCCTTTGAGCCGGAGCTGGAAGCCGGGAATGATATTATATATGTAGGGATGTCCGGCGGCATCAGCAGCACCGCCAGCGTCGCCGCCATCACTGCCGGGGAGCTGATGGAGCGCTATCCCCAGCGGAAGATCCTCACCTTCGATACCTATGCCGCCTCCCTGGGCGAGGGGCTGATGGTGCTGCGGGCGGCGGAGATGATCGAACGGGGCGAGGACTTCGAGGCCGTCAGCCAGATGCTTCACGCAATGCGCCCCAATATGTGCCAGTATTTCACGGTGGACGATCTGAAATACCTCCGCAAGGGCGGGCGCATCAGCGGCGCGGCCGCGGTGATCGGCAGTGTGCTGCATATCAAGCCCATTTTGCAGGGGGATGACAGCGACCACATTGTTCTCTGCGGCAAGGTGAGAGGCCGGAAGAACGCCCTGAAGCACCTGGCCGAGAAGTATGACGAGCTTTGTGCCGACAAAAGCGCCCAGATTGGCATTGCCCACGCAGACGATGGGGAAGGCACCGCCTATCTGATCGAAAAGCTGCGGGAGGCAGGCTTTACCGGCGAGTGCCTGACGGTATGCTATGAGCCGGTGACCGGCTCCCACGTGGGCCCCGGCACCATCGCCCTGTTCTACCCCGGCATCCATAAATAAAGAGAAATACATGAAAAGCGCCCCATTGCCAGCCGGCAATGGGGCGCTTCAAAGTATAGCCTGATGGCGCACATGGTTTTTCCGAGCAAACGGGGAAAATAGAAAAAGGAGCTGTAGCAAAACGAATAATTCTGCTACAGCTCCCATTTTTATGTGAAGGGCGAAAAAACAGTGAAAAAGATATGCATCTGTTGAAAACAGAGAACGCCAAAGAAGACGCGCCAGAA
>Ga0129308_1002437_pt1 | contig 15795 bp, 16 predicted proteins | sample L827metagenome_FD_94440 | JGI IMG/M metagenome (GOLD analysis project Ga0129308, IMG submission 94440) | Ring-tailed lemur group fecal microbial communities from Wisconsin, USA - L827 metagenome | ecosystem: Host-associated > Mammals > Digestive system > Large intestine > Fecal | place: USA...
AACGGCACCAGATGCGAAACGTGGGCCGGGCCTGGAACCGAAATTACACTCTGCTTCTCATGCTGGACGCTGTCAACCGGGCGATCGAAGAATGACTTTACATTTGATTTAATTTATGTTATATTATGGATAACCACACAAAAAGCCCTTGACGCAGGAGAAAGAATCGTATAAGATGAACTAAGAACAAATGTTCTTTTTTGAGACGATCAGACTTCCCGCCGGCGGGGGTTTCGGCGGACAGTACATTTTGCCCGCAGCCGGACAGAGACAGGGAAAGGGATTGCCGCAAGGCAGAAACGGAGGATAACGTGGCAGTTAGCAAGGACGAAAAAGAAAAAGCATTAGAAGCAGCCATGCTTCAAATTGAAAAGCAGTTTGGAAAAGGCTCGATCATGAAGCTGGGCAGCGACAGCCGCAATATGGGCATCGACGCGATCTCTACGGGATCGGTGAGCCTGGACGTGGCCACCGGCATCGGAGGCGTTCCCAAGGGCAGGATCATTGAGATCTACGGACCGGAGTCTTCCGGAAAGACGACGCTCACCCTACATATCATCGCCGAAGCCCAGAAATCCGGAGGAAAAGCCGCCTTCATCGACGCGGAGCACGCCCTGGACCCCGAATACGCGTCCAATCTGGGCGTGGATATCGACGAGCTGCTGGTCTCCCAGCCGGATACGGGAGAGCAGGCGCTGGAGATCTGCGAGATGCTGGTCAGGAGCAACGCCATCGACATCATCGTGGTGGACTCCGTGGCGGCCCTGGTCCCGAAGGCGGAGATACAGGGGGAGATGGGCGATTCCCACGTGGGCCTGCAGGCCAGACTCATGTCCCAGGCCCTGCGAAAGCTGGCGGGCGCCATCAACAAATCAAACTGCGCCGTAGTTTTCATCAACCAGCTCCGTGAGAAGGTGGGCATCATGTTCGGCAATCCGGAAGTCACCACCGGCGGAAGGGCGCTGAAATTTTACGCCTCCATGCGAATGGACGTCCGGCGTGTGGAATCCATCAAGATGGGCGATCAGCTGATCGGAAACAGAACCAGAGTCAAGCTGGTCAAAAATAAAGTGGCTCCGCCGTTCAAGCAGGCTGAATTCGATATCATGTACGGCAGGGGCATCTCCCGGGAGGGCGACGTTCTGGACTGCGCCGTGGAGCATAAGCTGGTGGAAAAAGCCGGCGCCTGGTACAGTTACAACGGTGACCGCATCGGACAGGGCCGTGAGAACGTCAAAGTCTACCTGTCCGAACATCCGGATATTCTGGAGGAGCTCTACGCCAAGATCAAGGAATCCATCAAGGCGGAAAAAAAAGACGACGCCAAAGACAAGGACAAAGATAAGGATAATGGGACCAAGGCTGATACAAAAGCCGGAAGAGGCGGAAAAAACGGCGCTCAGGCTGCCGGCGGAGCATCGGGTCTCCTTGTGGACGAGGACGGCGTTATCATCGAGGAATAAGCCGGAGGACCGGCTCCGAGAAGAAAATAACAGCGTTTTCCTCGATCATCTGAGCGGAACGGGGAGAATTTTGCCGCCTGGGGCCGTCAGCGCACGAATTTCACCGATTTCAACGTTTTTTTGCGTGGAATTCATTGACACAGGCTGTCCTGTGTGATATTATATTTGACTGTAAGCCGCTCAAACTGGGCTTTTGGAAAAGCGTCTCCGGCGCTTGCCCACACTGGCGAGACTGGATAGAGGAGGTAAAGAAAGTATGTATGCAGTAATTGAAACCGGCGGAAAGCAGTACCGCGTTCAGCAGGGCGACGTCATCAGCGTTGAGAAGCTCAAAGTAGAAGCGGGTGACAGAGTGACCTTTGATAAGGTGCTGGCAGTGAACGACGGAACGGAACTCAAAGTAGGCACCCCTGCGGTGGACGGAGCGACCGTGTCCGGAAGCGTAGTCGAGAACGGAAAAGGAAAGAAGGTCATCATCTTCAAGTACAAATCCAAGAAGGACTACAGAAAGAAGCAGGGCCACAGACAGCCTTACACCATGATCAGGATCGACGAATTCTCCGTTGACGGAAAAGTGACGAAGGCTCCGGAAGCCCCGAAAGCAGCCGAACTGAACACGGAAAAGGAAGAAGCCGTTGACGCCAAGGCGGAAAAGGTTTCCCTGAAGTCCATGAAGAAGGCTGAATTGATCGCATTTGCAAAAGAGCACAACATCGAGATCGATGAGAAGGCAAAGAACGCAGATATGATCGCTGCTATCGAAGCAGCTTTGAAATAGTATTTCAGATTTTTTTCCTATACAGTGAGGAGGTGAACGATCCATGGCAAGTAAGAAGGGTGTAGGCAGCTCGAAAAACGGTAGAGACAGTGAGTCGAAACGGTTAGGAGTGAAGAGAGCCGACGGTCAGTTCGTCAGCGCCGGAAGCATTTTGGTTCGTCAGAGAGGAACGAAGTTCCATCCCGGAAATAATGTAGGCATTGGCGGAGACGATACTCTGTTTGCGAAAGAGTCCGGTGTTGTCAAGTTCGAAAGATATGACAAAACCAGAAAGAAAGTAAGCGTTTATCCGAAGGAAGCTTAAGACGGAGCCCCTATGTTTTCATAGGGGCTTATTTTTTCTTTCTCCACATGGAAAAATACGGCTAAAAGCCGCTGAACATCATTCGGAAAATAGCTGCCGTTCACATGAAGGAAGATAAAAACGGATAAACTAATGACGGCTAATGACAGCTTTCCCACCGCGCATCATCCGGCGGGAAAACAGATGAGAGAAACAGAGGTGGCCCATGTTTGTAGATAGAGCCAGAATCACAATTAAATCAGGAAAAGGCGGGAACGGCTGCGTATCTTTTCGCAGAGAACCCTTTGTGCCTCAGGGAGGACCTGACGGCGGCGACGGCGGAAAAGGCGGAGACGTTATCATCCGCGCCAATGCCAGCCTGCGCACGCTGATGGATTTTCGCTACAAAAGAAAATACGAAGCGCAGTCCGGCGAGGACGGCAGAAAGAAAAAGCAGTTCGGCAAAAAGGGGGAAGATCTGGTCATCAGCGTTCCGCCCGGCACGGTGGTCATCGATCAGGCCACAGGGCTGGTGATGAAAGATCTGGTCCACGATGGAGATTCCGTCGTGGCGGCCAGAGGCGGAAAAGGGGGAAAGGGCAATCCCAATTTTATGAATTCGGTGCGGCAGGCTCCCAATTTCGCCGAAGCGGGGGGCTTTGCTCAGGAGAGATCCATTACGCTGGTGCTGAAGCTCATCGCCGACGTGGGATTGGTTGGATTTCCCAATGTAGGAAAATCCACTTTGCTTTCCGTGTGCACCAGCGCGTCGCCTAAGATCGCCGATTATCATTTTACTACCATCACGCCGAATCTGGGCGTGGTGCAGATGTATGACACCAGCTTCGTCATGGCGGATATACCCGGACTCATCGAAGGAGCACACACAGGAGCCGGCCTGGGACTGGATTTTCTGAAGCACATCGAGCGGACGAAGATGCTGATCCACGTGGTGGACGTGTCCGGTTCCGAGGGCAGAGATCCTGTGGAGGATTTTGAAAAGATCAACCGGGAGCTCACATCCTACGGAAAGAAGCTGCCGGCGAAACCGCAGATCGTGGCGGCCAACAAGATCGACATGGCCACGGACGAACAGTACGAGATCTTCAAGAACCATGTAGAAGGAAAGGGCTATCAGGTCTTTCCACTCTCCGCGCCCATCAATCACGGCGTCAAGGAGCTTCTGCAGGCGGTTCTCCGCCAGCTGGAAGCGCTGAGAGAAATGCCGGAAGAAGAGGAAGACTACCAGTGGTTCGATTTCAGTAAGGAGGATGAGGACGAGGATTACAGAGAGATCTACGTCTCAAAGGAAGGTCCTGTCTTCGTGCTCAAGGGCAGGCAGCTGGAAAAGATCTTCAATTCCACCAACTTTAACGATACCGGTTCCACCAGATATCTGTACCGCTACATCGAAAAGAAAGGCGCCATCGAACGCCTGAAGGAGATGGGCCTGAAGGACGGCGATATCATCCGTATCATCGATTATGAGATGGAGTATTTCGACGAATAAGCAGGAGACCTGATGCATCAGGTCTGATAGAAAACAAAAACAGGTGAACAACTCACTCAGACGGTTGTTCACCTGTTTTTATTCTGTCATTTTACAGGTCGACCTTGAAGGACACGACCTTTCCGATGTAGTTGATCCGGTCCCACTCCTCGTAGAGATAGATCTGCTGGGATTTGTCGTCGGGCACCAGGAGATAACGTTCCCCCCTCATGAAGAACAGGCGCCGCAGGGTGGGAATACGCCGGCCCTCCGGATAAAAAGCGATAATGTCGCGGTCCTTCAGCAGGTCCATTTTCGTAGGCATGATGTACAGATATGCGTGGCTGGGAATGAATGGGGCCATGGAGCTGTCCGCCAGAAAAAAATTGATCAGCTCGCCCTGGACGTCGGCTTTGACCGCCTCGCCGCTGGCCAGCGTGATCTCACGGATCAGATCCTTGGCTCGGGTCGTGTCGTCCGAACTGACGTATTTAGAAGAGACTTCCAGCGTGGAGAGCACATCCAGGCTCTCGATCTGCTTTCGGAACTCCTTAGAGACTTCGCCGTTATTGTCGTAGCGGCAGAGCGTCTCAAGCATGATCTTATTCAGCGCGGAGGAAGCCAGCATGTATTCGCGGACCAGCTCGGGCGCTTTTTCCAGATAGCCCTGAAAGACCAGCCTGGACTGATCCTTTCCGCCGCAGACCTTGGCGAGGACCAGGGAAACTTCCTCCGACGGAGGCGGCAGCTTCCCATTTTTCAGCTGTGAGATATAGGATGGTGTGATATTCAGATCCAGATCGGCGCATCTCTTGGAAATCTGTCTGAGGGAAAGCTCACTGTCGGAGATCATCCGATCCAGCATCTGTGCATACTTCATGGTAGCGGCCTCCTTGCAAGCCCGATTTGTCGAAAGATATTGCTGTTAAATCTATATTTAACTATACCTTTTTCGTCGAACTATGTCAAATCATTTACAAGATATTGGGGAGAATTCTGCTCACATGCAGTAAAAACTACTAAATAAGGATTCCGCTTTTTGTTTGACAGAACAGGGGCCGGAGCAATATAATAGTAGAGACATGGGAAGGAGCCTGAAGATGACCGCAGAGAGACAAACACAGGAGAATCAATATCCCGGCCTGGCGGAATGCGAGACGCTATGGCGGGAGTACGGCACGCCGGACCGCGTGATCGGGCACTGCAAAGCCGTTTCCGCGGCGGCAGGCGCCATGGCCCGGCGCCTGAATGAGAAAGGCTTCAGACTGAATGTTCCCTTGACGGAAGCTGCAGGCTGGCTGCACGATATCGCCAGAGCGGACGACTACCACTGGGACCGGGGAGCGGATCTGGCGGAACGTCTGGGATACTCCGATGTGGCTGATATCATCCGGAGTCACATGAGCTATCTCATCGACAGCAAAAAAGAAGAGATCACCGAAATGGATCTGGTCTGTATGGCAGACCGCATGGTGAAAGAAAATCGCTATGTGGGCCCCGATGAACGAATGGATTATATCATCGAAAAAGCGAAGGATTTTCCCGGAGCTGAGGAAAACATCCGCGCCTCATTCCGCGAGATCCGCGCTTTGAAACAGCGGATCGAAGGGATCATCGGAGTCGGTCTGGACGATTTGCTGGGTTCTGAATAAGCTCCCTTTGTCATATGTTTTAACATAGAGACAAAGGGGGTTTTTTTATGGGAAGAAGACGGTTTGGAAGCAGGATGGGACGCCGCAGCGGGGCGGCCGGGACCCGCGGGGCAATGGGCGCCAAAGCCGGAAAAACACTGGTCCGTCAGATCATCATATGTATCGTGATCGTTCTGTTCGCCATCGCCGTAAAAAAAATGGATCACGCTATGACAAACAGGGCGCTGGACACTGTGCAGACCTTCATGCAGAAGGATTATTCCGGTATGGCCATCGTGGATTCAGCCAAAACTGTGTTTTCGCATCTCGGCAGCCTTCCGGAAGCCGTGGAGACGGCCATGGCTGACGGACGCCGCCAGCTGGCGTTCATCGAGCCCTGCAACGCGGAAGCTCTCATCATGACCTTCGGCGGACAGGGAAACACCGACGGGAGCGAACGCTCCTACGCGGGTATGAAGTACAGCTCTGAACAGGAACTGCAGGTCTACGCCTCCTCCGGCGGGACCGTGATCGCGGTAGAAGGAGAGGAAGGAAACCAGAGGGTCCGCATCAGCCACGGCGGCGAGCTGGAGACCCAGTATGCCGGCTGTACGGCGGTCTATGTCAAGCCTCTGGAAAAAGTGAGAAAGGGTCAGCTGATCGCCTCCGTTACCCCCGGGGATCAGAGCTGCCTGACGTTCTCCATGTGGAAGGGCGGAGACGCGGTCAATCCGGCGGATTACATCGCGTTCTGATCCTTATATGATCTCGTGCCGTGTCTCTGGTATAAAAACCGAGTTTCATCTTTCGTATTTTCTGCTGGTGGGAGTGATCTGTATTTTTGGCCACTGTATTCTGGCCGTCGCTTCCACCGGCTTTTCTTTCCTTCACGAGCTGGCCCACGCCGCCGCCGCAAAGAAGCTCGGTTACACTCCCGAAAAAATATCTGCCGGACTGTTCGGGGGGGTCCTGCATTTGAGAGAAAGTGTCATCAAACCAAAGGATCAGCTGATCATCCATCTGGCCGGTCCGCTGTTCAATATTGTCTGCGCCACGGGTCTGTACAGTCTTTCCATGTTCTTTCCGCAGCCTTGGATCATGGAGCTGACCATGGCCAACCTGATCCTGGGACTGTTCAATCTCATGCCTTTTTACCCGCTGGACGGGGGAAAACTGATGAATCTCTATCTGGCTTTCTTTTTCGGTTTTCGGCGGGCGGAACAGGTCTCCAAAATTTTTTCCCGTTTATTTTCACTTTTCCTTTTCCTTTTGGGGATTTACTTGGTAAAATATAATTTGGCGAATCTGCTGGTATCGGCCCTGGGAATCAATCTCGCTATTGCAGAACGGGACGACAACAGCTTTTTGTTTTACAAGCTGACAAAGAATATCGAAGTGGGGTCCGCAGGGAGGGAGCCCAAGATAAGGGTCTGCAGAAATGACGAGTCCGCGCTGAAGATCCTGGAGTCTTACAAGCCTCAGGAAAATCGGCTGTTCACCGTAGTAAACTATAAAGGGAGCTACAAAGGACAGCTGACAGAGGAAGATGTGCTCTCGGGAATCTACGACTGCGGGATCTACGCCGATTTCGACAGACTTTTGCATTGGAAAAGAAACAGAAACAGGAAGGTCGAATAATATGACATGGAATGAACAACTGGACAAGTTACTGCGCAGAGTGGAAAAGCCCGCGCGGTATATCGGCGGAGAGCTCTACTCCGTGGAGAAGGACCCTGGATCCGTGGCCACGCGGTTTGGCTTTGCATTTCCGGATACCTATGAGATCGGGATGTCTTATCTGGGGCTGCAGATCATCTATCACGTGCTGAACGGCATGGAAAACGTCTACTGCGAGCGGGTGTTCGCTCCCGCTCAGGACATGGAGGCTCTGATGCGGGCGGAAAATATGCCGCTTTTCACCTTGGAGACAAAGACGCCTCTCACTGAAATGGATATCGTAGGCTTTACGCTGCAGTACGAGCTGTCTTTTACGAATATCGTCAATATGCTGGATCTGGCGGGGATCCCCATCCTGAGCAGCGACAGAAAAGAGGGCGACCCCTTTGTGGCCGCCGGCGGCCCCTGCGCCTACAACCCGGAGCCGCTGGCTCCTGTGCTGGATTTCGTCATGCTGGGCGACGGTGAGGATTCTCTGCGGGAGGTATGCGCCGCTCATGAGGAGTGGAAGGCCTCCGGAGCGCCCAGAACTGCGTTTTTAGAGACGATCTGCCGGATCCCGGGCATCTATGTCCCCGCCTTTTACGAGCCTGTCTACGACGAAGAGGGCAGCTTTTCACATATGAACAAGCTTTTTGACGCCGCGCCGGACACGGTGGAGAAGCGTATCGTTGAAGATCTGAACGCGGCGGATTTTCCGGAAAAAAACATCGTTCCTCTCATCGACGTGGTCCACGACAGAGCCGTGGTGGAGATCTTTCGCGGCTGTACGAGAGGATGCCGTTTCTGCCAGGCCGGCATGATCTACCGCCCCGTGCGGGAACGTTCAAAGGAGCGGATCAAGGAACTGGCCAAGAGCCAGATCGAAGCCACAGGTTACGATGAAATGTCCATCCTTTCCCTGTCCACCAGCGACCACTCGGAGATCGAGCCTCTGGTCACGGAACTGATGGAGATGTGCAGATCCAACAATGTAGCTCTGTCGCTCCCGTCTCTGAGACTGGATTCCTTCTCCTTCAAGGTGCTTCAGGAGATCCAGGGCTACAAGAAATCGGGGCTGACCTTCGCTCCGGAAGCCGGGTCTCAGCGGCTGCGGGATGTGATCAACAAAAATATCACGGAAAAAGATATATACAGCGCCATGGAGCAGGCCATCGAACTGGGATGGACAGGCGTGAAGCTGTATTTTATGGTGGGCCTTCCCACGGAGACCTTTGAGGATCTGGACGGCATCGTGGAGATCGCCGGGGGCATCATGGAGATCGCCCGCCGGGCGGGCGGCGGAAAACGGGGACGCTTCAATGTGACGGTGAGCGTTTCCAATTTCGTTCCCAAGGCTCACACGCCGTTTCAGTGGTGCGCCCAGGACACGGAAGAGAGCTTTGAGGAGAAGCATCTTTATCTGAAGGACAAGCTGAAAAAGATCAAGGGCGTATCCTTCCATTACCACGGGACCCACACCAGTCATCTGGAAGCGGTCTTCGCCAGAGGCGACAGGCGCGTCTGTCAGGTACTGCTCAAGGCATGGGAGCTGGGCTGTAAATTCGACGGCTGGTCTGAGTATTTCAACTATCAGCTCTGGCAGGAGGCCTTCCGCCTGACCGGGATCAGCAGCGACGAATACGCTCTGCGCACCATAGACCCCGCGGCGCCGCTGCCCTGGGATCACCTGAGCTGCAGCGTGAGCAAGAAATTCTTCCAGATGGAATGGGACCGCGCGCGGAAGGAAGAGACCACCCACGACTGCCGGCACAGCTGCGTGGGCTGCGGCGTCAACAGCAGGACGAAATGTCAGAGGGAGGGCACATTATGAGCCGATATGTGATACAGTTCTACAAGGATGGAAACATGAGATACATTTCCCACCTTGATCTGCTGCGTCTGTTCAAACGGACCTTCAAGCGCACAGGGATCCGGCTCATCTATTCCCAGGGCTTCAATCCCCATCCCCGGATGAGCTTTGTACAGCCCTTATCCCTTGGATATGCCAGCGATAAAGAATACCTGGATTTCGAGACGACAGAGCAGCTGGACTGCCGTGAGATCATCTCCCGCCTGAACGGGGCTATGCCCGCCGGCGTGGGTATAATCGGCTGCCGGGAGCTCCCCCCAACCAAGAGGACTCTGGCCGCTCTGGTGGAGTACGCAGTCTACGAAGCGTCCTTCGAACTTTCAGAACCCATCCCGTGGCGGGAAAAGCTGGAGGAATTCCTGGCTCAGGAACAGATCTTGGTTGAAAAAAAGCAGAAAAAAACGGGAAAGCTGGTGGCGCAGGATATTCGCCCTATGATCCTCAAGGTCGAACCGCTGGAGCGCAGCGAAAATAACGATAAATATATTTCGTTAACCTTGCTGATCTGCGCGGGCAGCAATCGAAATCTCAATCCTGAGACGCTTCTGTCGGCGTTCTGCAGCTTCTGCGGCCTTTCCTACGCCGCGGAGACCGCTTCGATCCGGCGAAAGGAGCTGTACTGCGGTGGTCAGGACGGCCGGGACGGACTGGTGTCCGTTATGGAATACACGCCGCAGAACCATTAGACTGCCGGCAGGCGGGACAGCCATGTGAATATGACGGGAGGACTTTGTGGAAATGTCCTCCTGTTTTTTTGTGGAGGAAGACCACAGTGACCGGGCAGCTACCGCCGTGCAGACAGCCGCCCACAAATATCCATAATAATCCTAAATAATTATTAATTGACATTTAAAGTTACAAAATGTATAATAATCCCATATAGAGAACGTCGTTGTATTTCAATCGTGTCTCCGGATATTTTCCGGCAGGCACGGCACAGACGCAGGGAGGGCTGCCATGACAAGAGAGAGTCAGATGTTTGCCGCCATGAAAAAGAAGAAGATGATGGCGGGCTGTTGCTTTATTGCTGTTGTTCTCGTTCTCACCATCTTGAAAGGAGGCGTGTTGTTTCAGGAAAAAGAGGAGATCATAACGGAGTCGGGCGAGTGTGAGACGTCTGGATCAGAAACCGCGTCGGGAGACCAGGGAGCGGGACGCTCCGCCTCATCAGGCCAGATCAACGGGGAGACCGGCGGCGGAACCCATGAAGAAGCCGGCAGCGGCGTACCCCGCATGGTAGTAGACGTGGCCGGAGCCGTCAGTTCTCCGGGTATCTACATCCTGCCCCAGGGGAGCAGAGTCTACGAGGCTGTGGACCAGGCCGGCGGCCTGACTGAAGAAAGCGACCTCCGGGAGATCAACCTGGCGGCGGAGCTTCTGGACGGTGAAAAGCTCTATATCCCTTCCCGTGGGGATTACGCGCAGAGCGCAGAGGCAGAAGGGCGCCCCGCCGGCGGCGACGTGAAGGAGACCGGCTGCAGAGCCGGATCCGACGCAAAAAAAATCAACATCAACACGGCGGATTCCTCTGAACTGCAGACGCTGAATGGCGTCGGTCCCTCCACCGCCCGGCGCATCCTCGATTATCGCAGGGAAAACGGCCGCTTCCGGGCGATCGATGAGCTCAAGAATGTGAAAGGGATCGGCGAGAAAACCTTTCAAAAGCTGAAAGAAAGCATTTCTGTCACATAATGTATAAACTTTTCCGCTGCTGCCCACAATAACCATGAGGTGATGGCAATGTTTAGTCAGAGAAAACGCTTTTATCAGCGTAAATCATTTTATGGAATTATACTTGCTCTTTTACTTGCCTTCGGTTTCTGGGTCAATCAGGACCCGGCAGACCGGCAGAGCGAAGGGGAGCAGAACGGTCCGGTGGTCAGCACAGGGGAGAATGTTCCCGGAACCAACAGCGGCGCCGGCAGCCGGCAGCCGGCAGACAGCGGTTCCGATCCGTATACCGGGCACAGCGGCAGCGGTTACAGCCCCTATGGCACAGAGGGCCGGACAGAGGGAGAGCCGGGAACCGGAGGATATGAATCGGATCCCGCATACGGTCAATACGGCGATCCTGATAGTTCCCAGGCTTCCGGCCGTTACGGAGCGGACAGTTACGACGGCGGCGGTCAGGGAGACGGGCGGGACTCTGAAATAGAAGGTCCCTGCTATCTCGTAAAGGAAGACGGCGGCTACATCAAGATCTATTCCGTCGATCAGACAGGCGCCCGGCAGCTGGTGCGCACCACCGACATTTCCTTTTCCCTGCTCTCAGAGAGCGATCAGGAGCTGTTTCAAAAAGGCATAGTAAAAGAAACACAGGACGAGCTGTCGGACCTGCTTCAGGATTTTGAAAGCTGACGGAGGAAATGATGAATAAAGCAGTAGTAAAAAAATCGTGTCTCTTCTTGCTGTCGCTGATCGCCTGCACAGCGCTGGTGTCAGGCGCAGTTCTTTGGCAGATACCCAGCGAGATCAAAGTATTTACCAATGAGACGAAAGTACTCAGCCTGCCCTTAAAAGACATCACAGTCAGCGTTCTTCCCCAGAAAACGCTGGTAGTCGGCGGTCAGTCCGTGGGTGTGCGTATGGATGTTAAAGGCGTGCTGGTAGTCGGCCTCGAGGAGATCGAGGGTGAGGACGGGACCAGAGTAAATCCGGGGCTGGAAGCGGGCCTGCAGATCGGAGACAGCATCCTGACCATCGACGGAGACAAGGTGGATAACGCCGCCGCGGTCAGTGAAAAGATCAACAAGGTCAGGGATGAAGTCAAACTGAAGATCAAGCGCAAAGATAAGATCATGAACGTGACCCTGTCCCCGGTCCGTTCCGCTGACGACGGCAGATACAAAATGGGAGTCTGGGTCAGAGACAGGACGGCGGGAATTGGGACGCTCACCTATTATGACCCACTGAACAAAGCCTTCGGAGCCCTGGGACACGCCATAACGGACCCCGACACCAGCACCATCCTGCCGGTGGCCGACGGCGAGCTGCTGAACGCCAAGGTAGAATCGGTAAAGCAGGGCAAAGCCGGAGATCCCGGGGAGATACGCGGGATCTTCTACGAAGCCGACGCTCCCTTAGGATTGCTGAAAGGAAATTCCAGTTACGGTATTTTCGGTTCCGCCTACGACGAGATCAGCAATCCCATCTATCCGGAACCGCTGGCTATCGGCTATCAGAATGAGATAAAAAAAGGTCCCGCTTACATCCTGACCACCCTTGACGGGAACACAGTGGAGAAGTATTCGATCTCCATCGAAAAGATCAACCATCAGACAAAACCGGACACCAAAAGCATGGTCATCCGCGTGACGGATAAACGCCTGCTTGAAAAAAGCGGAGGGATCGTGCAGGGGATGAGCGGCAGCCCCATCGTTCAGAATGATAAAATAATCGGGGCGGTGACGCACGTATTCGTCAATGATCCGGAAAAGGGTTATGGAATTTTTATTGAGTGGATGCTCAGCGAAGAAAACAAGCATTTATAGCGTCTGACAGTGTGATCCCTTCCGGCGGAAGACCTTTCCGCCGGCCATGGGGACCCTTTTTGACTCATCTGTGTCGAATAATGTCGAAAGTGTGATGTTTTTGTTTCATACTAATACCGCTGGACTTCTTGCAAATTTGTCGAATCTTTTTTATAATTTATTAGGATAAAATGTTCAGCAGAAAAGAAAAGCCAAAGAAAAAGTAGTTTTAAGGGGGAAATTTTAATGACAAAGGTTAGAGTAGGTATCGCAGACGACAATAAGGATTTCTGCGAGATTTTGACGGACTTCTTCGAAGCCCAGCAGGGGATCGAGATCGTATTCGCGGTCCACGATGGGATGCAGACCGTGGACGCTGTTCTGAAGGACAAGCCGGACGTGCTGATCCTTGACATGATCATGCCGTATCTGGACGGGCTCGGCGTTCTGGAAAGGCTCAACGGAATGGAGCTTGAAAAGTTCCCGAAGGTCATCATGCTTTCAGCGGTGGGTCAGGAATCCATCACACAGAAGGCGATCAACCTGGGCGCCGAATATTATGTGGTAAAGCCTTTTGATCTGAACATTCTGGCCAAACGTATCATACAGCTCATGGATCCGGAAAAGAATGCGGGAAGTCAGGGGAACCGCACCAACACCGTCAGAGCTGTCATCAGCGCCGACGAACCGAGAGCGAGCGATCTGGAAATGGATATTACCAATATGATCCACGAAGTGGGCGTACCGGCTCACATCAAAGGTTATCAATATCTGCGGGATGCGATCACCATGGTGGTGGAGGACATGGATCTGCTCAGCGCCGTCACGAAGGAACTGTATCCGGCCATCGCGAAAATGAACAACACCACGCCCAGCAGAGTGGAGAGAGCGATCCGCCACGCCATCGAAGTCGCGTGGAACAGGGGAAAATTAGAAACGCTCAACAGTCTCTTTGGCTATACTGTACATAATGACAAGGGCAAACCTACCAATTCAGAGTTCATCGCCATTATCGCCGACAAGCTGCGTCTGGAAAGAAAAGTGAGCTGACAGCCAGGTCCCCAAGGCGGTAAAGGCCTTCGATCGACTTAAAATAGAGAAATAAAGACGCCGCCTAAGGTCAGGGGATATCAGGCGGCGTTTTCTTTTCTGCTAAGCGCGGCGCCGTCCCCCACATGCCTCTTGCAGGCTTTCGGGGATTATGGTACGATACTTTCAGCTGAAGATGCTGAAAGAGATGGTGCGCATCTCGCAGACTTGAGAGGAAAAGAGGAATTGATATGCTGCCGCAGAGCAAAATTGACAGGATCAATGAGCTGGCGAGAAAGAAGAAAGCCACAGGACTCACCCCTGAGGAAACGGAAGAGCAGAAAGTGCTGCGCCAGGAGTTTCTGGCAGACTTTCGGGAGCGTTTTCGGGCACAGCTCGACAACATTGAATTCGTAGAAGATCAGCCGCCGGCTAAAGCCGTCGAAATACCAAAACTTAAGAATTAAAAAGCAAGAAAATACTGCGGATTCAGCAGCGGGAAGGAACAATTTTCCCGCTGCTTTTTTCGTATGATGATATAGGACTCTCAGAGCGCAGGCATCCGGCGCGGGACAAGCCGTTCCGCCGCTGGGCCCAGAGCTCATCGAAGGGAGAACCGATAAAAAAAAATCAGGGACCGGGTCCAGGCGGAGCTGCGGCGCCGCCTTGTCTCCGGCCAGAAAGAGGTGGACAGATTGTCATTGAACTGCAAAAAATTGATGCTGCCCTGTATTATTGTAATTGCCGTGAGTATTTTCACCGGTTTTGGGGTACAAGAGAAACAGGATATTGTGACGGGACTGCTGACGGACCGGGCCTTTATCCTCCAGCGGGCGTATTACGGCGAGATCACCCCGGCGGAGGCTGAAAAACAGCTGTACGAAATCGAGACACAGCCGCTGCTGAAGGAGGACATCACGCTTCTGCGCTCATCGGATTACACCGATCTGGATCTGATCGACCGGCTGGAGGTAAAGGGACTGAAGCAGAAGATGACCATGTTTGACAACATCAGCTTTCAGGGACATCTGACCTGGTATATGAAAGGACTGTCCGGAGACTACATCTCCGATTCGGATTACTTCATTCTTCTCAGATCAACAGGCGGGCAATGGAAGCTCAGCCAGTTTGAACCTGTGGACCTGCAATAGGCGCCTTTGGCCGCCTGTCTTCCGCCCCATTCCGCGGAGCAATCTCCTAAAAATTTTGTTTATCTTTGGCGAAAAGCTGGTATAATATATGAGTATTGCATGATACCCAGAAATACGTGTGTTTTCGCCGTTTGAGGGTAATATAAACTTAAACATATAAATCGAAAGGAGAGGTGGCAATGCGGCAGGTTTATCTGGATTACTCAGCTACCACGCCTGTAAAAAGAGAAGTGCTTGACGAGATGATTCCCTATTTCTGTGAGAAGTTTGGGAATCCATCCAGTTTATATCAGTATGGGGAGGATGCGGCGGCGGCTATCAATAAGGCCAGAAATCAGGTGGCCCGGCTGATCGGCGCCGGCGACAGAGAAGTCATTTTCACTTCCTGCGGTTCCGAGGCGGACAACTGGGCGCTGATCGGCACGGCACATTCCCTGAGGAAAAAAGGCAGAGGCAACCATATCATCACTACACAGATCGAGCATCACGCGATCCTGCATACCTGCAAGGCCCTTGAAAAGGAAGGCTTTGAGGTTACTTATCTGGGCGTAAAGCCTGACGGCCGCATCGATCCGGAAGAGTTAAAACAGGCCATAACCGACAAGACCATCCTGATCAGCGTCATGTTCGTAAACAATGAGATGGGCGCGATCCAGCCGATCAGAGAGGCTGCGGCCATCGCCAGGGAACGGGACATCCTGTTCCATACGGACGCGGTGCAGGCGCTGGGCAACGTTCCCATCGATGTGAAAGAGCTTGGGATCGACATGATGTCCATGTCGGCTCACAAAATATACGGTCCTAAAGGGATCGGCGCGCTGTACATCAGAAAAGGCGTGGTCCTGCCTGGCTTTATCCACGGAGGCGCCCAGGAATTCGGCAAACGGGCCGGCACGGAGAGCGTTCCCAACATGGTAGGCTTCGGCAAGGCCGCGGAGCTGGCCATGGAGCAGCTCACAGATCACATAGAAC
>Ga0129308_1002441_pt1 | contig 15777 bp, 14 predicted proteins | sample L827metagenome_FD_94440 | JGI IMG/M metagenome (GOLD analysis project Ga0129308, IMG submission 94440) | Ring-tailed lemur group fecal microbial communities from Wisconsin, USA - L827 metagenome | ecosystem: Host-associated > Mammals > Digestive system > Large intestine > Fecal | place: USA...
CTTTAAAAATCTTTTGTAAAACATTCATAAGACTATTATGAAGGAAAAGAGCAAAAAAAGAAATCCCTAATCCCCTCAAGATTGAGGGGCAGGGGAGTTGAAGTGTCGAAGACACTTTTTTATGTAATAGGGTTAAGGTGTCAAAAGGCAATGGGACAGATTGTGAGTGACAAATTGCACAAAATAATACGCACCGTCAACTTCGTCAAATAGATTTTCTAAATGTTCTGGAGAAACTCTTTTTGTTCACGCAACCGCCCGTAATCCTGCCGAGTGCCTTTTGACACCCTAATCGTAATAGGAAAGTGCTTGAAAAGTGGTGAGAAGAGAGTTGGCTGCCGAGCTTGTGCTTTCTATTTGTACATATTGTATTTTTGCATTGCAACTTCTTCGGATAAGTGAAATTTTTGCATTAATTTGCTTATAATCTGCTCCTTGGTGTTTCCTTCCTCCAGAAGAGTCTCAATCAAAATTTTGATACCTTGTTCTCGACCACGTTCAAGCCCTTCAGAAAGTCCCTCATCGCGGACATATTCATCCCGGGCATGCCGATCCCGGACGTATTTTAGGTGTGCTTCGTAGCGGGCACGAAGCATATGACTTAGATTATAAAGCTTTACTTCCTTAATGGCTTCTAAGATTCCGATATTTTTGGTTTTTATCATGTCCAAATCCTCCTCGCTTTCCGCATTAAACAAGCGTATCCAATCATCCAAGGGTTCTTTCCCGGTTAATGTTTTTTGTAATTCTAAAATATGTATTTCAATGGCATCGGAAAACAGATTGCCACTGGAATCGCGCAGCTTGTAAACACTGTGATATTCTTTGCGGTCTGAAAAATTGTAATCTAGTATGCTGATGCATACACATCGCTTTAGTTTGGAATAATTGTCTCCCATATTTAATTCTGAAATATAAAGCTTTGAAAGATAGAATATTTGTCGTTTATCCCAGAATTTTGAAGACGTTAATTGAAGTTCAGTATTAATTAGGGTATTATCATTCAATTCTATGAGAATATCCAAAATTCCCAGTTTTTGTTTTCGATACCTTTTTCGTAAAAAAGTGTTTACCAGACGCACGGAATGTATTTGCTGAATTGGAATTTGCAAAAGATCGCTGACAAAGTGTTTACGAACCAATTCATTTCTAAATATTTCTTTCCCGCAGTCATCAAACTTTGGTGAAATTATCTTCAAATAGTAACTCCTTTCAGGACATGGAAATATTTAATAGAAACTTCACCTATTCCTATTATATATATTTCTGAAGTCATAATCAATCTTTTTTTCGTTTGGGTTTTGATATTTTTACAATTATAAATGGAAATTTGGCGAACTGCCGTTATGAATATATTTTATACGAATTTAAGCATTGCAATGTAAGCAGTGAGAATGGCTATTGCAATAAATAAACTATAACAGACCTATGGATATTTTTCAACAAAAATCGAAAAATAAAACTAAAAAACGAATGAAAAACATTGCAATATTAATTGTGCTGTGCTACAGTAAGTACAAAGCATATGATTTCTATAAGCGAAAGCTTACCTGGCAGCACTGCTGCGTCTTACAGGACATGTCTGTTCTCAATTTTTTGAAATCCTGCTTTTAAATCCAACAATGATAAATAAGCAGGAAAGGACAGAAAGTAAGAGGATTAAAACAATCCATGAGAATGTAAAAAGGATCAGGACGCTGGAAAGGAAGGGAGTCAGATATATGCAGAGGTGGGAAGAACTGTACTATGCCAAGCATGATGGTAAGATAGAAGGTAAAATAGAAGGTAAAATAGAAGGCAAGATTGAAGGGGAAATGAATGTACTCATTAGACAAGTCTGCAAAAAGCTGGCAAGGAACAAAGCGCCGGAGGAGATAGCTGAGGAGTTGGAGGAGAAACCGGATAGGATCATGCCGATTTGTGAAATAGCAGAGGAATTTGCACCGGAATATGACTGCAAAAAAGTATATCAAAGCTTTTATGAACATTTCCCTGATATTTTCGTAGCAGCAAAAAAGGATGAGCTTTTTAGTTAAGCTGCCTCAGGATTAGCAATACTAAAATGAATCAGGCTCCCTGGAGTTTTCATAAGCGCCGGGGAGCCTGATTTTATATGTTTGTCAGTATGAAAATTTCTCTCTAATTGACTAAAAGTGTCTACTTAAGCAGTTCATCCGCCAGATTTTCCAGCGCATCAACATCTGCCGCTTTTAAGGCACCGCGGATGGTGACGGAGGTATCCAAAATAGTAATGTCCTTCATTTGTGAAAGAATTTCTGTCATGGCCTTGTTGGCTGAAGGAGCCCAGGAGCCGTTTTCAATTAACGCAACGGTTCTGTTTTGATAGCTTTTTCCTTTTAAATGATGAAGGAAATCTTCCATAAAAGGCATCACTCCGGCATTGTAGGAGGAGGCTGCTAAAACAATTTTCCCATAGCGGAAGGCATCCTCTAGGGCCTCAGCCATGTCATCTCTGGCAAGATCGGCAATAGTGGCCTTGGGGCAGCCCTTCTGAATAAGAATTTCCTGCAGCTTTTTGGCGGCGGCAGCGGTATTGCCGTGAAGAGATGCATATGCAATAAATATGCCCTCTGATTCGGGAGCATAACTGCTCCAAATATTATATTTATCAAAGTAGAATTCCAGATTTTCTTTTAAAATGGGACCGTGCAGAGGGCAGATAATCTGAATGTCCAATGCACCTGCCTTCTTAAGAACAGTCTGAACGGGAATGCCGAATTTCCCCACAATGTTAAAATAATATCTTCTGGCTTCACAGGTCCAGTCCTCATCTGCATCCAATGCACCGAATTTTCCAAAGGCATCTGCGCTGAACAGTACCTTATCATAGCTGTCATAGGTAAGCATAACCTCCGGCCAGTGAACCATGGGAGCCATCACGAAATGCAGCTCGTGCTTTCCAAGGGAGAGAACATCACCTTCCTTTACGGTATGTGTTTGAGCTGCATCAAAATCAAAGTACAGAGCAAGCATTTGAAAGGTTTTAGCATTTCCTACAAGCTTAGTAGAAGGATATTTGTCCAGAAAGGCTCCAATGCTGGAGGCATGGTCAGGCTCTACATGGGAAACAACCAGGTAATCAGGGGTTTGACCGTTTAAAGCATGTTCCAGATTGGCAAGATAATCCTCTTTTTTCCTCACGTCAACAGTATCCATAACAGCAATCTTTTCGTCCATAATAACATAGGCATTATATGCCATGCCATTGGGAACAATGTATTGGCCTTCAAAAAGGTCAATGTCTCTGTCGTTTACGCCGACATAGAGAATATCGTCAGTAATCATATTTCTATTTCCTCCTTATTGAAGATTAAAATTTTACTTCTTTGCCTTCCTTCATCCATTTACGAAATTCTGCAGTAGCCGTGAATAATACGTCACCGGAAGAATTAATTGCTGTTTCCAGAGAATCCTGAACAACTCCGATGATAAAACCTACGCCGACTACCTGCATGGCGATATCCTGTGGAACACCTAATAAGGAGCAGGCCATAGGGATAAGGAGAAGTGACCCGCCGGCAACGCCGGAGGCTCCGCAAGCGCCCAGAGTAGCTACAAAGCTTAAAATGATTGCCAAAAAGATATTAACCTGTATTCCTTGAGAAAAAGCAGCGGCCAGTGACATAATTGTAATAGTAATTGCGGCACCGTCCATATTGATGGTAGCCCCAAGAGGAATGGAAACGGAATAATATTCCCGATCTAATCCCAGCTTTTCGCACAATGCCATATTGACCGGAATATTTGCCGCAGAGCTTCTGGTAAAGAAAGCGGTAATACCTGACTCCTTTAAGCATCTGAATACAAGAGGATATGCATTTCTCTTTAAGCAGATGGAAGCAAGCAGAGGATCAATAATGAGCGCAACTACCAGCATGCAGCCTACCAGTAAAAGCAGCAGTTTTCCGTAATCCTTAAAAATATTAATACCATATTCGCTTACAGAGCTATATACCAATCCCATAATACCGAAGGGAGCAAGCTGAATTACCCAGGCAACAGCCTTGGAAACCGCTGCGGATAAATCGTTTAAAATGCTTTTGGTAGCTTGGGATGCTAGTTTTCTTAAGGCAAGTCCAAATACCACAGCCCATGTCAGGATACCCACATAGTTTGCATTCATAATAGAAGTAACAGGGTTTGCTACCATGTTATTTAAGAGGGTGGTAAACACGTCGCCAAGCTTTTCGGGAGCTGATTGCTCAACAGCCTCGGATAAGGGAATGGTAACAGGAAAAAGGTAGCTGGCAACTACCGCTACCACAGCGGCAAGAAATGTGCTTGCCATGTAAAGAATGGTAACTGTTTTAAAGCATTTTCCAACGCCTTCACCTGCTCCGGCTATGGAGCTGATTACCAGTACGAACACTAAAATCGGTGCAACTGCCTTTAGAGCGCCCACGAAAACATTTCCGAATACGGCAAGAAAGCCGGCCTGAGGAAACAAAAGTCCGCACAGGATGCCGATTACAAGTCCTATGGCAATCCTGGCAATCAAGGGTGTTTCGGTGTACTTCTTAATCAGTGTCTTCATAAAAAATTCCTTTCTTTCTCTGACAACGGCACAGTGTAAGATAACTGTTTCCTGCCAGTTACGTGATTTCTACATAAATAATATGGTAACAATTTTCCTACGTAATGTCAATTTAATAAAACGTTAGACTAAATATAATAATTATTTGACTTTTTATAAATTATGAGTGTAGAATATTAATAGTAAAACGATTTACTAAATGTTGTTACATGAGGGAAAAGAAAAGGAATTGAATAAAGCAGAAGGAGAAAAGGGGAAGAATGAAGAATGTAAAGTTATCTGTAAAAATCAGCATTATCACAATTGTAATACTTGTAGCCGGTCTATTTATGCTATGGTTTTCCACAAATACACAAATGACCGAGGTGATGGAAAACTCCATTGTGCAGCAGCTGAACAATTCTGTACAGACGCAGGCACAGGTTGTAAGGAATTATGTGGATAAGGCGGAGAGTTACTTGATTGGCTATGCACAGGCACCGGAAATGGCAAGCGTTCTTAAGAATACGGGGAATGCAGCAGGTGTAACTACTCTTCAGGAATATACGGATGCCTATGCAAAGACAGGTGATAATTTGGAAAACATCTATGCAGCGGACTGGGGATCCACGGTGATTGCTTCTCATGTGCAGGGGGTTATCGGGGTTACACTAAGAGAGGGAGATGCACTTGCTCAACTTCAGGATGCGCTCTCTAAGGGAATGTATAATACCGGTATTATGGCATCTAAGGCAACGGGGATGCAGGTTATCTCTATGTACTATCCGGTAAAGGACAAAAGCGGGAATGCCGTAGGATATGTAGGAGCGGCAATTTATGCGCAAGGGCTTCGCGATACCCTAAACAGTCTGTCGGGAAAGGAAGAGGGAAGTGACTACATGCTGCTTGATGCTGCTGCAGGAACTTATATCTTTTGTGCCGATGATGAGATGATCGGGACGCCGATTGAGGATCAGAATGTATTGCAAATGATTCAGCTTGCCAAGGGTACAACAGAGAGCCAGGAAGCCTTTGAATTTACGGATGCTGCAAGCGGCAGGAAGAAGATTGCAGTGATGAACTATATGCAGGAGAGAGACTGGGTATTTGTAGTCTTAATGGATCGGGACATTGCTTTTGCGCCGGTTCAGAAGTTGACAGGAATTCTAGGAATCTTGTGCTTCATTGTTCTTACGGTGGTATCTCTGGTAATTTGGATGTGCGTAACATTACTTTCACGTGATATCAGTAAGGAAGCAAAGATCATTCAGGAACTTGGCAGACTGGATTTGACAGAAAAGCAGAAGCTTGATGCGTACTGTGGCAGAAAAGATGAGGTGGGGATGATTGCAGATGCAACTGAGGAACTGGTGGAAGCAATCTATGGCGTAGTCATTGAATTGAAGGAAAAGAGCAGCCAGCTTCAGCAGACAGCCAGTGAAATGAACAAAAGTTCGTCCTCTACGGCAGATGCAATTAAAAATGTAGAAACAGCGATATCAGAGATTGCGGTAGGTGCAGGAAGTCAGGCGGAGGAGACAGAGAAGGCATCGGAAAGCGTTATTAATATTGGTAATAAGATAGTTTTGACGAAGGATAAATCCCTCAGCTTGAAAAATGTGGCAGGAAGGATCAGCACTTCAAGTATAGAAGCGCTTGATACACTGAAAACACTGGTAGAGATCAATGAGCAGGCCAAGGAAGCAATTGAAAAAATTAATAATCAGACACTTTCTACCAATGAATCCGTATTGAAAATCAGAGATGCGGCACAGTTGATTACATCTATTGCAGAAGAGACAAATCTGCTTTCCTTGAATGCCTCTATTGAGGCAGCAAGGGCAGGAGAGCAGGGAAGAGGGTTTGCTGTGGTTGCAGGACAGATCAAGAAGCTTGCAGAACAGTCTAACAGCTCTGCAAAATACATTGATGACATAATTGCGCTGCTTTTACGTGAATCCTCAAGTGCTGTTCAGGTTATGAATGATGTAAAGCACATAATGGAGGAACAGAGTGAACATTTGGAGATCACTGAAAAATGTTTTAACGGAGTAAATCAGGATGTATCAGTAACTCAGAAGGAAATTGGCAATATTAACGCTTCAATCGAGGAAATGGATATGACCAGAATTACGGTAGTGGATGTTGTTCAGAATTTGTCTGCTCTTGCTCAGCAGAATGCGGCGGGAACGGAGGAGTCTCTTGCTTCTACGGAAATGGTCAATATGATGGCAAAGGATGTATCGGAGATGGCAAAGCAGCTTACAGAGCTTTCCGCTGCTATTGAGCAAAAGATCAGTATTTTCACAGTATAATGTATGAAAGCGATTTGTTGATTGTTTGACAGTATAAGAAAACAAATTTATAATACTTTGTAAAATGTACCTTCTGGTTAGAAAAGTCAACCCCAAAGGAGTATTTTAGTGTGATTACAGTAAAGGAAATCGCTCAGATCTGTCATGTGTCACCAAGCACTGTTTCCAATATTTTGAATGGAAGAGCTAATGTGGGAGAGAAGACCCGGCAGAGAGTTCTTGAGGTGGTGAAGGAAACGGGGTATCAGTCCAATTTTTTTGCACAGAGTATGCGAAAGCAAAGTAATCGAATGATCGGTATTATTGTGGAGGAATTAAATCAGTTCAGCACCAGCCCCATTGTAGCAGCTATCATGGCGAATTGTGAAGATCATGGCTATCGAACGCTTTTGATGAACCTGAGAATGCATGATAAGTGGAACAGTTCGCAGTTTGGGGATGAAGAAAAATTAAGGGAAATCTTAAACCCAAGTATTCAGGAAGCGTTGTCTATTCGGACGGATGGACTGATTTATGTGGCAGGGCACTGCCGTAGGATAGATTGTTTTCCCGACAATTTGCCGATTCCCGGGGTACTTGCCTATGGCCTGTCAAAAAATGAAAAATATCCTTCTGTTATCATTGATGATGAACGGGGAGGTTATGAGATTACCAGATATCTGGTCGGCAAAGGGCACAAAAGGATTGGCATAATTTGCGGCGTAGAAAATAATGTTCATACGCAGACCCGTTTGGTTGGTTATCAGAAAGCCCTGTATGAGGCTGGTCTTTTATATAATCCAATGTGGGTGCGGTTCGGAGACTGGGGCCGGCTATCGGGATATGAGGAAGCAAAGGTTCTTTTAGATGGTGGGGTTACCGCTATTTTTTGCATGAATGATATTATGGCAGCGGGTGCTTATGATTGTATTCGGGAGAGAGGGCTTGTTGTGGGAAAGGATATATCAGTGGCCGGCTATGATAATCGGGAAATTGCAGATTTTCTCTTTCCACGTCTTACGACCAATGAGATCAGGCTTTATGAGATTGGCAGGATGGCAGCAGAAATTATGATGCAGCAGTTGGAAGATAAGCAAAACAGCGACAGGTATTCAGGAGTGATGCGCATTCCCTGCCGGATGATAGAGCGTGAGTCTGTATGCATCCTCGAGGAGAATTGAAAATAACGGCATATTCTTTTTTAAAGAAGCAGAGGTAGCATTATGGCAACATTTAGAATCAATTTTTTTTCACAATCCATGCAGAGGAATGTAAGCTTTAACATGATTGTGCCCAATGATCCCAGGGAAGCAGGGGATGAGGCGGGCAGTAAAGCAGTAACGAGGACCGGACTTTTTCTGCATGGTTATACGGGAAGTGCGGAGGACTATTGGGAGTTTGGGGAGCTGGCACAGCAGTATCATTTTGCTATGATTATGCCCAACGGGGAAAATTCCTTTTATTTGGATTCGCCCGCTGCCGGTTTTAAATACTGTACCTTTGTGGGAAGCGAATTGATTGAGTATGTGAGAAAAACCTTTCATCTGGCACTTACCAGGGAGGAGACCTTTGTGGCAGGGCTTTCCATGGGAGGTTTTGGGGCGCTGCATACAGGGCTTACTTATCCGGAGAATTTTGGAAAGATCGTGGCATTATCTTCGGCGCTGATTACGCATGAGGTTTCAGGCATGAGGGAAGGCGACAGCAATGATGTGGCGAATTATGATTATTATTTCAGGTGCTTTGGCAGACCGGAGCAGGTGCTGGCAAGTACCAACAATCCGGAAACGCTGATAGAGAAGCTGCAGTCAGAAAAGAAGGAACTGCCGGAAATATATATGGCGTGCGGCACAGAGGATTTTCTTTTGGAGGAAAATCGTAAGTTTCACCGTTTTCTTACAGAGCGTGCCGTGAAGCATTGTTATTTCGAAAGTCCCGGAATTCATGATATGGTTTTCTGGAGAGAGTATTTTAAAAAGTCTGCTCAGTGGATTGTGGAGGAAGTAAAACAAGGAAAAAGTTAAGCTGAAACGTATGTTAAAATAAATCAATAAAATTGATTAAAATCATACCTTGTGTGACGAAAAATACTATGATAAGATTTAGAACATCAAAACTGAATATGACATTGGAATTGACCAATATAGTCACAAATGCAATGAAAAGGAATAGTAGCTGAAGGTGAGGAAACAGAGAACTGCCGGTAGGTGCAAGGCAGTCAGAAGCTGACAGTGAACTCGCCTTCGAGCAGCTGACCGAAGATCATAAAGGATTGTGTAGGCTCAGACGGAGAAGCCCGCCGTAGAATGGGAAAGGCATGATAGTGCCGATGAGTGCATGACACTTGTGTCATGAAATAGAGTGGTACCGCGTAAGAATTTGCGTCTCTATAAACCTGTAGTGTTTGTAGAGGTGCTTTTTTTGTGTGACAGGAAATGAAGCAATGACGCAGTGTACAAGAGTGCTTGGACAGAAAGCTGCAGGAAGATATATGGAAACGGAGGAGAAGAAAAATGAACGCAGCAAAAAAGTATGGAAGGGCATATTTTATGCCACCAAAGGTAACCTATGATTGGGTGAAAAAGGATATGATCAGCGCACCGCCTATTTGGTGCAGTGTGGATTTAAGGGATGGTAATCAGGCGCTTATTGAGCCTATGGGTCTTGAAGAAAAGCTGGAGTTTTTCAGAATGCTGGTGGAAATCGGTTTTAAGGAAATTGAGGTGGGATTTCCGGCGGCCTCCGATACGGAGTATCAGTTTGTGCGGGCTTTAATTGAAAGAAATATGATTCCTGAGGATGTGACCATTCAGGTGCTTACGCAGGCGAGAGATCACATTATACGAAAGACCTTTGAGGCAATAAAAGGTGCACCGGAAGCGGTAGTGCATCTTTATAATTCTACATCTGTGGCGCAGCGTGAGCAGGTATTTCGAAAGTCCAAAGAGGAGGTAAAGCAGCTGGCAGTGGATGGAGCAAGGCTCTTAAAGGAGATTGCAAAGGAAACCGAGGGAAGCTTTACCTTTGAATACAGTCCTGAAAGCTTTCCGGGAACTGAGGTTGATTACGCAGTGGAGGTCTTAAATGCGGTACTTGATGTGTGGCAGCCGGATAAAGAGCATAAAGCAATCATCAATATCCCTACTACGGTTCAGATCGCTATGCCCCATGTGTTTGCCTGCCAGGTAGAATATATTCATAAGCACCTAAAGTACAGGGATGCGGTGGTGTTAAGCGTTCATCCCCATAATGACAGGGGCTGCGGTATCAGTGATGCGGAGTTTGGCGTGCTGGCAGGGGCAGACCGTGTAGAGGGAACCTTATTTGGAAACGGGGAAAGAACGGGAAATGTGGATATTGTAACGCTGGCAATGAACATGGCGTGTCATGGAGTGGATCCGGGACTGGATTTTTCACATATAAACAAGATCAGGGAAACCTATGAGCTGCTTACAGGCATGCGTGTGTATGAGCGGGCGCCTTATGCGGGAGATTTGGTATTTACCGCCTTTTCCGGTTCTCATCAAGACGCTATCTCCAAGGGAATGGCATGGTGGAAGGAAGGAAAGAGCGGCGGACGCTGGGATGTGCCTTATCTTCCTATTGACCCGCAGGATCTGGGAAGGGAATATGAGTCTGATGTGATTCGTATTAACAGTCAGTCCGGCAAGGGAGGAATTGCCTTTGTTTTAAAACAAAATTTCGGTATGGCACTGCCGGATCGTATGAAGGAAGAGGTAGGTTATCTGATGAAGGGAATTTCCGACCAGAGGCACAAGGAGCTTGCACCGGAGGATATTTACCGTATTTTTGAGGATCATTATATTAACCGGAGGGAGAGCTTTGATATCCCCGAATGTCATTTTAAACAAGTGGAAAACGGCATTGAGGCCAAGGTAAGCATTGAGCAGAATAAGATAAGAAGGGAGCTTACAGCTTCAGGAAACGGGCGTCTTGATGCAGTCAGCAATGCTGTAAAATTGTATTTTGGCATCAGCTATGAGCTTTCGGTGTACGAAGAGCATGCTGTTTCCAGAGGCTCCTCATCAAAAGCAGCTGCGTATGTGGGAATTATGTGCAACGGGAAGATGTACTGGGGAGCAGGTGTTGATGAGGACATCATTAAAAGCTCTGTTGCGGCACTGGTATCTGCAGGAAATAAGCTGGTTTGCAGTGAAAACATTACGGAAAGTAGAGATGAAAGAATCGTGGATATTATGTGTTATATACAGAACCATTACAAGGATGTAACCCTGGAGGAACTGGCAGAAAATTTCCACCTTTCTGCGCCCTACCTTTCCAAGTATATTAAGGAGCGCACCGGTATCACCTTTCAGGAGACCGTAAAAAAAGCAAGAATGAAAAAGGCACGGACAATGTTGAAGGAAAGCAACCAAACGGTGGAAAGTATTGCTGCCGCTGTAGGATATGAAACGGTAGAGCATTTTAACAGACTGTTTAAAAAGGCCTATGGAGTGACTCCGGTTCAATTTCGCAGGAGTACAGCCACAGAGAACCGCATTGTTGCCGGCAGGCAGCAGGAATAGAAAGTTTCAGTTGAAATACAGGATCTTTTTTAGTAAAATAAACTTGTTGAAAAATTCAGTGGAAGCTTAAAGGAGAAATGACAATGGAATTTATGTTATTGGCAGGCGGTTTGGTGATTATACTTATAGCAGTTGTCGTAGCTGTGGTATCTTCTGTGATTTCCGCTGTGGCAGCTGAACAGGATGATGAAGACAGTAATGTATAAATAATATGTTGCCTCCGCATAATATGTGTGGAGGTGCAGATCATGATGGATTATTTTCAATCAGGGACTCTTCCTTTGGGCTTGTCGATGGCGCTTGTCATGAATGAGCAGGCTAAGGCCGGATTTGAAGGTTTGAGCGAGACGGAAAAGGAGCATTTTATATTAAAATGTAAGGATGCCAAAACAAAGGAGGAGATGGATCGTATTGTTTCATCTATTTCTCCGGCGGAAGGGGTAACGAATTTGTTTCGTCAGCCTGACATCAAATGATGGGAGATATTACGATAGGAGGAGCCTATAACGAGTCAAAGGTATAAAGTTCTGGCATATCGAGAAAAAATCAAGTATAATAAAGTACGGGCGAATGCCCGTACTTTTTATGTAATAGAAAAGTGCTTGAAAAGTAGTTGGACAGGTAATTGGGCATACGAGGAGTTTTAATGGAGAGGAAAGGGTGTTTGGAGATCGCTTCTATATCCCGAAGCCTGCTGGCGCTTATTGTGGCGTCGGCGGTATTTGCATCAGGAGCCGTACTAGGCAATGGAGAACTGGGAAATCCAAGAAGCAGCTACGGACTTGGAAGCGCTAAATATTTGAAGGGAAGCAATCTTCTTTATAGTCTTTTTGTGGATACGCCTGCAAGTGACTGGAATTTAAACGAGATGGAGCAGGCGCTTACGGTGCTTAATTCTGCCGCTATTTATATAGAAGAAACAGCAAAAGAATATCATGCGGAGACGGAACTGGTTTGCGATTGGCAGGTGTACAGTGACTTGACTGAAAGAGTCAAAATAGACTTTGAGGTTGCGGATGACGAGGACTTCGAAGACAGGCTGGATCAGGAGATTGCGCTCTGGGTGGAAGAGTTGGTGGATTATGAATACCTGATGGAGAAGTATGAGGCTGAAGGGATAGCACTTTTAGTATTTGTTAACAATCCGGGAACTTCCTATGCCATTGTTTATGACGGTGAGGATAATCCCAAGGAAAGCGTCGTTTTGTTTGGAAATGAGACACCGGCTACCTATGCGCATGAAATCCTGCACGTGTTCGGAGCCCATGATCTTTATCGGGACGGGGAATATACCGTGGAGGCTGCAGAGTACATTAAATCAGTATATCCACTGGAAATTATGAGGACTGTCACAGACGAAAACGGCAGGACATATAATGACAGGATAGTAAATAATATATCTCCGATCACGGCATATCATCTTGGATGGATTGATGATACAGAAGAAATTCATTTGTTCCCGGAACTTAAGAGAAAAGGAGTTTAGTATATCATGAAAGTAACAGAAATTTTTGAAGCAAAGAAAAAAGCAGGAAAGCCGGTATTATCCTTTGAAATCTTCCCGCCTAAGAAAGAGGAAGCGTTAAAAAATATTGACGCAACACTGGAGAGATTGTGTGATCTTCATCCTGATTTTATCAGTGTGACTTTTGGGGCAGGCGGAAGTGCAGTGGACAATCAGACCGTGGAGCTGGCTAAGAAAATTAAAAATAAGTATCAGGTAGAGCCTATTGTGCATCTTACCTGCCTTCATTATGGAAGGAAAGAGATCGGAGATATCTTAAATCAGCTTAAAGAGAACGGAATTGATAATGTTCTGGCGCTGAGGGGAGATGTGAACCCCAATGTGCCTATGAAGCATGATTTTAAATATGCCAATGAACTGGTGGAATATATCAGGCAGTGCGGCAGCTTTCATATAAGCGGAGCATGTTATCCGGAGACTCATTTGGAGGCTCCGGATGCGGTTACCGATATTCACAATTTGAAGAAAAAGGTGGATGCGGGAGTAACGCATCTGGTTTCCCAGCTGTTTTTTGATAATGAGGCATTCTACAGCTTCTATGAAAAAACCAGAATTGCAGGTATTGATGTGCCTGTTGAAGCCGGTATTATGCCGGTGACCAATCGTGCGCAGATCGAAAGAATGGTGAATATCTGTGGAGCAACTCTTCCTGTGAAGTTTGAGAGAATTCTTCACAAATATGATAATAATAAGGAAGCGTTGTTTGATGCGGGAATGGCTTATGCCATTAATCAGATAGTGGATTTGATTGCCAATGATGTGGATGGGATTCATATTTTTACTATGAATAATCCTACAGTGGCAGGCAGGATCTGCGATGGCATCAGGAATTTGATTTAGGAAAAGCGGAAAAGATTTTAGAATAGCAAAATAAGAGGAATTATGAAAAAGAAAGCACTACTTACCGGCGCTTCCAGGGGAATTGGGGCAGCCACAGCCAGAATGCTGGCAAAAGAGGGATATGATCTGTTTTTGGTCTGTAAGTCTTCCGAGAATAAGCTAAAGGAACTAAAGAAAGAGTTGGAGGCCTCCTATGGGGTGTCCTGTGAGGTGATGCTCTGCGATGTATCGGATTACAGACAGGTGGAGATAATGGTAAAGCAGGCAGGAGAGGTTCATGTGCTGGTCAATAATGCCGCAATTTCTTATATAGGGCTTATGACAGATATGTCATATGAACAGTGGCACCAGATTATAGATACTAATTTAAGTGCCCTGTTTTATCTTTGCAGGCTGATAGTCCCGCAAATGGTTAGCCGAAAGGCCGGAAGGATTATCAATGTGTCTTCTGTCTGGGGGCAGGTGGGAGCCTCCATGGAGGTGGCATACAGCGCCTCAAAGGGAGGCGTGAACAGTTTTACCAGAGCACTTGCCAAGGAATTGGCACCCAGCAATATACAGGTAAACGGGGCGGCGTTCGGTGTGATTGATACTGACATGAATGTCGGATTTTCGAAAGAGGAGATGGAGTCACTGCGGGAAGAAATTCCGGCTGACCGATTGGGAAGCGCGGAGGAAGCGGCTCAAATGATTAAGCAGATTTTAAATGCACCGTCTTATTTTACCGGACAGATTGTTACCATGGATGGTGGCTGGATATAAGTATTGAAGCAGTTTGGCTGTAATGTATTAGGATTTCGAGGAAAAGGAGAAGCGAAAGGAAAATGGAATTATATGATGTGATAATTGTAGGCGCAGGTCCTGCAGGGCTGTCTGCGTCTATTTATGCAAAACGGGCAGGCCTTAAAGCTCTTACATTGGAAAAGAACCCCATGAGCGGTGGACAGGTGCTTAATACCTATGAAGTAGATAATTATCCGGGGCTTCCCGGCATTAACGGATTTGATCTGGGAATGAAATTCCGCGAGCATGCGGATAAGCTTGGATGTGAATTTCGTGAGGCGGATGTTATTTCGATAAGACGCCTTGGGGATGAGGAGGCTGCGGAGCTTCAGGCTGCTTCCTTAGATACAAAGGCACCAGCACAGAAGGGATATTGTGTTGCGACGGACCAGGGGGAGCTTAGGACCAAAACGATTGTGGCGGCATCAGGAGCCACCCATGCCAAGTTGAATGTGCCCGGTGAGGAGGAGCTTACAGGAATGGGCGTATCCTACTGCGCTACCTGTGATGGAGCTTTTTTCCGGGGCAAGACAGCTGCGGTTGTGGGCGGGGGCGATGTTGCAGTGGAGGATGCTATCTTTCTTGCAAGAGGCTGCAGCAAGGTGTATCTGATTCATAGAAGGGATGAGCTGAGGGCTGCGGCAGTGCTGCAGAAGGAGGTTATGTCTCTTCCTAATGTGGAAATTATTTGGGATACCGTTGTGGAGCGGATAGAAGGGGAAGAGCAGGTAGAGGCTCTTTCTATTAAAAATGTAAAGACCGGAAAAGAAGAGAAACTTTCCGTTCAGGGAGTTTTTGTGGCAGTAGGAATCATTCCCCAAAAAGAGGTGTTTGAGGAGATCGTCGAATGTGATGAGAAGGGATATCTTATTGCGGGAGAGGATTGTGCCACCACGGCACCGGGAATTTTTGCAGCAGGTGATGTGCGGGGAAAGAGGCTTCGACAGATTGTAACGGCAGTAGCGGATGGCGCTAATGCAATAACCTCCATATTGGATTACCTGGTAAACCAGTAGCAGTTCAGCTTTCCTGCGCCGCCTCGGATATGGTACTGCTTCTTTGATAAAAGCTTAGGACAGTCTTTCGTAAGATTTAAGAGAAACAGACCGCACAATAATGCTGCTGCCCGTAAGGCTTGTCTGAAAAGTCAATCATAGAGAAAAGCACTTGATCCTATAACAAATTTTGGAAAAATCTAAGAAATCCGTTTTAGATATGATATTAACACCCCAGTTTCAAAACTTGCTTCGCTTC
>Ga0129308_1002442_pt1 | contig 15760 bp, 26 predicted proteins | sample L827metagenome_FD_94440 | JGI IMG/M metagenome (GOLD analysis project Ga0129308, IMG submission 94440) | Ring-tailed lemur group fecal microbial communities from Wisconsin, USA - L827 metagenome | ecosystem: Host-associated > Mammals > Digestive system > Large intestine > Fecal | place: USA...
AGGATGAAGCATATCAATATGGAAGATTTCGCAAATGGGGCATTCTCAGCGCAGATCAACCGGGAGCTTCTGAAGGTGACGGAGAATATTCAGGATCCGAACACGGAAGCAACCGCGAAGCGCCGGATCACGGTCGCGATCGAGTTCAAGCCGAACGAGTCAAGGGATTTTGTGACGACAGGCGTTCAGGCAAAATCAACGCTCGCACCGGCTCTCGGGGCGGTCACAGCTATGAACATGGGCAAGAACTTGAAAACAGGCGAGGTTGAAGCGGTGGAAATCGGGAACCAGCTCCCCGGGCAGCTTCAGCTTGCCGAGGATGACGCATCCGGGGATTCTTACGGAGTCCGCACGGTTGATCCGTCCACCGGCGAAATCTTTGAAGCACAGGCACCGTCCAGAATTCTGGACATGAGAAAAGTAAGACAGGCATAAAAGAAGGAGGTTAAGATCATGATTGAAAAAGCATTACGTTATTTGACAGGGTTAAAAGAGGAGGCAATGAAGCCGCAGGTGGTTGAGATCGCCGGAAAGACTTATTGCGACAAGAGCATGAAGCGCTATGATGATGAGCCGTTTGCGTCAAGCATTGAGGCGTCAACCCTGACTGCTATGGTAGACTACATCAGGAATTGCGGCGGGGAGCTGCGGCCCAGTATGATCCTGCATGTAGTCAGCCCGACAAAGGTGCGCCTGTATTCCGGGCTGACGGCGGAACGCAAAAGGGAGTGTCTGTTTGAGTCAAGCTGCAATGTCCCGTCTTTCCAGTTCGACAGGTGGCAGGATCAGGAGAGATTTCTGATCGAGCTGCAGGCGTGTTTCGAGGTTACGGAGGATATGCTTCTGATTCAGAAGGTTGCCGGGAACGTCGAAGCGAAGACGACAGCAAACTATGGTGACGACGGCGTTTCCCAGAAGACAACGATCAGGCAGGGGATTGCATCAAAGACGGACGTTATTGTTCCGAATCCGGTCACGCTGAAGCCGTACCGCACATTCCTTGAGATCGACCAGCCGGTCAGCGAGTTCGTTTTCCGCATCGGGGATGAGCATGATAAACCCGTTTTCAAGCTGATCGAAGCACAGGGCGGCCTTTGGAAGAATAAGGCTATGGCTGACATCAAAGATTATTTCGCGGAGCATCTGGCCGATCTGGGTAAAACCTGCCGGATCACGATCATTGCATAATCAGTTTTCCTTCTGCTGCTTCCGGGCGGCAGGAGGAATGGAGGAAGCTTATGAACAGCAGGCGGAAAGGGAAGGACGGGGAGCTGGAGCTTGCGCGGATCCTGAAAGAACATGGTTATGATTGCCGCAGGGGACAACAGTACTGTGGCAGTAACGGTGATGCGGATGTGACAGGACTCCCTGGCATTCATATCGAATGCAAGCGGGTGGAAACCCTGAACATAGAAAAGGCGATGGAGCAGGCCAGGAACGATGCCAGAGAGGGAGAAATCCCGGCTGTATTCCATCGGAAGAACCGGGAAGGGTGGAAGGTAACGGTATCCCTCGAGGATTTCCTTTCTCTGTACAAGGCAGCGAAACTCGTGCCGTAGAAAATATGTTTCGGAAGTAGGTGACAGATGTGGGACGCGGTGCTCCGCATAAACAAGGTCTGTACTTCTTTCCGAAAATGGTGGATTTTTACGAAGACGACAAGATCTTCGATTTACTGGACCGTTATGGTCCACTGGGTGTGACCGTGTATGACTGTATACTATGTATCGTATACAAGCACGGATACTACGCAGAGATCCCCTTGGATAAGCTATCAAGAATGATCATGAAGATGATCGGGAACAAGTGGGTGAAGAATAAAAAGGCTGTCGTGCAAGTGGTGCACTTTTGCTCTGAGATAGGTCTCGTTGATGATGACCTCATGACGAAAAACATCATCACCTCTGTTGGAATTCAGAAACGTTTTTACAAGATAGCGGTAAAGCTGATGAAAAGACAGCTCCATAATAAAGAATACTGGCTCCTCGACGAAAACGGAAATGAAAAAAACGGGGAAAACGGGGAGCCTTTATTAAATTCACCCATTAAGCAGGAAAATTCGGAAATAAACCAAATTAATTCCGAAATAAATCCACAAAATTCGGAAACAGACCATATAAAAGAAAAAGAAAATAAAAAAGATATATATGCGGCTCCGCCGGATCAACCGTTCCCTAACGCAGAGCTCGAAAGCGCCTTCCGGCTATTCCTGCTTGCCCGTGAAAAGAACGGAGACAAGATATCGGCAGAGCAGATCACAGCGCTACGAAGCGAACTGCTTTCGATCGGGGCCGATGACCGGGAGAGGATCGCCATCGTGAATAAGTCTGTAGCAAGTGGTTGGAAAAGCTTCTATCCGCTCCGGGGTAAGGCTGCGGTAGGAAAGAAGCAGGAGGGGAAGTCAAAGAACCGATTCAATAATTTCAAGCAGCGTGATTATGATTATGCGGAGCTTGAAAAGCAGCTTTTAGATAATGGCGGCGGAGCAGAGTGAAAGGAGAAAACGACATGAAACATAATGCAAACGAGCATCTGACAATCGAAAAAGACAGAGAACTTAAGGCGAAACAGGCATACATCTATACGATGCGCATGATTGATAGAAACCGCGAATGGTTTGATGCAACAAGCGACATTCCACAATGTGGCGAGATCAAAGAAGACGCGCGAGATGGACAGCCCGTACAATTGGCGATCATCAAAGAGGATTTATTACATTCGTTCCTTGATGCACAAGATTTTGATTGTGGTATCGTTATCAGGCTCTGGGAGAGATGGGGATGGACTAAGCGGAGCAAGCGGGGCTGTTCCACCTGCCTGATAAATGCGTGGGGTGCCGCGGAGAGATACATCATGCTCTATATCCTCCCGGATGTGATCGATGCAATCAAGGCCGACCAACAGGCAGCTGGCACGCCGAATGTAGATGCGTCAGATATCTCCACTTATTTCGATCCAAAAGATCCGAAAACAGATCAGTGTGTAAATAACCTGCTGTCCGCCTTAAAAAGCTCTGAAGAAGCTGACCGTGCACGCGATTTTGATTTCGAAATCATGAAGTATTTGGTTGTCCAGGCAGAGCAGGCCGCGCAGCGCGCATATGCAGACGATGATATCACGGATACCGGCGAGGCAAAACAGCATGTAGTAGAGTGCATGACACTGATCCGGGACGTTTCACGGCAGATCGAAAAGAGGTTCGATGAGGACAAGACTAAGGAGTGACGGGATGAATAACGTGAAACAATGGTACAGCGACATCAGCTACAAGGACGCAAAGATAATCCTTAAAACAAACATTGAAAACGTGACACGCAGCTTCGTCGCTGTCGGCTATTACCTGAAATACATCCGCGATACAGAAGGCTACTGCGAGGACGGCTACGGCAGTATCTGGGAGTTTGCGGAGGCGGAGTACGGCCTGCAGCGCAGCACAGCAAGCCGGTGGATGGCGATCAACGATCGCTTTTCCGATGGCGGCAATAGCCCGGTTCTTGCCGACCGGTACAATGGTTTTGGCAAAAGCCAGCTGCAGGAGATGCTTTACCTGACCGACGAGCAGGTGGGAGACGTGACGCCGGATATGACGGTAAAGGAGATCCGGGAGATCAGGAAGCCGGAGCCGACGGCGGATGTGCTTTGCGAGACCTGCGTATCTAATGGCGAATGCGTAGAAAAGAAAACCGTAAAAATGGTTGCCTGGGTTATGACAAGGCTGTAAGCAAAGCAGAAGCTGCATCATTATCTGCACTTGGATATCCGCGCCGGGTGTATCCGCCGGACAGCCTGATTGCAACACCGGGCTGTGACAATCAGAAATGCTTCGGATGTCACTTATCAGGGTGCGCGATCCGCGGCGAGGAATGTTGGTGCGTGTATGCGCCGTGTGGAAATCCATTCCCATGTACGATACTGGAACAGACGGAAACGCTGCAGGAGGAGGTCGGAAGTATATGCCAGTTCGTAGACGTTGATCTGGCGAAAGTTCGCGCCGACGGAATGCCGGTACCATGCTGCGAAGAGTGCGAGACGCCGTGCAAGTACGAATGTAGCCGGTCAGTCGCGAAGCGGAAAGAGGCGGAAGCCGTGCAGGAGCAGGAGGCCGTGGAGCCAACATTGCCGGAATGTGCGACGTCGCACAAAAATGATGCGGATGGGGTACAGGACGAGCTGGATGATGAGTCGAAGGACGATCCGGCCCAGGAGGCAGCAGAAGCCAGGGACGAGCGCGAGGAGGATGAGGATCTTTTATGTGATGATTGTGCGAATGCGTCTTCGCTGACCGGCAATCCTGACCTGTGTCCCAACTGCTGTGGATCTGGAGGAGGAGAATACAAACCGCTATCAGCCGAGCGTCAAGAGCCTGAAAGCGGAACGATCGTGTCGGAAACCGCATCAGAGCAGGCGGAAACCGAATCAATACAGCCAATTTGCGAATCGGATACGCCGGAAACCGTATCGGATCAATCAGAAATTGAATCACGGGCCGAGGAAACGTCAGAGCCGCGTTTCACCTCGCTGTTTCTCCGGGACATTCTATACGACAGGGAATGCAAGCTTGCGCAGATGGAGGAACTAAATGAGGAGGCACGGGTGAAGAACGAGCCAGAGCTGCCGGAGCGAATGATGCAGGAGCATCGGGCGGTTGTGGCAGGGCTGAGGCTGCTGCTGGAGTACACGGAAATGAGAGAGGAGCAGGAAAATGAAGATGACGAATGAACAGACTATCACGAAAACCTGGTATTCAATCAAAGATGGACCGCCGCCCGCAGATGTGCCGCTGATTGTTACTGTAAAGGATAATCTGCTGAAAAAACGAAATAAGCTGAGGTACCCGGTTTACTGCGAAAAGGATGACGATGGAAAAAGCTATCACTGGTACTGGTGGTTTGGTAATCTTCGGTGCGAATTGATGCCGGAAATCGACGAGGTTATCGCATGGATGCCGCTACCAAAACCGTATAAGGAGGAGTAATTATGGCGAGAGGAGCGAAGAACATATACGGTGAAACCATCACTGAGCTGCTGCGGCAAGGACTGACGACGCCCGAAATCGCACGACGCGTCGGTGTGTCAAGTTGCACGATAAACAGGTATCGCGTAAAGCTTGGAATGGCGTGCAAGGAAAAAGAGCCTGTATTGATGCCGTATGAATTCCACGTCGAGTGGACGCGGGCGGTCAACAGAGTGCGGAGGTATATGGGATGCAGGCCGTTCCCGATGCCGAAAGTGCCAGAGGCGCGGGAGGTAAAATGAGAATGAGAAAAGAAAAATACGAGACCTGCCGCCACGCGATAAAGGCCGGGGAGTTTGGCGTATATGTAAAGGCAGGCTGTCCAAAAGCAACGCTTATCAACGGCAAGAGCTTAATGAGCAGCAAGCCGCGGTGCGAGAGATGCGACAGATGGGAGGAAAAGTAATGGAGGATATTATTTTAGGACTTTTGATTGGTTGGCTGATTGCATGCGTGATTGTTGCTTTCTGGGCGATATTTGCGGTCATGTTTGACTGGTGGGAAAAGAGGTGGTAGGGAGATGCGGGAGATTTTATTTAAGGCAAAACGTATTGATAATGGTGAGTGGGTAGAAGGATATTTTGTGAGATTCTACAGCAATGGAGATTATAAACCAAGCTACATGATATTTGTAAATTATGAAGATGAAAAAAGATCCCAGGCGTACAGCATAATACCGGAAACCATTTGTCAGTACACCGGCCTGACCGATAAGAATTGTGAGAAGATCTGGGAGAATGATATTGTTTCAAATGAATGGTGTTTTGCTTGCGGAAATTCTGTTGTCAGGTTTGGAGAATACAAGGATTTCCACATGCCGGAAACATTCCAGTGCGGAAATCTTGGATTTTACTTGGAACATAAGCACAAAAGAAACAAGAACTGCAGAAAGGATATGATGTATTTTGCGGGCAAATGTGAGGTTATCGGAAATGTACTTGATAACCCGGAGCTTCTGGAACAGGAGGAAACAGAATGATACACGGCATATCACAAGCACAGCCCATCCACTACACGACTGAAAGCATCAAACGCCTGCAAAAGAAGTGTATGCCGGGACGGGTGATTTACCTGAGAGGGCGGAACGATCTGCAGGGATTTGGAGACGACGAGCCGGACAGGGCGCGGAAGTATACGGTTGTCAGAGCATTTCCGCATCATGTAAGCTGCCTGTCGGAGTCAGGATTCCGGGAGAGTTTCAGGTATCTGGAGATAGAGAGGAGACGGGTGAGAAAATGAGCGACAATAAAAAGCTGCTGCCGTGTCCTTTCTGCAGCGGCGAGGCGAAGTTTCGAATATTGGGGATTAATAGCACAAGTACCTGTGCTATCTACGATTTCGGAATTCAGTGCGCGCATTGTGGTGTGCGGATCCCTGAGGATCATAGAATCATATTTACGATGGACAGTAACACGGGAAAGATATATGCCGTGACGGATGAACGAGACGAAGCGATAAGGGAGTGGAACAGGAGGATCAATTGCAATGAGAGTTTGTGAAGCAGTATCTTTGATGGAGAGATATGGAGAAAATATTACCCTTGGGAGCTTGGTAAAGAAAATTCAGGGAAACAAAATTTATAAATGTCCAAAATGCAAGGGCACTGGAAGAATGGAGAAAAAGTGCTGGTTGTATGATCGGGAGGGGGGAGCGAGCTGTACGCATAAATATGTTGATTGCGACCTGTGCTACGGAGAGGGTTATACGGATCGTGAGTATAAACCGAAAATGGTTCAGGATGGGTGGGAGTAGTTACAGGAGGAGGGACGGCTGATGGATGTGGATGAGGCAATTAAGAAATTCATTAACAGTTGCAAAAAAACTGATGTACTGAGGGCGGTGACGCTTCTAACGGCGGGAGACGCTGATTTTAAGCACGTGACAGTCACGGAGATTGACGCGGCGAAAGTGGAGGTGCGTGAGCTGCCGGACAAAGGGAGGATTGACTGATGAGGATAAATTGTGACGGGACAGGATGTGCACATAATAACGGAAATGGTTCTTGCGATCTGGAAAGTATTCATATTTCCGGATCAGAAAGCGGAGATCCGATTTGTCAGGAAGCAGATTTCGGGGAAAGTCGGACAGCGAGTGATATTCGGTGGACGAAAATGCTTGAAAGCCATGCGGAGGAATGCAGACACAGGATAGACACGATAACTAGCTTTATGAAAACAAACAGTGACGCCGATAAAAATGTATGCCAGAAGAACGTCGACATACTGAATACGGTTGTTTGTGCCATACAGGAGTTGCGGCGGTATCGTGAGATCGGGACTGTCGACGAATGTGACGGATACAAGACGTACAGCAAAAATATAAGCGGACTGCATAACTGCAATGATTGCGGAAGACGGAACGGTTGCAGTTACGTTCCACGGCTTGGAGAGTTTTGCCGGATAAACTGTTACATGTGGGAGGGAAAGAAATGAACATAGAATCACGAAAGCCATGTGCGAGATGCGGATGCCTGTCGTCAGATATTAAGCATAAGCCTTTTGGGTTGCGGGGCTTTGCTGTGGTATGTCCGTGCTGCGGGAACAAGGCAGAAGGGGTTACAAAAGCTAGGGCAGTAACCGAATGGAACAGGCTGTTCTGGTTGGGAGAATGAATGAGCAGAAAGGAGATAGGGAATGACACCAGAAAAAGCGATTGAATTATTCAGGGAACAGCTCGCCTTACCAGATTACCGAGAGCAAATCCCGGAATATTACGAGGCGATGGAGCTGGCGGTTGAGACGCTGGAAAAGCAGATACCAAAAGAGGTTATCAGAAAGATTCTCGACACTGATTTGCAAATAGGAAAGATCACGTTCAAGCGTGGTACGAAAATATATCATTGTCCGAGCTGCGGAAAGTTTATCACTGGTTCGGACGAGCATTGCCGCTGGTGTGGACAGGCGATTGATTTTACAGGCAAAAGTCAATGACGGCATCAGACGGGAGGAGGCGATACCGATGGACAACATAAACAAGGACATTTTGGAACAATACTGTGCCATGCAGCAGGAGGCAAGAGATCTGCGCAGGAGGATAGAGGAGGGCGAGCGGTATCTGGAAAAATCAAAGGAGGAAGGATATCTGGTGGCGGATACTGTGACCGGAAGCAGGCCCGACCTTACAATCGGGCCGATCAAGGTTACCGGGTTTCCGTTCCCGGAATACGAGCGGGTTAAGAAAATGACAAGGCAAAGGATAGCAAAGCTTCAGATCCTGGAGGACGACCTGTTGGAGGCGACGAACAAAGTAGATGATTTTATCAACGCGATTCCAAAAAGCGAGCTGCGCATGATGTTCCGCTTTTATTATCTTGACGATCTGACGTGGCATCAGGTCGCGCGCCGGATGAGTAGCTTGTTTCCGAAAAAGAAATACACGGAGGATAGCTGCCGGAAGCGGCATGACAGATACCTCGAAAAAAGCGAATAATTTTTTTAAAGTTTTTTTGAAAATGTCCGTTCATGTCCGCTAAATCTGTGTTATCTTTACAATGCGCATACCGGCAGGGGCGCTGGTATGTAGTTGCCGTACAGTACCTTGGTTGCTTGGTTACTTGTGTTGTCATTCGTTTTTCGTATATCTCCTTTCTCAACCGCTGTGTGTCACAGCGCAGCGGTTGATTCGTCTTATCGTTGGGACGTAAACTCAACTTAGCACGGGCCTGTTAAGGTCCGTATCCGAAGCGTTCGCCCGATCGGGAGGCGACATGAGCCGTAAAAGCGAGCCGCAGGTTCGAGTCCTGACGTTTCGTTGTCGCTCCGGCATGGGGCGTGGATTGAAATGAATCCTGATGTTTCATTTGTGGTGTATACCATCAATGGTAGATGGACAGGGTAGCGCCCTGAGTCCTGGTCCGATTCCAGGTGCACCGCTTCCCCTTGGGGGATCACAACTTAATCCGCATAGCAAGACGTCCAGAATGATCTGGGCGTTTTTGCTTGACACAAGGCAGGCGACGCCAGATGCTAAAGGCTTGTAAGTACTGTGGCAAGATTCACGATTCAAAGTTTGATTGCGGACGGAAGCCGAAGCGCAGGTACGCGCGGCGGCAGGACGATATCTCGCGATTCAGAAGTACGCAGAGCTGGCGGGATAAAAGCATCGCAATACGGGAGCGGGACAAGTACCTGTGTCAATGCTGCATTAGGGGATTTCCAGGAACAGTACGACGGCTGAATGGGAACAAGCTGTCGGTGCATCATGTTGTACCGATCGAGGAGGACTACGACAGGCGGCTTGATGATGACAATCTGATCACGCTGTGCGCTGTACATCATGATATGGCCGAGAGCGGAGCGATACCTCGAGAGGCGATCCTTGAGATCATACAGGAGCAGGAGAGTCCCCCGGGGGTATAGGGGTATGCCGAACGGAGATTCGCCCGACCGACACCTGCTCCATCATGTGAAAAATATTCCCTGATCAACTTTCCGCGTAAAGGAGGTGAGCCGGATGCCGACACCGAAGAAATCAGCCGAGGTCATTGAACAGACCGGGAAGGCACATAAAGCAAAAACTGAGCTGGCGGCAAGAAAGCGGGCTGAAGAAGCTGCGCTTACCGGCGAGCCGCTAAAGGAAACGCCGCAGACGAAAAGTAACAAGCTTGCACATGGCGAGTTCCTGCGAATGAAGAAGCTGTTGCGCAAACTGAAAAAGGACGACGATATTTACCGCAATGTTGTCAATCGGTATTGTATGCTGTGCGCAGAATGCATGGAGTTTGTCGAAAAGCGGGAGAGTATTTTTGATCAGCTCGAGGAGTTCTGCGCGAGGAAGGATGCCCTGATCGCGAAGGAGGAGCTGCGCTGGAAAGAGGCGTACCGCATCGAGGCGGATATGCAGGAGAACATGCTGAGCATAGATAAGCAGATTCAGACAAAGCGCCGGATGATGCTTGATATTGAAAAGGAAAATGGATGGACGGTCAAGGCATCTATTCAGACAATACCTGTCCCGCCGGCGGCAAAAAGCAATCCGCTTTTGGAGGCGCTGAAAGATGGGTGAGACGGTCAGGGAAGGAAAAGCTTATCAGTATGCGTCCTGGTGCCTTGAGGAGACGGAAGGAAAAGTCCCGGTATATGTGAAGCGACAGGCGAAGCTATGGCTTGACATTGCAGACGGAAGCGATCCGGAGGCATACGTTGACGAGAAAGCATATCAGAAAATTTGCCGGTTATTGAAACTGATCATCCACCCGGACCTGCATTGCAGCATGTATGATGGGCTTGAAGACTACGCATGGTTTTTCGCTGTGGCTGCGCTATGCACGATGTGCCGGGAAGGTACGGAACCGTACGAGGATAGCGGGGTAGATTTTGAAAATTGTAAAATCAGGTATTACACGACTGCATTGTTGGAGATCTGTAGAAAAAACTTTAAAACGTTTAACAGTGCAGTAATATTCATTATCCTGATGTTGATAGAGCCGGAGTTTTCCCGGTTCTTTTCCGTTGCGCCAGATCTAAAGCTATCGTCAGAGCTTCAGATTGCGCTGAAGAAAATTCTGAAATCAAGCCCGGCACTGTGTGATGAGGTTGATCCGGCGTTTAAGGTTATGCGCAGTTGTATCCGCTGTGTACCCAAAGACAGCGAATACATTCCGCTGGCGTACAGTCAGGACAAAATGGACGGTAAGATGCCAACGGCATTTCTTGCAGACGAAGCCGGGGCAATGGATAACTACCCGGTTGAGGCTATGCGGTCTGGTCAAATCACGCTTGCCAGCAAGCTTGGTATTATCATCAGCACCCAGTACCCGAACGATAACAATGCCCTGATAACCGAGATTGACATTGCGAAAAAGACGATCGACCGCCTCGAGGCGTTTACCGATCACCGCTATTTCGCGCTGCTCTACGAGCCGGACGATCATTATAAAGCCGGGGACGCATGGAAAACTGAGGACAATATCATTTACCAGAGCAACCCGGTCGCGGTTAAGAACAAGCATATCTTCCGGGAGATCGTCAATAAGCGCACGCGTGCCGTGCTGATGGAGCAGCTTCGTGAGAATTATCTGTGCAAGCACAATAACATCAAGTACAAGGGCCTGGGAACCGAGGGATATATCGATATCCAGAAGGTGAAGCTCTGCCGGATCGATGACAACCCGGAGTTCTGGCGTGGAAGGCGCGTGTGGCTCGGGCTTGACCTGTCATTATCAAATGATAACACGTCCGTCTGCATGGTGACGGAGGATGACGGATACGTTTATTCACAAACGTGGGGTTTTATCCCTGCTGACCGCATAGACGAAAAGACCTTCCGGGAAAAGGTAGATTACAGGTCACTGATCGCGGCAGGCGAATGCTTCGCATGCGGCGGCGAGGTGATTGATTATTCATTCGTCGAGAATTTTATCATAGCACTTCCAGACATGCTCGACGTGGAGATTGTACAGGTTGGTTATGACCGATGGAACTGTATCTCGACCGTACAAAAACTGGAGGCCGAGGGTATTGAGTGCGTGGAAATCAAGCAACATTCATCTGTGCTGCACATGCCGACAAAGTGGCTTGAGGAACTGGTATTGAACCAGAAGTACCGCTATTTCTCGAACCGAATGCTTGAGATCAACTTCGAAAACGCTCGGTGCACGAAGGACACGAACCTGAACCGCTATGTCAACAAAAAGCAGTCAGTCGGCAAGGTTGATATGGTTGTAACAAACATAAACGCGCTGTACCTGCTACAGCAGGAGCTTTTATACGGGCATGATTTTGTGTGCCAGTACTAAGGGGGTAAGGACAATGAAAAAGTATATTGGAACGAAGCAGATCGAGGCACGGCCCATGACAAGAGGAATGTATAACCTTTATCGTGGGTGGCAGATTCCGGCAGGCGAGGATCCGGCAGACGAGGGGTATCTTGTAAAATACCCGGATGGTTATGAATCCTGGTCGCCGCGGAAAATCTTCGAGGAATCATACAGGGAATGTGATGCTATGACGTTTGGCCTTGCACTCGAGGCCGCAAAGAAGGGATGTCACATAGCCCGTATAGGGTGGAACGGCAAAGGGTTGTTTGTTGTGTATCAGAAGGCGTACCCGAGCGGGATCCCGTGCAATGCGCAGACAGCAAAAGCGTGGGGAATGCAGGAGGGTGAGTTATTCTGTTGTGAGCCGTACCTGCAGATCAAAACGGTGGACGGATCACACGCTATCTGGGTGCCGTCGATCACGGACTGCTTAGCTGACGACTGGATGATTGTGGGGTAAAGATATGGCAAAGAAAAAGAAAAATAAGCCGGAAATCCGAGCAGATACCATACAGAACACGGCAGCGGAAGTTGTGAATACCTCGTTTGTCGATACGATCCTGCTGAATGCGCTGTTCGGGACCGGCACGCGAACAGTCACAAAGGAAATGGCGATGCAGATCCCGGCAGTCAAGTCGTGTGTCAGTCGGATTGCTGCCGTGATTTCGTCGACACCGATTAAGCTGTACCGCAAAGCGGAGGACGGCCGGGTTGCAGAGGTAGATGGAGACCGCAGGGTATTCCTGCTGAACAATGAAACCGGCGACACACTGACTGCTTCTCAGTTCTGGCGGGCGATGGTTGAGGATTACCTGTTAGGTAAGGGCGGGTATGCTTTTATCAACATGTCCGGGCTTGAGACCTTCAGCATCCACTACGTCGATGAAAAAAATATTTCGTTCCTGGAGAATCAGGATCCGATTTTCAAAGATTACGACATCATGGTACTCGGAAAACGGTATTATCCGAGCAATTTCCTGAAGATCCTGCGTCGGTCAAGGGATGGGATCAAGTCGGTGAGCCTTGTCGAGGAGAATCCGTTACTGATCAGCCTGACCTATGCGGCATTGGTGTATGAAGAAAATCTTGTCAAAAAAGGCGGGAACAAGCGAGGATTTTTGGAATCGGAGCATCGTCTGACCGCAGAAGCGATGGATGCTTTGCGCGAGGCATATAAACGTTTGTATTCCAACAACTCCGAAAATGTCGTTGTGCTGAACAATGGCGTAAAATTCCACGAGGCGTCGAATACATCCGTTGAGATGCAGCTTGACGAAAGCAAAAAGTCAAACAGCGCGGAGATCTGCAAGCTATTCGGTGTGCCGGCGTCAATCCTGACCGGCAATGCGACTGCAGAAGATCGCAAGGCGTTTCTACAGACCTGCGTCAACATCATGTATGATATCGAGTGCTCTCTTGACCGGGATATGCTGCTTGAATCGGAAAAAACGGAGCTTTACTGGGCGTTCGATACCAGAGAGCTTCTGCGCGGGGACATCAAGGAGCGGTATGAAGCGTACGAGATCGGTCTGAAAAACAATTTCCTTCAGATCGATGAGGTGCGCGAGCAGGAGGACAGGGCGCCGATCGGCTTCGAGTGGATCACACTGGGGCTTGACCAGGTACTTCTGAATCCGAAAACCGGCCAGATTTACACGCCGAACACGAACGCCTTACAGGATATGAATGCAATGCAGTCGCCAGTGATTGTGGATAAGGAACAGCGCGCCTATACAGGCGAGAATCTGATCATCACAGGCCCGCCGGGATCTGGAAAGACGACGTGGGTGCATGAGCGGCTGCAACCGGGCGAGATGGTGCTTGATCTCGACGCGATAAAGTGCGCACTGTCCGGCAACAACGATTTGCACGCGCAGGCATCAGAGCTTGTGCCGATGCTGACAGTTGTTCGGGACGCGGTATATCGCGGCATTGCCGAGGGTAAGGGCTCCGGGAAATGCTATATCATCACGACCGAGACGGATCCGGCGACGCTGCGGCAGTGGCGGACGTATCTGCGGGCGGAGCTGAAAGTCATGGACACACCGAAAGAGGTCTGCCTTGAACGCATCAAAAATGATGCAAGCAGGCCGGACAAAGAACTGTTTTACGGGCTTGTCGAGAAATGGTTTGAGAACTGGAGAGGAGGTGAAGAGGTATGAAGGTTGAATTAAGATCAGATGGTGTACATATCAGCGGATATGTCAACGTGACAGGGAGGCAGTCGCGGCCTGTGCTGACGCCGCGGGGCAGAGTAATTGAGGTAGTGGAGCAGCGCGCTTTTGCCAGGGCGATCGAGCGCGCCGGCGGCAAGGTGAATATGCTGCTTGATCACAATCCGAACCGGCTGCTTGCGTCAACAATTGACGGCACACTGACTGTCAGCGAGGACGAGATCGGACTGCGCGCGGAGGCTGTGGTCGCAGACGCGGAGGTGATCGAGGGCGCAAAGTCGAAGAAACTGCGCGGTTGGTCGTTTGGAATGAAGAACGTCGTGGATAGTGTGGAAGAGCGTGCAGATGCGCTTCCTATCCGGCATGTGAAAGATTTTAACATGTATGAGATCTCGCTGCTGATGTACCGCAACCCAGTTTATTCCGCGACATCCGTTGAGATTCGTGCGGATAAAGAGGAGGAGGTTGAGGAGCGGGCGCTTAATTCACAGGTTGAATTCGTCTTGCCGGAGCCGGAACCACAGCCGGAGCCGCCAAAGTATGATAATTCCGCTTTTAAAGCGCGTCTTGACGCACTGAAACAGTAACCCATCAACATACCGGCACGCAAAAAGGAAACGTGTCGCTGACCTACAAAAATTATAGGAGGATTTTTATCATGAATCTGAAAAAGATCAAAGAGAGAAGGGCATTTTTGCAGGCTGCTATGCAGGGGCTTCTTGACGGCGCGGAGGCTGAAGAGCGCGCGCTGAATGAGGAGGAAGAGGGCAAATTTGCCGAGTATGAGAAGGAGATCGCGGGCATCGACCGCACGATCGAAGCGTTTGAGCGTCTGCGTAACTTAAGCGAGCCGGAGCAGAGGGCTGAGGAAGGTTCAAATGTCCTTGCTGACAAGCCGGACGAAGCCGCTGAGGAGCGCGCTTTCGCAAATTACGTCCGCGGTATCGTCGAGGAGCGTGCCGATGTGACGCTTGTAACTGCTGAAAACGGCGCGGTTATCCCGTCCACGATCGCGAATAAGATCATCAAGAAGGTGATCGACATCTGTCCGATCTATCAGCTCGCGACAAAGTACCCTGTCGGGGGTGAACTGTCGATTCCGTATTACGACGAATCCTCAGGCGATATCACGATGACATACGCAAACGAGTTCAACGACCTTGAATCTTCGGCGGGCAAGTTCAAGAGCATTTCACTGAAAGGCTTCCTTGCCGGTGTGCTGACGAAGATTCCGAAAACGCTGATCAACAACAGCCAGTTCGACATCACAAGTTTTGTAATCGAGCGCATGGCATGGTCGATCGCGAGATGGATTGAGAAAGAGATGCTGATTGGCACTGCGGATAAGATCGAGGGTATCAGCAAGGCGAAGCAGGTTGTTACGGCTGCTGCCGCAACGGCAGTTACCGGCGACGACCTGATCGACCTGCAGGAGGCCGTGCCGGATGTATACCAGCCGGGCTGCATCTGGATCATGAATAAGGCCACCAGAACCGCGATCCGCAAGCTGAAAGACAGCGACGGCGACTATATCCTGAATAAGGACATGACGTCACGCTGGGGCTACACGCTGTTCGGCGCTGACGTGTACTGCTCCGATCAGATGCCGAAGATGGATGCGGGCAACATGGCGATCGCTTACGGTGATTTCTCCGGTCTCGCAGTCAAACTTGCGGAGGATATCAACATCGAGGTGCTGCGCGAGAAGTATGCGACGCAGCACGTAATTGGCGTCGTCGGCTGGCTTGAGATGGATGCAAAGATCGAGAACGACCAGAAGATTGCCGTGCTGAAGATGAAGGCCGGCGCCTGATA